>Ga0209665_1001015_pt1 | contig 17667 bp, 24 predicted proteins | sample SaaInlV_200m_DNA_2_FD_184675 | JGI IMG/M metagenome (GOLD analysis project Ga0209665, IMG submission 184675) | Marine microbial communities from expanding oxygen minimum zones in the Saanich Inlet - Saanich Inlet SI074_LV_135m_DNA (SPAdes) (version 2) | ecosystem: Environmental > Aquatic >... | reverse complement strand
CTATTTTTAGTAGAGTTCACTCAAAAACTGGAACTCCTTGGGTTGCAGTAATTGGAATTTTTGTAACTTCAGTTACATTTGCTTTTATTGGTGATATTGTTATTGTTGCAAATATTGTAGTTTTTGCTATAGTCATTACATTTGCAATGATAAACTTGTCAGTAATTTTACTACGATACGTGAGGCCTGATGAGATTCGACCATTTAGAGTACCACTAAATGTTGGTAAATTTCCAATCTTACCTCTCTTTGGATTTATAATTACTGTATATATGGCACTGCAATTTGAATTAGAAATTATTTTAGCTGGTGTTGGGATTATTGGTGCTGGCTGTATTTTTTATCTTGTGTATAACAAACAAAAAAAGAATTAATGGAATTTTGTTATCTTTGTATGGATATAATCTATATATTATTCATCTACCAATTCTAGTTCTTTTGCTTTGTCATAACATTTCTTTGCCTCGTCGCCCTTTCCAAGTGAGTTTAGTGAATTCCCTTTACTGTTCCATGCATCAGCATCACTAGGATCAATTGTAATTGCATGTTCGTATGCTAGTATTGCCTCCTCGTATTTCTTTAGTGAGTTTAGTGAATTCCCTTTACTGTTCCATGCATCAGCATCACTAGGATCAATTGTAATTGCATGCTCGTATGATGCTATAGCTTCATCAAATTTTCCAAGATAGTATAATGCAAGACCTTTGTTATTCCATACAACTGGATTGCTAGGATCAATTTTGATTGATTCGTCATAACACTTGATTGCCTCATCGTATTTTCCAAGAAAGTATAATGCACTGCCTTTGTTACGCCATCCCCATGCATCATTAGAGTCAAATCCTCCTCCTCTTTGTACCCCTTGAAAAATATCTTGATTGGAATATCTACCATTAACACCCACATGACCATACGAATCATAGAGTTGTCTTTTTTTGGTATCCGATAATACAGCGTATGCTTCTGAAATTTCTTTAAAATGTTCTTGAGTGTCTGCATGCTGATTACGGTCTGGATGAAATTTTAATGCTAATTTTCTATACTGTTTTTTTAATTCATCAATTGATGTTGATTTTGTAACTCCTAAAACTTCATAATAATCTCGTTTTGCAGACATGAATCATACATTTTTGAGAATTATTGTATAAATGGTTCAATTAGAAATTTAATTCCTACAATTCAAAGTAGAAATAAGCTGTATATTTTCAATGTGTGATGAATATCACTCGAGATAAAATTACTCCAGGGATTACTGTACAAATAGTGCAAAAAGCAGACCAGCGTTCAGGAAAATTAACTCAAGGGATAGTGAAAAGAATTCTTACCTCTAGTAACTTTCATCCTCATGGGATTAAGGTACAATTGGAAGATGGTAAAGTTGGTCGCATTCAAAATATTGTGTAACTTGATTCTTTGACAATTATATTGAAAGACTATGAATATTTCTTATCCGTGCAGCGTATCAAGGATATGTTCACTACAACAACTAGACTTGATTAGTTTAGGTTTGAGTTGCAATTGATCATGATATCGAACAGTTTGCATGTTTAGGTGTGAGGGGTTAATCATCCTCATGCTGATTTGATATCTTCATTGAGAATAAAGTCCATAACTTTAAGTTCATAAATTCATGGGTGTGGATATGAAAGTAAAACCTGTTCTTGAAAAAATATTTGACATGGTTACTTTTGATAATAAAATTGAGGAATCTTCTAAAGAGAAATCTAAATGGTATTGGGGATAAAAAATGAAAAAAGAAAAGAAAACAGAAAAGAAACAGGAATTAAAGTCAAATCAACTCGGGTGTCATTGGCATTGTGCTTGTGAATATTGTATGGCTGAAAGAGATGAATGATCTTAAATGACCAATACTGATGGAATAAAAAAAATTGGTATAATGCTTTTAGGAATTGCCTTGGGTGCAGGCGCTGGAGAATTATCTCAATATGTCATATGGAGTGTTGGTAATTTTGCAGTTCCATATTGTGCAGCAAATGCTCCTGCAGAATGGCATGAAACTTGTTTGAAAAATCTGGGAAATTATAATGAATTCAAACCATACTTTCAGATAGTTGGAATAATTGTTGGTGTAGCTGTTTCAATTACAGCTATAAAAAAAATATTTGATTAAAAAAAGAATTATTTGAGTAAATAAGATAAAACTATGATGGCCGATTATGATCCTGATGGTAGAATTTTGATTTGTAGAGCCAAACAACTAGAGCAAATCCCTACAGAATGTCACAATTGTGATGGTGATGACTTGTTACAGATTATGGAGCATGTGGATGGTGGTAGCTGGATATGTATGAGTTGCAATTTTCTAAACTCGTATGAACCGTCTATGAAATTAACTAAAACAAATCTTCCTACCACTATGGTTAACTTGGGAATTGATGAAATTGCATATGTGGATGGTTGGGATTTTGAAAATTAGAATATCTGTCTGATTCAGAATCAAATTTTTACTTGCAAAGATATTGGTCGCTGATGAAATTGTTTTAGAATCAAATTTACCTTTTCCAACAATGTGATAACCTTTGGATACTGTACATTGGAAATCAAATCATTTTTGATTATATTCAGATAGTGACGTAATTTTCTCACCTGTCGTAGTTTCTTTGATTTTGATGCATCCCAGTTTTTTATATCACTCAAGTTAGCTGAAATATCGCACAACTTGATTAATTTTGCATTTGATGAGGATAGTTTGAGTTGTTTTACGTATACTATCTCTCTTTTTTTCCTTGTAAGTGACATGTCTTTTGATAATGATAAAACCAAAACTGCAATCTCACTTTCAAATTGACGAAATAAATCCTCAAAACTAGTTTCAGTATCCTCTATGGTGTCATGTAGCCAGCCTGCACAAAGTATTGCCTCATCAACTACTCCTAGACTTTTGAGCCTGCCTACTACATCCTCAAGATGTTTTGAATATGTTGTAACACCATCTTTTCTTAATTGTCCTGAATGTTTCTGTTTTGCAAGTAATTCTGCACTTTTTATGATATCCATGCTATGTCTTGGAATTTTATTTTATCCTTTAGAAACGTTCTGTAAATATGGATACTTTGTTAAATATTATACAAATTAAAAAATAATATGGTTTGTGATAATTGTAACCATGAAACTGGTCAATGTGATTGTTTGTGTTGTTGTTCAATTAGTAAAATTGGATGCCCAACATGTATTGTACCTGTATTAGCATATAGAGGAATTAAAAAATTATTTAAAAAAATAAAGCCATAAAATTATTTTAATAATTTAACTAGATATTTTTTGCAATTGCTGTTCACGTTTTAATTTCAAAGCAGTTAGTCCTGCAAATCCAAAGATTACTACCAGTCCTAGGTATGCTAACACTTGACTATATTCTATTAGTACTGCTGATACTCCTGTTCCAAGAATTCCTGGTAGTAACGATAATGCATACAGCCACCAACCACAACAACCAAGTGGAACAAGGGAGAAAAATGAAAAAAATGATGTTGTAGCAACACTTCCTGAATTTCCTCCAAACGCTTTTTTCTTTACTGCAAGATTACATCCTAATAATTTACTTTTCTCAGACAAGAAAACTTGTAATCCAATTCCAATTCCCATTCCAATTATTACAATAGTATTTAGTTGAAATGCTGCACTAATTGCAGCAAGTGGTTCTAATGCTGGAGTTGTAATTACTACCACAAAAAGATAAAGAACTATTGTAATGATTCCCACGATACTTGCTTTTTTGAGAGGTCTCATCTACACATCTCCAAAAACTAGAGTATCTGGATGAAATGCAACCCATGCAAACCAAAATCCAGGCTCAATTGGCATTCTTTCCAATTGATTTCCTTCATATTTTCCAGATATTGCCTGCCCATCATAGTTCCACTCTGAATTACTTTGAGTATCAAAAAATTTTCCGTCATCATACACAAAATCTAATTTTTGTTCATCAATTACCCTTACAAAAGCACGAGAGTTTTCAGAAAATAATGATGCAAGTAGTATGGGTGTTTCTCCAATGGAGTCATTGATAATTACATTTGATTCAATATCGTTTTGTTTGTAAGCTTTGTATGTTGTACCTTGATTAAATCCAATAACAATTTCTTTAGGACTCATTCTATCATCTCTATGTTCCACTGGAAACATAATTCGTGGTTCTGTGTAATAACTTCCATAAGGATCAGTTGCATACGAGCGTATGTGTCCAGTATCAGTTGTTAACACTAGAGTATCTGAATGAAGTGCTTTCCAATCACCCCAAGTAATTACATCAAAAGGAATTAAATTCAATTCATATCCAGTCAATTCCCCTTTAACTGCAATACCTAATGCTTGACTCCAATACGAGTCAGTTAATCTATCATACATCAACAAGTTACTGTTGTATAATTTTCCAGATGTACCAAATTCCACTTCTTTACCATTAACCATTCTCTCAAAGACTTGATTAGTATAACACAGTGGACAATAAGTGACAGACACTGGAGTACCTCCAACTGTATCATTAACTATTTCATGCCAAACCAAAATAAAAATAGGATATGCTTTTACCTCTCCATTAATTTCTAATCCAATTACCATATCTGAATTAGACATGAATTGAGATTCAGAAACATTTGCAAATTTGGGATTATCAATTGATGGAATTCCATCTTTTGGTGGTCCGCCCCCTTTGATTTTATCAAGCGGGATTAGGTGTTTGATACCGTTAGTTTCCATCATTTCCAGTTCAATAGGCTTAAAATTTTGAGATTCTCCAGTATTTGCAAATATCACAGAAGGTGTTGATTCACCCTCAAAAGTAATAATCAATACCCCAAATATCATGCCAATTACAATAATAGGAATAATCACTTTGAAATTCAATTTGAATAATTTTTGATTTTAAAATATTAAACCATATTTCCAATTCTATTCAATCAAATTTCTGAATTTTATTCGTAAATCTATTCTAAACTCTTACTTTTAATGCAAAATTCCCACACTGTGGGCATCGATGTTTTTTCAAATACTCTGAATGAGTTTCCATACGTTTTTTAGAATACGTAAATTGTTTCCCACAGTCTCCACATTCACCTGGTGAATCTCCTTCCATAAATTAATTGTGAAATACTAGTACAAATAATTTTGTAATCTGAGAAAATTATTATTCAATTAGAATTGCTGGTTTGAATGGTCTTGCATGGCGTGCCTTATCTTTAGGATCATAAATGTCACTGTCTGATGCAGAATACACTGTAATCTCTACTCCAAATTCTTTCTTACCGATACTGGATAATTCTGTAGATAGGAATTTCTTCTCATCAAAGGAATCGGATTCTATCTTCATCTGTTTAATCTCTTCTGATTCTGAATGCAAGTCTTTGATTACTTTTTGAATATAATCAGGCATTTTTTTAGCATCAGTGGTTTCTGGGTCCGCAATTAGTTCTTTCATAACAACTCCCATATTGTTTTGTCCTCCAACCATGATGCCAAGCACTTTACGATACACTTTTGATTTCATGGAATCTGAATTTACATAGAGTACAATTTTCTTTGGAGTAATTTTTGTAACTTTGAGGATATTTGCAATATCATCTATTGTTCCTTTAAGTAAATTCTCTGATTGAATTGCAGTAGCATCAACATTCTCTTTAGAGTATGCAGGCCAAACTGATTTTGAAACAGAATCAGTATTACCAAGCTGCTGCCACATTTCCTCAGCTATATGTGGGGCAAATGGAGATAACATTGCAACACGAGCTGCATTAATTTTGTATAATATTCCTGAAATATTTTCTCTTCCTTTTGCTTGTACTCTTTTGTGATACCAACTCAAGTCTGATTCAAATGAAAATAGTATATCATGCAATCCTTCACGTAATCTCATTTTTTCAATAGATTCTGTTACTTGTGCAATCATGTTCTGGGATTTGGATAAAATCCATCTGTCTTCTGCTTCTGTGCCTGAAATCGGATCATTTTTGAGCCTAGAACACTCTTCAAGTAATGATTCAAGTTTGCTTTGAATTCCAATCACTGATTCCATGTTAAAATCAGCATCTTGAAGTAATTCAGCTGATGAAATAATTGCTAATCTAATCGGATCCGCACCGTGTTCTCTAATTGCAGAACGAAGTGGAATAATATTTCCCATACTCTTTGACATTTTAGCTCCATCCATCATGACACTACCATTAACAACAATTTCTTGTGGCCATAATTTTTTCTCAAATATTGCAACGTGATTTAAAACAAAAAATGACAAGTGGTTCTGAACCAAATCACGACCTGAATGTCTAGAGTCAACTGGATAAAAGTATGTAAATTCTTTTTTCATTGTTTCAATGATATCATTAGACAGTTTGGATGTACTAGCAGCTTTTGACACATCCCCGATATCTAACAAAATATGATCAAATAATTCATGTGTCAAATTCTCTGGAGTTACTGTTCCATCATTTACAAATCGTGAGATAGTATAGTATGCCATGTAAATTACACTATCTGATAGTGATTCTACAATCCAATCTTTATCCCATGGTAGTTTTGTACCGAGTCCCTGTTGTCTTGCACATGCTCGCTCATGTAACCAATCAATTACTTCTTTGAATTCTGTTTTGATGTTATTTGGTAGAATATTCATCTCATCAAAGCAATTGCGAGCTTGTTCCTTCCAATCTTCATCACCGTAATTCAAAAACCATTGATTATTCAAAATCTTTACAACACATTCTGCACCACAACGACAATTCACTGGTGCATTCTCAAGTACTGGGAATTTTTCTAAATGTTTGTTCTCAGCTAACCAAGATCGTATTTTATCTCTACCAAACTGCACCTTTTCATTATTGAAATCCCCACATGCTTCATTTAATTTTCCATCAGTAAACTCTTTGAAGTATAATTCCTTTGTAGCTTCCTCTAATTTTTCATCTGACTGATCAGTCACACCCAATTTCTCACAAATTTGCTTTGCTGGGAATTTGTCATATCCTTCTGTAACAATAATTGAGATTGGTTCGATTTTTACTGCCAATTCATGATTATTTGCCTTCAAATCCATGAGTGCTTGGTAGTCTTTTGGTGCGTGACCAGGCACAGACATTACTAGACCCGTACCCATTCTAGGCTCTACGAAATCAGCTGGAAGAATTGGAATATCTCGTCCATCATGGGTTTTAGCATATTTTCCTATGATGTCTGATCCTGCGATATCTCCATCAACTGTAATTTCTTTATCAAAGAATTCTAACTTGTATGCACACTCTTTTGATACAATCCATTTTTGCCCATCAACTGTTAATTTTTTGTAAATTGTATTTGGATTAACCCAGAGATTTGTAATGCCAAAGATTGTTTCAGGACGCAATGTTGTAACTGGGAAAATATATTCACCAAAGACAAATTTTACCAAGAAATTCTTATCATCAATTTTTGGTTCAACATCACCCATTGTATCGTGTTGTGATACTGGATTGCTATCCTTAGGACACCAACCAACTGGATGACTACCTTGAATGATTTTACCATTTTCTTTGAGTGTTGTAATTTGCCATTCGATAAATTTCTGATAACCTGGGACTATAGTTGTAAACTCTCGTCTCCAATCAATTGAATAACCCATCTCAATCATTCCAGACTTTATCTCTTCATGAAAATAATCTGCAATCTTTATTGGTTCAACAAATGTCTTAATTGCATCTTCAGGAACCTTGTATACATTTCGTAATCCATCAAGAATTTCTTTCTCACCATTTTGAATACGTCGTGCCATACCCAGTACTGGAGTTCCAGTATAGTGGAATCCCATTGGGAATAATACATTGTATCCTTGCATTCGATAGTACCTTGCATGAACATCAGCTAGTGTGTATGTTCGTCCATGTCCGATGTGTTGTGGTGAGTTTGGATAAGGATAAGCTACTGTAATGAATTTTTTTGGTTTCTCATTTGGATTTGTTTCAAAGTCTTTTGACTCTGACCATTTATTACGCCATTTAGTTTCTATTTCATTCCAGTTTATTGTCATAGTATCATCCTAAAATCATTGATTTTGCTTTGGTTATTGCTTGCTCTTTTTTAGATGTGTCTTTTCCTCCACCTTGTGCAAATTTAGTATCGCCGCCACCAGAACCACCCAAGATATTTGAGATTTCACGAGCAATTGAGCCTGCATCAACGCCTGATTTCGTACCTGCAAATATCATTACTCTAATTGTTGGACCAGCCTCGAATATTCCACAATAAGCTGCAGTTTCATCTTTTGATACTAGTTTCTTTCCAAAGTTTTGATGGAAATAATCATCATATGACTCGTCTGCTGAAAAACACAATTTGTTACTCACTGAAATTTTTCCAATATCCCCTGAGTTTCCAGCTAGAACTTCATCAAGTAGTATGGGGATAAGGTCACGTGCTTTTTGTTTATTTTCTTCTCTATTCTTTTCTTTGATTTCTTTTTGGGCTGACTCTTCATCATTTTTTGCTTGTAGTATTTTTTGTTCTTCCACATAAGATACTGCAGTTGGCCCTGAGACAAACTCCAAACGAACTACTCCATCTTGAATTCGTTTAGTCTTTGTAATTTTGATTAATTCTATATCTCCTGTACTTTTGACATGTGTTCCACCACAAGCCTCAATGTCTTTATCTGAAATAGATACTATTCTTACTGATTTTACTGGTACTACACCACCTTGATAAATTCTAAATCCATACTTTTGTTCTGCAGTTCCTCTATCATAGTAGTCAATTGAGACAGGAATGTTGTCTTGTACCATTTGATTAGCTGTATCCTCTATCTGTTGTACTTGTGAATCTGTTAATGATGAATGGTGTGTGATGTCTAGTCTGGCATGATCATCATTTTTGAATGCAGAGTGTTGCCAAATCCAAGACCCTAAAATTTTACGTGATGATGTGTTTAGTACGTGAGTACTTGTGTGGTTTTTAGTTATGTTTGAACGACGAACTGCATCTACAACACATGATACAGTATCTCCTTCCTTTGGAGTGTCACCTTCAAGCTCGTGCAAAATAATTCCACCATGTTTATTGACATCAACTACTTTGCTTCCTGCTATTGTACCCAAGTCAGGTTCCTGGCCACCACCTCGTGCGTAAAATGATGTCTTATCTAACACAACACCTTGCTCAAAGACTTTGAGTACTCTAGCTTCAAACTCCATTGGGTCATCTTTGTAAAATAGCATTTCAGTTTCTGCGATATTTTCTAACTCTAATTGCTCCATTGGTTTTTTCTTATCTGACTGGTGCAAATCAGATAGTTTTGCATAAAATGATGCAGGAATTTCCGTAATTGCCTCTACTTCTCTGAGGTATTCAGGTGTAATTCCATCTGATTCGTATAATGTAATTAATTCATCAACTGAAGGGACTCCTTTACCTCGAATTTTTTCTGCCTTTTTCTTCATGTGAATTTTTGATTCTTCATATCTTCCTGATTCAATTCTTAGAATTTCTTTAACGTCTTTTCTTTTCTCATCCAGTTCTGGATACGTATCTTTGAGATAATCAATGTGAGTATCTATCAACTCATCAATGTCTAACTTTAATCCTAATCGAGTTATTGTTCCGTTGATTCGTCGCAACATCATTCTCAAATTATATCCGCCACCAACATTACTTGGCAGTGCACCATCAGTAATTGCAAATATCAAAGTTCGTAGATGGTCTGCAATTTGATAAATTCCTTCTAGTGGTGTAATCATATTTGTTAATTGTGAATCAGTAACTCCTGCAGTTTTGATTGCGTGTCGTCTAACATCATTAAGATCATCAAAGTTGTCAATTACTCTGGCAATTTCTGTAAAGTATTTCCTCAATACGTCAGAATCTGAATCTATTCCAACTTTTTCAAACAACATTTGGTTAATTGGACCAAAACAGCAATCATAAGCTGTTGGTGTGCCCTTTGTTATCCATGCAAATCTTTCAAGCCCTGCACCCATGTCTATTACTCTCTGATCAAGTGTGCTATGCTGGCCTAATTCACCTTGAAATTCAGTAAACACTGCATTACCAATCTCTAATCCTTGCACAAAATACTCTAAAGATGGACCAAATGAACCGCCACCGGCCCAAACATCCTCAACAAAAACTACTTCTTCTTTTTTAATTCCAAACTGTTCTGTTAGTAATCTATGATCCAAATCAACACATTCATCTTTCCAGTATCCTCCCAAATCCGGAACACTATGTTGTCCTATCATACAAAAAGACGAAAAGTGTCTACCAGTTACTCCAACATTTTCTAAATCTTTGAAACGCAAACATGTTTGTGGTACTACTAGCTTGTTTGCAGGAAACTCAAAGACTACCTTGCTTCCCATAATTCTTTGAAAATCAACAATAGATGCAATTGTAAAATACAAATCATCACGCCATCTGCACACTACAGGATATCTGCTCACTGATTTGTGATCATTTTTTACAAAAAATTCTTCTACTTGCTTCCAAGCTTGAGTATAATCAAATCTCTTGCTAGTTGGAGGGTCTCCAATGAATGAATACGTATCTAGTCCATCATCAGGACACAAATCTCTATCAGCATTTAGTGTCCAAAAGAACCTGCCACACTTTGTGCATGATTTTCTGGTAAATCCTTTATCTTGGAATAGTTTGACATTGTAATACTTGTCAGGTTCTTCTGAGAATTTTTTTAGAATCTGATTTTTGTCCAACGTTGAAGGCTGCTTGTCCCTGATATTAAGAATTGTCGATATATGTTGAATTAAATACAATATACTTTTCAGTTAAATCATGTTTGGGAAAAAACCAGAACTCAAAGAAGGAGTACATGTTTTCTCTACTAAAAAAAATGGTGACTTCTTAGACTTTATCTTTGGAACCGTTACAGGCATTGAAGGTAACAAAGTAGGGGTTAATGGTATTATTATTAATCCCGTAGGCCTCAAAAACAAACTTGCTCAAGGAAAGACTGGTGAACGTTCAAGAGAAATTTTAGAGAATCCAACACCTGATAATGTTGTATTATCTTTAGTGTATAGAGTGGAGCATGAAAATTTTGCAGAAGTAATTGATCTTGATAAAGACAAATGCGATCTAATCCCACCTCAAGTATATCTGATGCTTGAAGGATGGATTCGAGAATCAATTCCTGAACTAATCAATGCTGTATTGTCATTACCAATTGGTGATGAAAGAGATGAGGCAAAACGAGTTTTAAAACACAGACAAGATACGTTAACTGACAAACATCTCAAAAGAACTCTTTACTCTGTTTGCAGAAGTTTGAAAATTCTAAACTAGATATTCAAAATTAGGCATAAATTCTCCATAGTTTTATATTATGCTGCAGGAAAAAATCGATACAATGGAATATGTTTACGCTGCTTTACTTCTTCACAAGCTAGGAAAAGATGTTGATGAGGCAAACCTCAGTTCAGTTGTTAAAGCATCTGGCGCTGAAGTTAATGAAGCCCAAGTTAAATCTCTAGTAGCAGCATTAGCCGATGTAAATATTGATGATGCAGTTAAAGCCGCACCTGTAGCAGTTGCAGCAGCCGCACCAGCAGCAGATGCACCAGCAGCCGGTGGAGAAGCAAAAGAAGAAAAGAAAGAAGAGCCAAAGAACGAAGAAGCAGCCATGGAAGGTTTGTCTTCACTATTTGGATAAAAAATTATACTTTTTTCAATTTAATTTTGATCTTTATTTTTATCAATCTTAATTAGCAATAGCTGCACAGTTTGTATTGATTTGGTTGATTTCTCTTTTCCAATTGATGGATTCATTAGCATTTTAGATTATTTGGGAACAGTGGCTTTTGCAGTAACTGGTGCATCAAAGGCAATAGCTCATCAGGCAGATATTTTTGGCATTATAGTTTTAGCTACTGTCGTTGGGGTAGCTGGCGGCATTACACGTGATGTAATTTTTGGACGATTCCCAACTGCATTTTCTGATCCAATTTACATCTCAATGACTGTAATTGTTGGGGTTGTCATGTTTTTCTTGTATACAAAATTCAAAAGTAAAATGAACATTTGGCTAGTCTTTGATGCCGTAGGATTGGGCGTGTTTTCAATATTGGGTGCATCAATAGCATATCAGGTAGTTGGAATGGAATTTCTTCCAATGCTATTTGGAGGAATGATTACAGCAATTGGTGGTGGAATACTACGAGATGTATTTGTTAGAGAAATTCCTATTGTTTTTGTCAAAGAAGTGTATGCAGTTGCAAGTATTCTTGGCATTGTTGTTTTTTATGGAATTCTAAATGCGGGTGTAGAGATTCAAGTTGCATCAGTAATTGGGATAGTGGTATCTACTGGAACAAGACTACTTGCTATGAAGTATAATTGGAATTTGCCTAAGGTAAAAGAGGCTTAATTATTTAGAATTTTTGGTATTGTAATTGTAAAAATTTGAGTTTATGCTGGTGTACCGTCTTTTGTTTGACCTACAACACCTTTTGTAACATTTACTTTTTTCTGAGCCTGCGATACTTGTATGTCCTGAAAATTACATACTGGTGGATATAATGAAATTCAAACCTCAATAAATTAACCATGAATAAATCAGTAATAGTTGTAGATGATAATGTTGACACGGTTGGTTCAATTTCCGATTTTCTTAGTTTACGAGGAATTGATATTTTGGGATGCGGAAAAAATGGATTCGAAGCAGTTCAATTATATGAAAAACATAGACCAGATGTAGTTCTGTTGGATCTTGCCATGCCTGATTATGATGGATTGTATGGTCTTGAACATATCAAAAAAATAAATTCTCAAGCTAAAGTAATCATTTTGACGAGTTTATGCAATGAATATGATGAAAAAAAAATTAAATTATTCAAAGTAACTGAGGTACTGGAAAAACCGTGTACTTCTAAACAATTAGAAATATTTTTGAAAATAGTTAAAATAATTATTTGAATCAATATTTTTATCTTACATTTTTTGTGCCTCTATCTTGATAAAATGTTATTATATCTATCACAAAGTATGAAGTTACTGAAACCTTTGATTAAGAATAATAAATTATCTAGCATATTAATTGAAAATTCACCAGATATGATGATATTATTAGATGAACAAGGTAAAATAATTGATTGTAATGAATATTTAGAAAAAAATACAAAATACAAAAAATCAGAATTGATTGAATTTGCTGAACCTATTAATCTAATTGTAGATGAAGATAGAACAATCATCCAATCATCTTTTAAAGAATTAAAAATTACAAACATTATACAAAACGTTCCAGTTAGAGTAAAAAGAAAAGAAGGTGATTCATTTTCATCTATCTGGAGTGGGATTACGTTACGAGATAATAACAATCATGCAAGAGGTTATTTAATTACAGGAAAAGATATTTCGAATATTTCTAATTTAGATCAAAAATTAATTTTAACTAAAAAACGAAACCGTCAAGAAAAACTTGCTTTGTTAGGTGAATTCTCTGCAAGAATTGCTCATGATATTAGAAATCCTTTATCTATAGTATTGATCTCACTTGAGAATTTAAAAATACTTTATGGTTCAGATGAAACTAAACAAAAACAATTAGATCGTGCAGAACGATCAATTGACCGAATTACTCATCAAATAGAAGATGTCTTAAATTTTGTAAAGGAAAAACCTCTGAACCTTGAAAATGTTTTGTTATCTGAACTACTTTCTGAATCCCTGGATTCTATTAAAATTCCTGATAAAGTAAAAATAAAAATTCCAAAAAATGATATTTTGTTATTTTGTGATAAAAAACAATTTTTGATTGTAATGAATAATTTAATTCTAAATGGAATTCAAGCTATGGGCAATGTGGGTACCATAGAACTATTTTTCACAGAAAACAATGATGAGATTATTCTTCAAATCATTGATTCAGGACCTGGAATTCCAAACAATGTATTAAATGAAATTTTTGAGCCTCTTTTTACTACTAAACAATCTGGAACTGGACTAGGATTAGTTAGTGTAAAATCTATTGTAGAAGCACATGGAGGAACAATTTCAGTAACAACTAATCCTACAACTTTTACAATTAAATTCCTAAAAATTAAGTAAACTAGTAATTTTATGCTGCTGTGTAGTCTTTTGCTTGACCTGCAAGACCTTTTGCTTGAGCATCTGCTTTTTGCAAAATTTGCTCTTTAGTCTCATCTGTCATAAATCCTGATTCAACTGATACTGAACGTGCAGATTGTGCGGCCTTAGATAGAATTTGTGAAACGTTATCGGCAGTAATGTATGCTGCCTCAATTGACAATGACACTGCTTCTTGGTGTGCTTGTGCAAATTGGTTTCTGACCTTCTCAACATCAATTATCATCTCTTCCTCAGAATATTTCAATCCGGCTTCTAATGCTGTGTTTAGTGTAATTCCTGCCTCTACTGGCTTGATATCTAATTTTCCTAATAGTGCTGCTAGTTTTTCATTGATTGCCTCACCTTTTTTGACTGGTGTACTGTCCTTTGCAATCCAAATTGTTCCTTGGTCGATTTTAGTTGGAATTCCTGCCTCTTTGAATTCTGTAAGCATTGGTCCTGGTGCAATTCCTGTGTTCTTTGCAGGTACTACAATATCGATACTTGCAATATCTCCGCCACGTGCGGCCATCATAATTTTATTTTTTGCAAGTAAAACGTTTAGCTTGAATGGTGACATGTTTGTAAACATGAGCATGACTTGTCCCTTTAGTTCTCCAACCATATCTTTGATTCCTGGAACATCTAGAGATTCCAATGCTTTTTTTGCAACTCTATCTTTGATTGATACAAACTCTACTTCACCTTTGAGAGTTTTTCTTAATGGTAAAATTTGTGTAGAACGAACTTTTTTCATTTTAATGATTGCCATAACTTTGTATTTTTTTGGAAGCTCTTGTAATAGCTGATGCATTTCTGTTTTTCTTTTAGGATAACTGGTTCTATTCTCATGCATATTTTTTCTTAACCTCTTGGACTTGTTTGACTGGTTTACCCATTGTAGTCTTTATCATAATTTTTTTAATATTTTTCTCACCATTTGGTAATTTCTTTTCAATTGCTGCAAGTACTGTATGTGCATTAATTGCTAAATCTGAATCCTCCATTGTTACATCACCAATTTTACATGAAACAGAAAGTGATGCTCTACTTCTAACTTTAATTGATGTTCTGAATCTTGCTAAAAATGCTACAATATCTGCGTTAAATGGAACTGGTGTTGGCATTTTTCCTCTTGGACCTAATAGTTGACCTAAAGTTTTACCGACAACTGGCATAACTTGTGTGTCTGCCAAAAAGAAATCATATTTGTTAATGAATTTTCTTGATTCTCTTTTGTTTGCTGCAAATTTATCTAATTCTTCTGTTCCAATTACAGAATCAGCATTTGCTGCTTTGGCTTTGGTTCCCATGTCCCCTGTTGCCATGACACAAACTGTTGCAGGTGAACTAGTTTTTGGAAGCTGAATTACCTCATTGAGTGCAAATCCTTTTTTCACATCAATATCTTTGAAATTAACAATCAACTCTATTGCTTGTGTGAATTTCCTCTCTTTTGAACCAGATTTGGCTTCTTTAACAATTTCTGCAAATTGTGTCTCTGTAATCATTACGAAGGAATTCGAGATTGCCTACTTAAAATCGTTTTCGAGATTCAGAGATCCAAATTAGTTTTTTTTAAAAAAATTACATATTTTCATTGAAATATTAACAATTAAGCGGTAATTATTTCTGAAAACCTACATATATTAAATCAGAAACCAGATTTTTGAATACATTGCATAGATTCGATGATTTAGATATGAAATTACTCTTTGAATTAACTCAAGATGGTTCCATTTCTGTTCCTATCTTATCTAAAAAATTAGGAATCAACGCATCTGTTCTTTATAGTCGAATTAAGAGATTAATGAAGAAAAAACTAATCAAAAAATTCACTATTGACATTGATGATTCTCTTTTAGGCATTGGAGTAAAGGCATCAGTTGGGATAAATCGAGATCCAAAATACAAAGATGATATTCAAAAACACTTCATGGAAACATCTGAAGTTGTATCAATTTCAGAGGTGACTGGTAGATTTGATATTATGATTAAAGTATATGCCAAAAATCTTGAATCACTACACTCTGTAGTAATTGAGAAAATTGGAAAAATTGAGGGTATTCAAAATACTGAAACCTTTGTAGAATTACAAAAAACCGATAAAGACCCAGTTTATCTGATTCAATAACATCTAATTTTCTAAAAAGTAACTGAATTCATTATTTGATTGCAGTGTAATCTTGCTGCTTAATAGAGAAATTTCTTATAATTATACATGGAAACTGCAAAAACATCCAAATTCAATTGGGGTGAAGTCTCTGAGCTAAATTCTGGGCATACGCCTGAGGAATGGGGAATGCCAAACAAGCTCAAATCAAAACAAGGTATAATCGATTCTGAAGATTTTTGGAATTGTGATGAATAAATTATTTTTGAGAAAATCTAATTTTTGAGTTTCTCATCCCATTTGCCTTCATTGATTTCGGCAGTCATTTCTTTAGGTGTTTTTCCTTCTACTTTGACTCCTAATGCTACACAAGTACCAATGATGGTTTTTGCAACTGATTTTAATGATGAAGCATAAGATTTTTCTAATTTTGTATTTGCAACTTTGATAATTGAATCAAGTGTTACATCTCCTGCCCATTCAGTTCCTGATGCGCCAGATCCTTTTGTAATTCCTGCTTCTTTCATGATTAGTGCTGCAGCTGATGGAATGCCTATCTCAATTTCATATTTTTTTGTATCAGTATCAACAATAACTGTAACTGGAACTTTCATTCCCTCAAAGTCTTTGGTTTTCTCATTAATTGTTTTAATGACTTCCATAATGTTGACGCCAAGAGGACCTAATGCTGGACCTAAAGGTGGACCTGCTGATGCTCCTCCTCCTGTTACAAGTGATGATACTTTTTGTTCTCCCATTTTAAATCAACTTTTAATCAAAAATTTAATCCTTACTCTCTAGGCCCCTGTTACCAACTTTAGATAGTTTGCATCTACTGTTACTGGTAATTGATAGGATGCATCCAACAAAACAACTGTAGCTTCTTCTTTTTCTACATCTATTCTTGTGATTGTTGCTTTCATTCCCTTGAATGGGCCACCTGTGATTTCAATAACGTTATCTACTGCTAATTGTGAAACTGTTGATTTTTTGATGAGGTATCCTTCAATATCTTTGAATTCTAATTCTCCTCTTAATTGACCTCTGATGTGTCGTACTCCTTCTACTGCCATGTATGCATCACTTGGGTTAATTGCCTCAATTACGACATATCCCTTTAGATTATCAACTAACAAAACTGATTGAATGTTGATTTGATTTGCATTGGCTTTAGCTTCTAGTAATCTTAATACCACTTTTTCTTGTCCTCCAGTGGTTCTAATTGCAAATAAATGTGATTTAATTTCCTCAGACATTTTATTTCTGTCCAAATGTAATCACCGAGAAGACAAATTGAATTGTAAAACCGATCATACCAACTCCTCCTATTCCTAATAATACTAATCTTAGGTGCTGTTGATACTCGTCTTTATCTGGCTTTTTTGCCATTTTCATGGTATTGGCCATATTCTTCAAAGTCTGCCGTGGATTCATTGCTGGAAATTAATAAGGTGTCCTTATATTCCTTATCGCATGGAACTGCTAGTTGCTTA
>Ga0209665_1001006_pt1 | contig 17815 bp, 11 predicted proteins | sample SaaInlV_200m_DNA_2_FD_184675 | JGI IMG/M metagenome (GOLD analysis project Ga0209665, IMG submission 184675) | Marine microbial communities from expanding oxygen minimum zones in the Saanich Inlet - Saanich Inlet SI074_LV_135m_DNA (SPAdes) (version 2) | ecosystem: Environmental > Aquatic >... | reverse complement strand
GTTAAAAAATCAGAAGGAATCTACATTGATGATTCTTGTAATGATCTATTAGAAAAAACCAACATCATTATTTTTGATTGTGATGGTGTTTTAATTGATATTACAAAATCATATGATTTGGCAATAATTAAAACAACTCAATATGTATTAGAAAACTTTGCAAAAATTAACGATTCAATTACTGTTGATTTCAAAATAATTGATGGATTCAAATCTAGTGGTGGATTCAATGATGAGGTTGATTTAACATACGCTACAATAATTTCTCTAGTTGCTGCAAATCAACTTGAAAAAGATCCAACAGAATTTATTTTTGATGTCATAAAAAATTCTGATTCTAGTGGTATCATATCTGTTGAAAAATACTTAGAAACACAAATTGATATTTCTAAAATCAAAAAGCAATTGTCATATCCTGGAACTCATCATCAAAATCCTTTGTATCAAATTTTTGATCAATTATTTTATGGGCCTAAATTATATGAAAAATTATTTAAAATTAAATCAAAATTTTCAGAATCTGGATTAATTGAACAAGATGATGTAATTTTAAATGAAAAATTATTAAAATTATTACAAAAAAAATTTAATTCAAAAATTGCAATGGTTACAGGTAGAGGAAAGATATCTGTCCGATATTCATTAAAAGAAATGTTGGAGAATTTTGATTTGAACCATTCTGTATTTTTAGAAGATGAATCCAGAGAACTTGCAAAACCCAATCCACAACCATTATTTGATTCCATTAAAGGCATGGGTGATGGAATAGCTCTCTATGTTGGAGACTCTATGGAGGATTTCATCATGGCAAAAAAAGTGACAGATATGGGTTCCAAAGTCATCTTTTGTGGAATTATTGGTACTAGTAAAAATCCTCAAGAAAAATTTGAATTATTCCAACAAAACGAGGCTGTTTTGGTATTGGATTCAATTAATTTACTTCCAAAGGTATTAAATTTAGAATATACCAAATAACATAATCTGTGAGAAATATGGCATCAAGAAAAGCATCAATTAAACGAAGTACTAAAGAAACTAGCGTCTCTGTTTCAGTTAATTTAGACGGAATGGGAAAAACAAGTATCAAGACTGGTATTAATTTTCTTGATCACTTGATAGTTTCATTTGGGAAACATAGTATGATGGATCTTAAAGTAGATGCAAAATCAAATGATGGAATTGAGCATCACCTAATTGAAGATACTGCAATTACAATTGGTCAAACAATTGACAAAGCCCTTAGCTCAAGACGTGGAATAACAAGATTTAGCTATGCATCAGTACCTATGGATGAATCATTAGCAGAAGCATCTATTGATTTGGTAAAGCGACCATTTTGGAAATTAACTTTATCAATTAAACGAAGTAAAATTGAAAATATCTCCAAAGAAGATCTGGAGCATTTTTTCCAATCGTTACTGCAAAATCTGAATAGTTGTATTCACCTTACTGTAAAGTATGGAGAAAATGATCACCACAAAGTAGAATCTGCGATAAAATCACTTGCTGTTGCATTTAGAAATGCATCAACATTAGATAAAAAACAAAAAGGAATTCCAAGTACAAAAGGTTCAATGTAATGGTAAGTGTTGCAATTTTTGATTATGGTGCTGGAAATATTTTCAGCTTAAAAAATTCTCTTGAAAAAGTAGGCGCTATAGTTGATGTAATTTCTAATTTTGATAAACCTAATGATTATTCTGGGGTGTTACTTCCAGGTGTTGGAAATTTTGATCCTGCAATTCATAGTATTGTAGATTTTTCTAAAACCCAATTCAAAGATTATGTTGGTAATATACCAGTTCTTGGAATTTGTCTTGGGATGGAAATGTTTTTTGAAAAAAGTGAGGAAGGAAAGGAGAAAGGACTCGGTATAATGGGTGGTGAAGTGGTTGTATTGCCTGATTCAATGAAGGTACCTCATATGGGTTGGAATGATTTGGAGATTAAAAAACCAGGAAAAATTTTGGAAGGTGTTGAGAATGGTTCTTGGGTTTATTTTGTACATTCGTATAGAGTAAAACCTATTTCTAGTGATATTATTACTGCAGAATCTGATTATGGAATTAAAGTTCCAGCTGTAGTAGAATATGATAATTTTTTTGGGACACAATTCCATCCAGAAAAATCAAGTACGGTTGGAAAAATAATATTAAAAAATTTCCTTGATGTGTGTAAGAAATGAAAGTAATTCCAGCAATTGATTTGATGAATGGACAGGTGGTTAGATTGTACAAGGGTGATCCAAAACAAAAAACTGTGTATAGTGATGACCCTGTTGAGATTGCAAAAAAATGGGAAGCAAATGGTGCTGATATGTTACACATTGTGGATTTAGATGCAACATTGGGGCTTGGCTCTAATCTTGGAATTATTAAAAATATTTTAAAAGAAATTACTATTCCAGTTGAAGTAGCTGGTGGTCTACGTGATGAATCTTTAATTTTAGATGTAATAAAAATTTCAAATAGAATTGTAATTGGAACATTGGCATTTAAGAATAAAAAATTGTTAAAAAAATTACTTTTATCTTTAGGTTCTGAAAAAATTGTTATTTCAGTTGATCACATGGATGGTGAAATAGTAATCCATGGATGGCAAGATAAAACTGGAATTAAACTAGTTGATTCAATCAAAGAATTTTTAGAAATTGGGTTTACTGAATTTCTACTAACTAATGTAAGTAAAGATGGAACAATGGAAGGACCTGATTTAGAATATTTAGAACAAGCTTGTAATCTGGAGAATACAAATATTATTGCAAGTGGGGGAATTTCTAATGTTAATGATGTTAATGATGTAAAAGAAAAAAATGCATTTGGTGTTATTTTAGGAAAGGCTCTATATGAAAATAAAATAACTATTGAGGAGGCAAAGAAAATATCATGACATTGACAAAAAGAATTATTCCTTGTCTTGATGTGAAAAATGGCAGAGTTGTAAAGGGATTGAATTTTGAATCAATTAAAGATGCAGGTGATCCTGTAGAACTTGCTGCAAAATATAGTAATGAAGGTGCAGATGAATTGGTATTTTTGGATATTACTGCGTCTGATGAGCAAAGAAAAACCCTAAAGGATTTGGTAAGAGATGTGGCATCTGTTATTGATATTCCATTTACTGTTGGTGGTGGTGTGAAATCATTAGATGATGCAAGAAATATCTTACTTAACGGTGCAGATAAAGTAGGCATCAATACAGGTGCAATAAAAAATCCTACAGTAATCACTGAACTAATGGAATTATTTGGTAGACAATGTATTGTAGTTGCAATTGATGCAAAAAGGAATTATGAAATCAAAGATGATGTAACTATTTTTTCAGAAAATGATGAAAATTTTTGGTTTGAGGTTTTCATTTATGGTGGAAAAGAAGGAACTGGGCTAGATGCTGTTAAGTGGGCAAAAAAAGCTCAAAGTCTTGGAGCTGGCGAAATTCTTCTTACTAGTATTGATAAGGACGGTACAAAGGATGGATATGATGTTTTATTGACGAGTAAAATTGTTGATTCTTTGTCTATTCCAGTGATTGCATCTGGTGGATGTGGTAAACCTGATGATATGGTTGAAATTTTTCAAAAATCAAACGTTGATGCAGCACTTGCAGCATCCATTTTTCACTATGATACCCATGGTGTATCTGGAGTAAAGAAATTCCTTAAAGGAAAAAAAATACCTGTAAGATTATAATAGATAATACTTGAATTCTATTCATGCAGAAATCCATTAATGACATTGATTTTAAAAAAAGTGGAGGATTAATTCCAATTATAGTTCAGGATGCAACTACCAAAGATGTTCTCACTCTTGCATATTCTAATAAAGAATCACTTGAATTAACAAAAAAAACTGGAAATTCTTGGTTTTGGAGTCGTTCAAGAAATAAACTTTGGATGAAAGGAGAGGAATCTGGTAATGTACAAAAAGTAAAAGAAATTTTAGTTGACTGTGATTCTGATGCAATTATTTATCTTGTTGAACCATCAGGTCCTGCATGTCATACTGGTGAGAACGTTTGTTTTCACAATAACCTAGCAAAATAACCTAGCAAACTGATTCAACATCTGTTCCAGGAAGTATATTTTCATTAATTTTAAATTCTATATTTGGATAATCTGTACCTCTAAAAACTACTGCCCATTCGCCAGTAATATCTTCCATGGAACATATCCCTTTATGTTTTGAAATTTGAGGAGTGAAGTAAGTATTTGATGTAGATTTATCTGTCCCATCAAATGGTATTGTTAGATATACTTTATGATGTGTAGAATTAACTGGTCTCATTATTGCAATTTGTCCTTTCTCATTAACATCTATTCCTCCCATCCTTATGAAAATACTCTCCCCTATGACATATTCACTTCTATCAATTTGAAATGGTCCTGAAGTAATCCATTCTCTTTCTTTTGGTATGTAGTCATTTTCTAAATTTGTTTTTTTAATTTCATCTATTTTTTTTTGAACTTCTGGAGTAATTCCTTCTGTTGGTAGTAACTCTCCATCTATGACATCTTCAACTTCCATTGAATCTGATTCTTGGTTAGATATCAAAATGGTCCCTATGATTATTATGACAATTCCTATTCCAATTGGAATTGTAATCTTTTTGTTCATAAAAATAACGTTTCAAAAATATCTAAAAACCTTCCTAATAATTCACAATTTCTTGAAAATCATTTTTCCTATCATTCCCCTTATGATTACTATGATTCATTATACTTTTTGATCCTTAAAATTAAGTGACACTTAACTTGATATTAGGATTTTTTATCTATTCTATGAGAGAAAAAATTGATCTTGGCTAGAACTTCATTACAATGTAGAGAATGTAAAAAAGAATATGACACTGCTTTCAAGTATATCTGTGATGAGTGTTTTGGACCACTTGATGTAAAATATAATTTTCCTACAATTACAAAAGAGACATTTTCTAATCGTGAACACACCTATTGGAGATATTTTGAATTATTACCAATAGAGCAAAAATCAAACATTGTAAGTATTGGTGCAGGAATGACTCCTCTTATCAAAGCTGATAATCTTGGAAAAAAATTAGGATTAAACAATCTTTACATCAAAAACGATTCTGTAAATCCAACATTTTCGTTTAAAGATAGACCAGCTGGTGTTGCAATATCAAAAGCAAAAGAATTTGGATTAACTGCTGTAGGATGTGCATCTACTGGTAATTTAGCATCTGCAACTGCAGCACATGCATCTAAAGCTGGATTGCCATGTCATGTATTTGCTCCAAGTAATATTGAAATGGCAAAAATTGCCCAAGCATTATCTTATGGTGCCAATTACATTGCAGTTGATGGAACATATGATGATGCAAATAGAATTGCAGCACAAATTGGCGATAGTAAAGGTATTGGTATAGTTAACATTAACATGCGTTCACACTATGTTGAAGGTTCTAAAACATTCTCATTTGAAGTTGCAGAACAACTTGATTGGCAAGTTCCTGATCAATTAATCGTTCCAGTTGGAAGTGGTGCAATGCTTAATGCGATTTGTAAGGGATTTGAAGAACTACAAACTGTTTCATTACTTGATGATGTTTCTAACATGCATATGATTGCAGCCCAACCACATGGATGTGCACCTATTGTTGATGCATTTAAGAAAAATAGCAAAGAAGTAATTCCTGTTGAAAATCCTGACACTGTTGCAAAAAGTTTAGCAATTGGTGATCCAGGAGATGGAAGATATGTTCTCAAACGTTTAGCACAGTATAATGGATTTGCAGAAGAATCAAACAATAAAGAAATTTTAGATGCAATTTTACTTCTTGCACAAACTGAAGGAATATTCACAGAACCAGCAGGTGGAGTTTCTATTTCTGTTCTTCAAAAAATGGTTGAACAAGGAAAAATTGATGCAAATGACAAAGTAGTATGCTATGTCACTGGCAACGGTCTAAAGGCAACTGAATCAATCATGGAAGTTTTACAAAAACCAACAGTAATGAAAGCAGACATTAAAGAAATTTCGGCGGTAGTCAACTAATGGCAAATATTACGTTTACAATCCCATCTGTACTAAATCAAAGTGGCGGAGAGAAGAAAACCAAGATTTCATCTAATTCACTTACTGATGCGTTTGTAAAAATATCTGAAATTATGGGTGATGATTTCAAGCGTCGAGTGTTAGAGGGCGATGGAACTCCACGTTCGTTGATTAATATTTACATAAACGGAAAGAATGCAAAATTTGCAAGTGGTATGGAAACCCCTCTAAATGATGGTGATGAAGTTTACATCTTACCTGCAGTTGCAGGCGGTTCTAAGGAATTATCTCCAAAAGAATTAGATAAATTTTCCCGACAAGTAATGTTAGAAGAGATTGGATATGGTGGACAATTAAAATTAAAAAATGCCAAAGTTTGTGTTGTCGGAACAGGCGGTTTAGGACACCCAATTATTTCTAGACTAGCTACAATGGGAGTTGGGACTTTACGTATTGTTGATAGAGATGTAATAGAATTATCTAATTTACATAGACAAATGATGTTTGATGAGGATGATGTTGGTCAAGTCAAAGTTGAAGTAGCTGCAAAAAAATTACAAAAACTAAACCCTGATTGTAAAATTGAATCTTTAGCTGTATCTGTAAATGATTATACTGCATTAGAAGTAATTGAAGGATGTGATGTTGTAGTTGATGCACTTGATTCAGTTAATGCAAGATATGCATTAAACAAAGCTTGTGTAGAGTTTGAAATTCCATTTGTTACAGGTGCTGCAGTTGGAACATCCGGACAAGCATTCACTGTTTTGCCAAAAAAATCTGCATGTTATTATTGCATGTTTCCTGAATTAGATGAAGATACAATGCCTACATGCAGTATTGAAGGCGTTCATCCTCCAATACTTTCTATTATAGGTGCCATTGAAGTTTCAGAAGCTGTAAAACTAATACTAGGAAAAACTCCTAATCTTTCTGAAAGAATTTTACATATTGATTTAGAAAATTTAGATTTTAACAGTACTAAAACATTCAGAGCTGAAGAATGTCCAATTTGTGGAACTGGAAAATTAAAAATTGAAGAAAAACAAGAATTAATTCTAGAAGAATTATGTGGACGAAATAGAGGCAAGAGGACCTATTCTATTACCCCTACTGAAATTTTTGATCTTAATGTTTCAAGTGTTACTGCAATTGCAAAAGAAAAAGGATTCCTTGTTGAAAATTTAGGCGACTTGGGATTATCTATGAGAACAAATGATCTATCTGTCAATTTTATGAAAAGAGGATCTGCAGTAGTTGTTGGCTCAAAAGATGAATCTGATGCAATATCCTTATACAAAAGTCTCTTAGGCAAAGAGATCAAGGTATAGGTTAGTCTATAATTATTACATGATTGTTACCAAAATACTGAAAAATACTTGGATCAATTGATAAATGAAATGAATATGTGTAATTTTTATGATATATGTTATAGAAATTTGATAAAATTTAGAAATACGATGAAATTATCTCAAGATCTGGTTAATTTGTGGACAATTCGTCCATTAAGCTTTTATACTAATTTTTAAGAAAAAAACCAATAACATGAATAACGAAATAGGACGTAAAATAACTAGTCTTACATTAATGACAATAATGTTAGCAGGCGGTATGGTAATCGCTGCTCCATCTATGATGCCAGCAGCTCATGCAGCCAACGCTAACCTATTTGTCTCCGCAGAAAACTCACAGTTTGATAACTACATGTCAGGACCTCAGGTCATTGAAGTAGTTGTAATTGACAGTGATATTGACGATACAGACGAAGCAAAAGGTGAACCAGACGTTACAGTTAACGGTAAAATACTTAGAATGGTACAAGCCGTCGACGGTAACTGGTATGGTTACTTTGCAGACAGAACACAAGCATCCATTGCAGACTTTACCGCCCTAGGTGGTGGAGATTCAGTAGCCTCCGTACAAGGTGGACTCGGATTAGATTTCGGTACACTTTGTGCAACAGGTACTACAACGAATGCTGCAGTCGGATTCTCTGTTGCTGATACAGTAGGTATTGCTTTACCTTTCACTAATTCTTTAGTGGCCACAACTACTGATGGAACATCCTTCAACGGTGCTAATGGTACCGCTGCAGGTGATGCTCTAACAATAGAATGTGCAGGTGCAGCATCTACATCTACAAACGGCACAATGAATGTCGTTAGAGAAGCCAAGGATCCAAACAATTCCTTAACTGGAAGTGATACAAATGGACAAATTGGTCTCAACAGTACAACTGTTGGTGAACCTCTAACAAGAGATGCTTTTGATCACGTTTGGCCTTTCGTGCAACTATATGCTTTAAACCCAACTGGTAACGTAATCGTACAGTACAACAAAGGTGGTGGTGCTCAATCAGTAACACTTACTTTTGATACTGTAGATCAATTTGCCGGTGCAAGTTTAGATCGTGCTTTGTATCCTCGTGATTCACAAGTTCACGTCACCGTCACAGATTTATGGTTAAACATAGATCCTACTGACGAAGATTCTTGGACATTTGGAACCTTAAGCACAGACTTAAGTACCAACTACCAAGTATTTGACGAGAATGGTGCACAAGCAGGAGCCGGTGCAGTCGGAGGTATCATAAACATTAACGGTAATCTCACAAACATGATGATTGAAGATAATGGTATTATGATAGTTAACGCAAACACCCAAAGTGCAACAAATGCAGTATTAACATTACAAGATAATGATGATTCTGTACTTACTTGTACTACTGCTCAAGATGCTACAACCTGTTCAGCAACTGGATCTGCCACTGGCGGTCTAGCTGCAACAACACAGCCAATTACAATTACAGAACAAGGACCAAACACTGGTGTCTTCGGTACTTATGATGAGTCCGATAAATCAGTAATCTTAGTTACAAGTAACGCCGCAAGGGGTACTTCAGCAACTATTGATTACAATGAAACCCCAGCAACAGTCCTCGTAGGATTTGACTTTGCAAGTATCGACATCCAGCCAATTGATGATGAATGGAACTCTGGTGAAGAGATTCCAATCGTCTTAGTTGATGGTGATGCAAACGTAAACAGTAGAGTAGATGAAGATTTAGATTTAAACAGTGCAAACGTTACGTTAATTCCATCTCTAGTAACAGGTGATCCTTTCACATTAGCTGAAGGTGATACCTCACTTAGAGTATGGGTAACTAACTCAACAGTAAGTCATCAAAAACCAACAGCAGGTGATACCACAACATTCGGTATCTCTACTGTAGGTAACAGTACCGGTGTATTGACAGTAGAGAGTTTCTCTGATAGAGGAATTCTTAATGTCACTGGATCAGGTGCAGTTAACAATGCCCCTCCTGATGGAGTAAAAGGTATTTTTATTGACTTAGAAACAACACAAGAAGAACTGGCTAAAACCATAAGTGATAATAGATTGACAACCTTTACAGGTTTCAATTTCTTCAATTATGATGTCAGATCCCTTGGTGCAGTTTCAGGTACTGTCGGAATCTATCTTATCAATGATACAATGCCAATCCTCAATGATAATGGTCTTTGGAATGCTAACTCCACAAACAATGCAATCGCATTAGTAAGTGGTGGTGCAAATCAAGGATTTGTTAGCTTAGATGCATTGGATGATGTATTATTCGACTCTGTTGTTGCTGATGCTTCAACTAACCTTGGTTTAGCTATTGTGCTTAATAACACAGGAGTTACACTACAGGCTGGTGAGCCAATTGTAATGGACTTTTTCTCCTATGGTTTCAATAATGATGGTCTAGAAGGTGGTGAAAGAATTGCCAGTCAGATCATCAGAATGGAATTAGAGGAAACCGGTGATAATACAAGTACCTTTGCAGGTACCCTTGAATATATCATGGTTAATCAGATCAACATAAACAATGTTAACACCTACACTGGTCTAAAAACAATTGATGATGAAGCAACCTTCGTCGTCATTGAAGATTTGACTGATGAAGATGCACCAAGAGTCAATTATCTTGACTTAGGTGCAGATGGTGTATCAACACAAGTTGCTGATCAAGAAGAAGCCCCATCACACTCTGGTGTCGTATCATTTGATTCAAACAACTACAAGACTGCTGACACAGTTACAGTAACACTTGAAGACTTAGATCTTAATACCGATTCTTCCCTTGTTGATATCTATACCGTTGTTGATCCAACTGGTACAGGTGGTGAAGCAAACCAAGATGCTGTAGGTGATGGTACATTTAGTGCCACCTTACAGTCTAATGGTACTTCTATCCAACTGACCAATGGTGAACAATTAGGTAGATTACTAGATATCACCTTCGATGATCAAAGATGGCAATCACCTCAATCAGGCGATGACGGAACTTCCGCCACTTGCTTGGCATCATTAACTGGTGCTGCAACAACTGATAGTGGTCTTGGTGCAACTGGATTTACTCTAGTTGAAACAGGAGCATCATCAGGTGTATTTGTTGGTGACTTCCAAATTCCAAATGTATGGTGTAGATCAGGTGCAACAGCAGCTGAAACCGCCACAGGTCTCGATATTGAAGTTAACTATGTTGACTTTAGAGATGCATCTGGTGAAGTTATCGAAGTTGGTGACTCCGCAGGAGTTCGTGCCAACACAGGTTCAATCAGTCTTGACAGAACAGTCTATCCAGTACCATTTGGTGTGATAGATGACTTTGTTGAAGATACCGCTAATGAAACACCAACAGGTAGAGCATTATTCCCAATCCACGCAAGTGGAATGAATACTGCTGGTACAACTCGTGCCACCGAAGGTCTACAAACTGGTGAATTCATTACTGGTGGAGATCTATCAATTCACGTAAGAGTTAACGATCCAGACTTTGATGTTTCCGCATCTGGTGAAGATACTATCAATACCAATAATACATCAGCAACACCTGACGTAGGTCCGGTAAAGGTCTCTGTTATCAGAGGTTCCTCTACTGTCATACTCGGTTATGCTGGTGGTCCATCTGCCTTGAGTGGTACCATCGATACTGATGGCAACACTTTAGATGCAGTTAGAACATTTGGTCCAATGACAGAAATCGCACCTGACGCAGGAATATTTGAATCTGACATCGTAATCCGATACACTGACGGTCCAGCAAGTACCCAGTGTCCAACCACAACAGATGATTGGACACCATTAGATGGTACTGCAGATGGAGCAACAAATGCAGAAACAGAAAGATTTGATATCGCAGCAACATCTGGTGATTATTGTATCTTACAAGGAGACATTCTCCAAGTAGAATACTCTGATCCAGCAGATGCATCTGGTGATCTCAACACTGTTACTGATTCAGCTACATTTGACCTAAGAAACGGTGTATTACAATCTGACAAATCCGTATACATTATTGGATCCGACATGATCTTAACCCTCATTGAACCAGACTTCGATTTGGACAATGACCAGGCTGAGACTTATGACTTGGATTTAATTGAATGGGATTCTGACGCTGCCACCATCACCATGGGTGATGCTGACGGTGAAGGAGCAACATTTGACCCAGAACCACTTAACTTTAGAGAAACAGGTGACTCTACTGGAATCTTCCAGATTGTCATTGAAATCCCAGAAGTTCTAGCTGGTGACAGATTAGAAAGAGGAGAGGAAACTGTTCTCGAGTACACTGATTGGGGTCCATCCGGATCTGACTATGTAGGTGAAGAAGATGAAGATGTCAATTTGACAATCTTTACTTCTAACTTCGGAGCAACTGTAGAGCTTGACCAAAAAGTTTACACATGGACTGATAAAGTATACATTACTATCGTCGCACCAGATCATAATTTCGATGGTGACTTAGTTGACGAAATTGGAGAAACTGCTTTAGACCCAGTAAAGGTCGCAACCAGAGGATTCAATATCGACACCTACAAACTAGTCGAAACAGGTACTGACACAGGCATCTTTACTGGTGAGGTTATCCTTACTGGATTTACACACGATGCTGATGGAGATACCACAACTGGTACTGATGGTAATGATGTAACCCAAGGAACCGCCGCAGGTAATGGACCAACTGATGGTACACTACCAGCAGATGATGATGACGGACTTACTGTCTCCTTTGAATTCTCAGAGGATGAAACTGTAGTCGGCTCAGCACTCATTAGGTGGAACATTGGTGAAGTTCAGTGGCTTGAAGCAAGCTATCCAGCTAGCGGAACAGGTGTAACAAGAATTATTGATCCAGATATGAACTTAGATCCAGAAGCAGTCGACAACTTCGATGTCGATGTGTGGTCTGACTCCGATGCCGGAGGTATTGACCTTACTGTAACTGAGACTAATGAGGCAACCGGAATATTCGAAGGTACTGTGTTCTTCACAACTACCGATGAATCTTCTGGTCACAGACTCAGAGTCGCAGAAGGTGACACTGTCACCGCAGAATATGAGGACAATACATTACCAGATCCGTACACAACTGCAGATGAACTTGATATTACTGCCACATCACTAATCGGCACTGTAGTACCACCTCTCGAGAGAGCACCAGCTGCTAACTTGAGAACCGTTGATGCATTCGGTAACAGCTTAGATTCTGTTTCCGTTGACCAACAGGTACAAATCAGCGCTGACTTAGCAAATGGTCAGGATAGAGAGCAAACATTTGCATACTTGGTACAGATTCAAGATGGCAATGGTGTTACAGTCTCACTAGCATGGATTACAGGTTCACTATCAAGTGGTCAATCATTCAGCCCAGCATTATCATGGATTCCAACTGAAGCAGGAACTTACACAGCAACTGCATTCGTTTGGGAGTCAGTAGATAATCCTACGGCATTGTCACCTCCAGTTAGTACAACAGTAACTGTTCAATAAGTAAGAAACTAGTTCACATTTTCCTTTTTTTCTTTTTTTGAATACCTCTTAACGTAAGTTATAGACAATTTTTCAAAAGTAATATCTAGGAGTAAATTAGCAATTAATTAAATTGAAAATTCAAATTTTATTTTCTTGTTTTATTGTTTTATTATTTGTAAACACACCTAATTCTTTTTCAGAAGAACTAGATTTATCTACAAATAGTAAAGTGTATTCTCCTGCACACAATTTACAAGTATATGGAAAAGGATTACCAGAAGAAAATTTAATCATTAGAGTTTTTGCACCTGATGAATCTATTGCAAAGTTTGATCAAATAACTACTGAAAAGGATGGCTCTTTTAATTATGCATTGTTAATTTGGCCTCAACCATCAACTGATTTTCCATATGGTACGTATACCGTTGAGGTGATTAGTACAGAACAAAATGGACTATCTAAAAAAATTGATATTAAATTCTCATCAACAACGGATCTACTTGATGTGACTGTAGAGCGATTTGTGAATACTTTGGTGTTTGCTCCAGAAACTGCAGCAATTGGTCAACCAATTCGAGTATTTGTTCAAACTACTAGTGATGGTCTTTTGATAGGAGGCCAACCATCCGAATTATTAGGTACAACACATGTTCATCTCCCCTCTGGATTATCTGTTACACTTACTAATTCATTCAAAACACTACATCAAGGACTATACTATGTAGATTACATTCCAGTTGAAGAAGGAACACATGTATTTCATGTAGTTGCGTTTAGTCAGGGTACAACATCACATGGTTCATCCGCAACAACTGTTCTAAGTCAAGATTTAGGAGGAATATCTGATCAAATAATTAAATTAAATTCAATTTTACAAGAAACATCTGATGAACTTGATACACTAAAATCTGAAATTGCAGGATTTGATAGTACTTTAGAACAAGCAAGTAATAAAATTGATGAAAGTACTGGCACTATTTCCACTTCTGTAGGATACATTAGCGAAGCTTCATCTCAGCTAAATTCTTTATTATTTCCAATTATAGCCTCAATAGGAATTATTGTTGCACTACAAATTACAATTATTGCCAGAAGAAGATAATCATAATAATGTATGACAAGGAAATTAACTAATATGCCCAAAGTGGCGATTTTACTTTCTGTGGTACTCCTTTCATTAGCATTTACAAATTCATATGCATTTACTACTGGTGATTTAATTTCTGAAGAAAATATTGTAGACTATCTTAATTTTAATTCAGATATTATACAAATAGACTCTGATTTCTTTAGTGAAAATAATGTTAAAAGATATTTAATTTTTGGAACCAATTCCCAAAAAACAGATTTTTTAAAAAATAACTCACTATATGGAATTCAATCTGATAGTGGATTTTTTTATGTGTCTGCTCTTTCTGAAAAATCAGCATCATCTCTAGTTTCACAAGGTTATACTGTAATTGAAGATTCTAAATTGGATTTTCATACATCTGATGATATAATTTTGGATGCTTCAAGAATTGGTGAAATTACAGGTTCAAGTATTGTTAAAAAAAAATATGATGCATCAGGAAATGGAACTATAATTGCAATTGTAGATACTGGAGTTGATTTTTCTAATCCTGACATTCAACATTCTCTTGCAAGAGATAAATTTAATCATCCTATCATGCTTGATCCAGATGGACAAGGAATTGTTTTAACAAATTCAACTTTTTTTGCATATGTTGATGATGATGAAATAATAAGAAATTACACTAAACCAATTCCTTCTCATATGACTTCGTCTGCATATGTTACGTCAGATGGAGTATTTCTTGATATATCTAAAGATGGAAAAGGTATTGAAATTCCAATTTACAATTCATTTTTTCCACAACTTGGAACTGTAATTTTTAATGGAACTTTAACTAATGATATGAAAATTGGTGAAGATAATAGAAATTATATTAAATCAAAAAGCGGTGTGTACCATCTAGGTGTAATTTATCAAGGTGCGCTGCAAGGATCACTTGCTAGAATACAAGTTGTACCTGTTCTAGTAGTTGATTCTTTCACTGCTGGAGTTTATGACACAATAATTCCAGATTTGAGTACTTCATGGAAAGATTATACAAGATCTGATTTAAAATCAGATGAGACTCCTGATTATGATTTTGATTTTACTGATGAAAAATCAATAGTATTGGGCAGTGGAAATGAATTTCTTGTTTATGATTCAAACGACGATGGAAAAAATGATTTTAGTGCAGGAACCATTGGTGCGAGAGTTCTTGATGTGTATGGGGCAATTAGAAATAATTCTACTGATATTGATGATAATCTAAATGCAATTAATGGAACATTATTACCTTCTTTAGATCCTAATGGTGAATTTTTTGGCATAATGACTGATTTTATGGGGCATGGAACATCAAGTGCTGCATCTATTACTTCACGTGGACAAGAAACATATGATATTTACAACAATACTAAAATGTATTCTATAATCGGTGTGGCACCAGATGCAAAAATTTTACCTGTAAAGGCATTGTGGTTTGGTGATACTGTTTATGGATGGTTATGGTCTGCAGGATTTGAAAATGAAGATCACAATTGGGAATTTTCAGGTAAACCACGAGTTGATATAATTTCTAATAGTTGGGGAGTATCAAATTTTCCTTCTTTTAATTCATCTCCTGGAATGGATGTATTATCATTAATTCTTAGCGTACTTGTAACTCCTCATTCTTTGGACGATGATTATCCTGGTGTCACAATAATTTCAAGTGCGGGTAATTCTGGACATGGATATGGAACAATCGGATTACCTAATGCATCGCCTTTTGGAATTTCAGTTGGCGCAACAACTAATAATGTGTTTGTTGGATATGGTCCTTTCAAAGATCAACCACGATTTGGAAATACAACTGATCATTATAATCATGTAGTTGATTTTTCTAGTAGAGGACCAAGTTCGATTGGTGATCCAAAACCAGACATTATGAGTATTGGTGCACATGGATTTACACCATCAAATGTTTTAAAAACTCAAAAAGATTCTAAAGATGAATCATTTTCTTTGTTTGGTGGAACTAGTATGGCTGCACCTATTGTATCTGGAATTACAGCAATTCTGATGGAGGAAATGACAAAACAATCACAAGATTATGATCCATTTTTAATTAAAAATATTTTAATGTCTACTGCAACTGATCTAAACAATGATCCTTTCACTCAAGGTTCTGGTTTAGCAAATATTGATTCTGCATTAAATTATGTTCATGGCGCTGAAGGAGTTTTTATCGTGTATAATGATGCATCATATTCAAATATCAAAAAAGTAATTGAACCTGCAATGGATAATATTAATTCTACATCTATTGGATTTGAAAAATTCCAATTTCCATCTAATTCACTTTCTATGACTAGTTGGTTTGCAGGACAATTATTTCCTGGAGACCGAACAACCTCTACATTTACCATAAAAAACCCAACAAATGACACACTTACAGTAAATATTAAATCAAAAAATCTATCTTTAATATCTAAAACGCAATTTAATGGAACTACTATTCCTCGTCAACAAGATTTTATTTCAAACAAAACTGATTCTTTTATTCCAAATTATGTACAGTTATCTGATGTAAACAAACATGCAGAACTTGGCGATTTTTTTAATGAACAAAATCCAATTCCAGATGAATCTTCTTTGATGATTTTAAATGTGAATTTCCAATTTGATGAATTCATGAATAGTACAACAAATGTTTATGCAGATGATATCAAAATCTCTTCATTATATCTATACGATTGGGTTGATAGTAATAATAATACAAAAATTACCAGTGATGAATTATCTATGATAAATAGATCTGGTTCTTGGGGAACTGTTCAGGAATTAAGAGTTTCAGAACCTCAAGAAAAATTTGAAGGTATACCATTAGTAGGGGTTTATCCAGTACCTTCAAAATATTCTTACTGGTTAGGTGATACAAAACAAAATTCAACTTCTATGGAATACACTCTTTCTGCAAGTTATTATCAAAAAGATGATTGGTCTGTGATGTGGCCTGAAACCGAAATAATTTCCGTTCCTCCTAATGATATTTCTACAGTTGATGTAACATTAGTTGCTCCAAATGATTTACAAACAGGAGTTTATCAGGGTTTTTTAACTTTTGAAAGTGATCAACATACTGTAAACGCTCCAGTATCTTTTGTTATTAAACAATCAATATTAGACAATGATTCTACTATTTTGATCAAAGGAAAACAAAGTGATGATGTTCTTTATGGATCTGGATACACAAAAGGTGCATTTGATATGGTTAATCGTTACATGGCAGGTGATTGGAGGCAATATTATTTTGATATTCAAAATGAATCTATCAATTCTGCATCAATAGAACTTTCATGGATTACTGATGATACAAATTTGGCAGTATTTGTTATGGATCCATCTGGAAAAATTATACAAACTAATGTTCCATCTGGTGTTTTTGGTCATTTTCTTGGATGGCCTTCACTTGATTGGTTAGGTAATTCTCCCTTTAGTCAAGGTGGGGGATTTTATCCTGTAAAAAATAAGGATGATACATCAACTGTTCTTTATGCACCCATTAATCAAACTGGCACTTACACACTTTTAACACATTCAACTTTGTTTGGAGGAAGTTCTACTACTGAACCAATCACACTTGCTGCAAAATTCTCAAATATTTCATCTGATGTTATTCCTAAAAATGAGCAGATTAATGATAAACCTGAAAGCATAATTCCTCAAGAAAAATCTATACTTCTTCATGAGACTATTCCTGAAGATAAAATCATTGAAAATACTTTATCTAATTCATCCCTTGGATTAGGGGTTGCAATTGGAATTGTTATTGGTATTGCGATCGGAATTGTTTTTGTATTTATCATTAGACAAAAATCTTCCAAATAATTGAATAAGGTTTATAAGCAATTTGACGAAATCGTCAGCTGAATGTCAGAGCTGGGGACAAAAAAGTCTGACG
>Ga0209665_1001005_pt1 | contig 17828 bp, 16 predicted proteins | sample SaaInlV_200m_DNA_2_FD_184675 | JGI IMG/M metagenome (GOLD analysis project Ga0209665, IMG submission 184675) | Marine microbial communities from expanding oxygen minimum zones in the Saanich Inlet - Saanich Inlet SI074_LV_135m_DNA (SPAdes) (version 2) | ecosystem: Environmental > Aquatic >... | reverse complement strand
GATAAAAAGATGTTTAATTTACACTTAAAAGAATGTGAATTTAGATTTAATAATCGCAAGCAAAATATTTATAGAATTTTGCTTGCGATTTTTAGAAAAGAGCCTCTAAAGTTATCTTGACCCATATATTTATTAAATACTAAATACTAAATAATAATATTAAATTATTAAAATGAATACTGAAGATTTAACAGGAAAGTGTGCTTTTATTTCAGGTGCAACGGGTGGAATTGGAAAGGCGATAGCCTTGGCTTTAGCGAAAATCGGCTGCGATTTATTTATTACAGCACCATCTAATTGTGAGTTGCGAGAAGTTATTGCGTTATTAAAAAAGCACAATGTGAAAGTATCCGGCCTGAGTGGGGATTTATCAAAAAAAGATGATATTTATAAAATTATTAAGTCGGCAAAAGAAGTTTTCGGACAAATCGACATATTAATTAATTCTGCTGGAATATTTCCTAATATGGCTTTGTTTGAAGTTGACGATGATCTATATTCAGAAACCCTTAATGTGAATTTTAGATCAGCATTTTTATTTACTAGAGAGTTTGCAAAAGGCATGGTTGGCCAGCGATGGGGACGAATAGTTAATGTTGGATCTTCATCGGCATATGCAGGCTTTGGAGGAACAAGTATGTATTGCGCGTCAAAACATGCTTTGTTAGGTTTTTCACGTGCTACTCATGATGAGTTAAAGCAATATAATGTCCGTACCTACTGTATATCTCCATCTTCAACTCAAAGTAAAATGGGCTTGGCAACTAAAGGGCAAGATTACACCACATTCTTAGACCCTAATGATATAGCTAAGTACGTAGTGTTCGTGATTTCTTTTGACAGTAATATTATGGCAGAAGAAATTTTTCTTAAAAGAATGATAGTTAGATAATAAAGTTGGAGCTACTATGAAAGACTATTTAAATATTGTTTATGATAAAAAAACGCGCCCATATACTGATTACCCAGAAAAATTGATTTATTATTTATTCAACGCCTTTCAAATGAAAAAAGGCATGTCCCTCTTAGAGCCTGGCTGTGGTAGAGGCGAGCATCTTCGTTTATTTAAAGAGTTAGGTCTCGATACTTATGGGCTTGATCTTTCTCCAGAATCGCCAGCCTTGGCAAGAGATCTTAATATCAGTGTAAGTGATTTAGAGTCAGATAAATTACCATACCCTGATGATTATTTTGATGTTGTCTATAGTAAGTCTTTTTTAGAGCATCTTAAAGATCCGGGTAAATTTTTAAAAGAAGCCTATAGAGTTTTAAAACCTGGAGGGCTTCTTCTTTCGATGGTTCCTGACTGGGAGTCACAACATAAGAAATTTTATGATGACTATACACATGTTAGTCCTTTTACAATCATTTCACTTAAAAACATTCAGCTCGTTTCAGGCTTTGAAGATGTTGAAGTTTATAAATTCAGGCAGATTCCAGTTGTCTGGAAGTACCCTTTATTAAATAATTTTTGCGCACTTATTAGTCCATTTATACCAGTAAGAACAAGTGTCTCTTTTTTACGATGGTCTCGTGAGCTTATGTTAGTGGGGGGTGGGCGCAAGCCGACGAATAAATAATGAATTTAGGGTTGAGAAATAAACGTGTATTGGTAACAGGTGGATCACGCGGTATAGGGCTTGAAATAGCAAAACACTTTTTACAGGAAGGTGCAAAGGTTATTATCTCATCGAGAGGTCAAGAGCGGTTAACAAAAGTAGAAAATGAGTTGGTTGAAGAATATGGAAAAGAAAATATTTTAACTTATATCTGTGATTTTACAAAAATAAAAACAGTTAGTGGATTGGCTGAGTACGTGGAACATCAGTGGTCTGGAGTTGATATTGTTGTGGCTAATATTGGCAATGGACGAAGTGTTCCAGATGCTTTGCCAGATGATGAGTTATGGCAAAAAACTTGGAATAATAATTTTGAATCAGCTTTGCAAACCGCCAGAATCTTTTTGCCAATGCTGAAAAAGTCAAATGGTTGCTTATTGTTTATTTCGTCTATTGCTGGAATGGAAGCGTTTGGCGCTCCTACTGATTATTCAACGGCAAAATCAGCGATTATTGCACTATCAAAGAATATGGCAAGAAAATTAGCGCCTAATGTAAGGGTGAATGTTGTCGCCCCTGGCAATGTTTATTTTAAAGGAGGGTCATGGGATGAAGAAATTAAACACAATAAAAAACGAGTAGATGAAATTATTAGAAAAACAGTGCCAATGAATCGTTTTGCATTGCCACAAGAGATTGCAGACTCTGTAGTGTTTTTATGTTCAGATAGGGCTAGTTTTATTACAGGAGCTACTTTAGTGATAGATGGCGGACAAACTGTAGGAGTGTTTTAATGTTAGAAGAATTATTTAGATTAGACAATAAAATTATCATTATTACTGGCGCAACGGGTTTATTAGGTAGAAAGCATGCAGAGGCAATTGCTTGTTATGGCGGTACGCCAATACTATTGGATTTATCACAAGATGTGATTGATGATTTTGTCAATGAGTTGAATGTTAAATATAATACTAGCGCAATTGGCTTTGCGATTGATATTACTAATGAGCAGGCTATTGCGGATAATTCCAAATTATTGACAGATAAATTTGGCAAGATAGATGGACTTGTTAATAATGCTGCAAATAATCCAAAAGTTGAGGATAGTAAAGAGGTTAATTTTTCTCGTTTAGAAAATTTTCCTCTAAGTATATGGAATGACGACATTGCTGTAGGTTTGACAGGTTCATTTTTATGCTCCAAACATTATGGAGGAAAAATTGCACAAAATCCAAATGGCGGATCAATTGTAAACATATCTTCTGATTTGGGCTTGATCGCTCCTGATCAAAGATTATATAAAAAAGATTACATTTTAGAAAAATTTCAAAATGTAAAACCTATAACTTATTCAGTGGTAAAAACAGGACTAATTGGTTTAACTCGATATTTGGCAACCTACTGGGCAGATAAAAATGTTCGTTGCAATGCCATGTGTCCTGGCGGTGTTGAAAATGGTCAGCCAGATGATTTTTTAGAAGAAGTTAATAAAAGAATTCCAATGGGAAGAATGGCGAATGCTGATGAATATCAAGGTACATTGTTGTGGATGCTTTCTGATGCATCAAAATATTTAAACGGAGCAATTGTACCCGTTGATGGGGGTAGGACAGCATGGTAGAAATGATTAACTTATTAAACAAGATGTTAGGCTCCAAATTTTTACAGTGAAATTCATAAATATATTTTAAAGGGAAGGGAAAGTATGATTCAGAAGAGAACCAATGAATCCTTAAAGGGTAAGTACAATAAAATTTTTGATAATGGAGCGTATAAAAATTACTTTACATTTAATTCGTACTCTATTTTTAAGGCAATTCTTTCAACAGCCAGCTGGGAAGATAAGAATGTGTTAGATATTGGATGTGGAGAAGGGGATTTGTCTGCCATGTTATCTTTTGCTGGTGCAAAGAAAGTAGATGGTATTGATTATAGCAAAGAAGCAATTTCTTTAGCAAATGAGAAGTTAAAAATTAAAAATGTAAATTTTATAGTTGAAGATGCGCATACTGTAAGTGGGAGATACGATGTTATAGTAATGGCAGGCGTATTGGAGCATATGGACAAACCGTTCGACTTGGTTGATAAGCTAGTTAATGAAAATTTAAACAAAGGTGGGAAAATAGTTACTGCATCCCCATCATTCTTAAACCCTAGGGGCTATGTTTGGATGGCACTCCAAATTTTACTTGATGTTCCAATGTCATTATCCGATATTCATTTTTTTATGCCATCGGATTTTAAGAGTTACGCGTCCTCTCGAAATTTAAAAGTTTCTATGGAAAGTATTGATCATGACTGGGGTGGGGGTAGAAGGACAATCTTAGATTTTAAAAAACGACTTGTTAATGCATTAAAAGATAGAGAGTTAAATAATAGTAATGTGCCAGAATTTCTTAAATGGTTTGAAGAAGCTATTAATCATTTTAATCATGATAATGATTCTGGAGCGATTATGGTAACTTCGATTTACAAGTAATTAGCCATGAAAAATAATATTTTATTGCCAATAGAAATCATAACCAGGGAAATTGATTACAAACTTATTTTAGCCGCAATGTGTTCAGATGGTGATTCGGTCTATGTAGGGCAACATGATTATTTATATTTGGCATCTAAATTCATGACTGGTGGTATTTATGTAGGTAAAAACCAGTTTTCTATATATCCTGATGGAAGTTGGAGGGATAGGCATAGTAAGTTAAAAGAAAATGGTTTTAATGTTATTCACTTGGACGAAGAGGGGGTGTTTTGGGGTGATGACGAGAATCATAGGCAGCGCTTAAGCAGAAGGATAGATGTTGATCAAATAGAAAATAATGACTATATTTGCACCTGGGGAAGGTTTCAAAAGAACCACTATCAGAATGAAACTATAGCTGATTCAGATAATATAGTTATTACTGGAAACCCAAGATTTAATTTATTAACTAGTCAATACAGGGGTATTTATGATGAGCGTGTTAACGAATTAAAAGATAAATATAATGATTTTATTTTGATTCCAACTGCTTTTGGATTATTCAATAATATACTTGGGCATGATGATTCTTTTTCAAAAAGGAGGCTTTTTTCTAATAAATATAATGTAGAGGAATATGTAAGACAGGTCAGTGAATGGAATTATTCTGGGAAAACATTTTGTGAGTATATTAAAATGATTTCATCTTTAAGTGTTGAATTTACAGATTTAAATATAATTGTTAGGCCGCACCCTGCTGAAAATATTGATGTGTATCAAAGCGCATTCTCTTCTTTTAAAAATATTATTGTTATATACTCTGGTGAGGTCCAGCCATGGATTATCGCATCTAAAATATTGATTCAAGATGGATGTACAACCGCCTTGGAGGCGTATATTTCTAATACTCCGGTAATTAACTTCCAGCCATTTTACAATACTAAATCAAATACATTTTTAACATCCTTGGTTTCAGAAAAAACAGACAAAATTGAAGGTGTTTTTGACCTAGTAAGAAATTTAATGAAGGGTCCATGTGAAAGAAAAGTGATCAACAAAAAAGGTGTAGATTTATTGATAAACCTAAAAGAAGGCGTTGATTCATTCGAGGCTATTATGACTGTGATACAAAAAAATATACATTTAAGGCAGGGCAAGGGTGACGATAAAATAAATAATATCTTATTCTATTTTTTTAGAGTTAGATATTGGATAATGTCATCTGTAAAAAATATAATAAGAGTTGCATTTAAAGAGAAAAGAGAGCAATACAAGGCATTTAATAAATCTTTTCCTGGATTTGATAAAGAAGATATTAAGAGAAAAATAGAAAAAATAGAAAAAATAACAAATAAAAGAGTAAACATTAAGTTTGTTAATAAGAATCTGATGGTTCTAACCCGAGAAAAGTAAGTTTTTAGTTGTAGTAGAGTTATTAAATAGGATTTGTATTTTATGAAGGGATTAGTGATAGCGGCAGGTAGGGGGGGAAGATTAGGAAGTTTTACAGAATTCACTCCAAAGCCGTTGGTAAAAGTTAATGATAGTTGTTTTTTTGAGAATACAATCAAGCACTTTCATTCTTTAGGAATAACCGATATAGCTGCGGTTGTCGGATATAGAAAAGAGCAATTCAAAGCTATTAAGGGTGTTACGTTCTTTGAAAACAATAATTGGGAAAATAACAATATATTACATTCAATGTTTAGTGCTAAAAATTTTATGGATGATGACATAATTATTGCATATGGTGACATATGGTTTGAAGAAGAGCCTATTAAAAATATGTGCATGAATGACAAGGATTTTGCAATAGCAGTTGATCAGGACTGGGAGGAGTACTATCATGGGAGGACAGAGCACCCAATAAGCGAAGCGGAGAATGTTTATTATGATAACAACTTGCTTGTTAAGGATATCGGTAAGCACATTCACGACCCAAAAGACAATGCGTATAACACTGGAGAATTTATGGGACTGGTTAAAATCTCCAAGAAAATTATCAAGAATGTTGTTAATGAGTTTAATAATTTAGAGTTAAATATCAAAAAAACAGACAATTTTCAAAAATCAGTTGAATTTCAAAATGCGTATCTTACAGATTTCATACAATACTTGATAGGGCGAGAGTATGACATAAGTTGCTGTATAAATAAACAAGGCTGGTATGAGGTAGATACAACGCAAGATTTAGAAAATTTAAAATTTAATTTGGGATTTTAGTATGCTAGAAAGTGAGTATTTAAAGGGCGTAGGCTCTAGAATTTTAAGTGAGGCAAACGATTTAAAGCGAACCATAGAGTCAATGTCCCATGAGTTGAATGTTGATTTTGAATATTTACAAAATGTTATTAATGGAAATTGTACTAAAAAACAAACTATTGATATTATTAATAGAATGGAAAAAACTTATCCTATAGATAGTAGTGACTTGTTATTAATTAATGATGATTGTCATAATGGAGTGTTGTATTTTGACATTAATGATAGTAAAAAAACAAGCAGAGTTTTTAATAGGGTCGATAGAGAAAATAAGCGCACTCCATACTATGAATACAGAGATACTGCCATGTCCAAATTAGCACCTTTTAAGCCTGAGTGGATTAAGGAGTTAAGAGTTGTCTCTGATACAAACCCTAATAATCCTGATGTGATATATAACAATGGTCATTTCATGCATCAAATGACATTTTTTGTAGGCCCTGTTAATTTTTATTATGAGGTTGGCGGTAAAAAATATTGCGAACAAATGAGTACTGGAGATTCAAACTATATTACGCCATTTATACCTCATTCATTTACAAGCAGGGATGGATTGCAAGAAGCATATATTGTTGCAATAACATTTGGTGGTGATGTAAGAAGGGCTCAAAAGGAGATTTACGCTCTAGGCAGTGACAAAATTAAGAAATATGTCTTAGATATAAGAGATGAAGATAAGGCGGTTTCTCAGTTGATACAGCAGCATATGGATAATGAGAATCTTACTAAGAAAATGATTCCTGATAGAGTTAATATAGATCAATTGTTAGATTTTAGCAAAAAAAAGACCGTAAGAGACATAGAAGAAATTTCAAAGATATTAAATATAGTGCCATCGGATTTAATGGTTCCGAAATACCAAAAGAATCACGAGGTTGTAATTAATAAAAGGTCCGAAACAAAAGCTATGTATTACCCAGAAAAAGAAAATAAATCATATAAAATATATCACGCCTCTAGAGCAAATAAATTGCCGAATTTGAAATCTTTCGATGTGCACGTGTTAACGGCAGAAATAAAAGAAAGGGATTTTTTTAAGACATCTTTGCATAATTATATTTTTAATTATGGAAAAATCGATGTCTCCATGGTATGGATAAGCAATAACAAAAGATATGTGCAATTATTAAACCCAGGAGATTCGGTTTACGTGCAGCCTTTTGTTAATTACGGATTCCAGAATATTGTAGATGGGCCCATATCAAAAGTATTTATTGCTAGAGTTGGTGGTGGTGTAAATTTTTGCACTCAAAAAGAGTTATCGTATTTTTTAGACATCGAAAGAGTGTCAAAAGAAAATAAATGTTGGTTTAATTAAGGAAAAAAAGTATGACAAATAAAAAAGTATACCTAGGATTAGCAGTAGATCTTATACATCCAGGGCATTTGAATATTATAAATGAGGCTAAAAAATACGGTGAAGTTATTGTTGGTCTTTTTACAGATAAAGCAATTTCGAGTTATAAAAGATTACCGTATATGACTTATGAACAAAGAGAAATTGTAATTAAAAATATTAAAGGCGTGTCTAAAGTTATTCCCCAAGATACTTTAGATTACACTGAAAATCTTGAGATTATAAAGCCAGATTTTGTAATTCATGGGGATGATTGGAGGGAGGGTGTTCAAAAAAGAACGCGACAAAAAGTTATAAATACACTAAAAAAATGGGGAGGAGAATTAATTGAAGTTCCATATACAGAAGGTATTTCATCTACAAAACTAATTGATTTAGAAGAGAAAACTGGTGTAACAGTAGATGTTAGAAGAGGTCGATTAAGGCGCTTAATTCATGCAAAACCAATAGTTAGAATTCTTGAAGCGCATAATGCTCTCAGTGGCTTAATTGCAGAAACTACTATTGCTGAAAGAGGTGAGTTGCCAGTGGTTTTTGATGGAGTTTGGTCAAGCTCATTAACTGATTCAACTGCAAAGGGTAAGCCAGATATAGAAGTGATTGATATGACATCAAGAATTAACACGGTTAATGATATATTTGAGGTTACCACTAAGCCTATGATTTTTGATGCGGATACTGGTGGGAAAATTGAGCATTTTGAGTTTACAGTTAAGAGTTTAGATAGAATTGGGGTTAGTGCAGTTGTTATTGAAGATAAAACCGGCCTTAAGAAAAACTCACTATTTGGCAATGATGTACTACAAACACAAGATAGTGTTGAAAATTTTTGTGACAAAATTAAAAGAGGAAAGGCTGCACAGATTAGTGATGATTTTATGATTATAGCCCGTATTGAGTCTTTAATATTAGAAGCCGGAATGGAGGATGCCCTCATAAGGGCTGATGCATATATTAAAGCTGGAGCTGATGGAATTATGATACATTCACGTCATAAAAATCCAGATGAAATAGTTGAATTTATGCATAAATTTAGAAAAACTGACCAAGATACTCCAGTAGTAGTGGTTCCCACTAGCTTTAATTCAGTTACAGTAGAGGAGTTTGAAGAGATGGGGGTTAATGTAGTTGTTACAGCTAACCACATGTTACGTTCTGCTTATCCTGCAATGTTAAAAGTAGCTAAATCTGTACTAGAAAATGGAAGAAGTCTAGAGGCTGAACCAGATTGCATGCCCATTAAAGAAATTTTAGAGTTTATTCCTGGAACAAAATAATTATGTTGGATACTGGCGCTTTTGTATCTAAGCTAATACAGCAATCATATACACATTTGTGCGTAGTTCCGTGTAGTTTTGCTAAAAATATCATAAATGAGGTTATTAATAATGATGGTGTAGAGTACATTCCCTGTGCAAGTGAAGCAGTAGCTTGCTCTATGGCTGCAGGGCTAAAAATGGCAGGTAAAAAACCATTAGTAATAGTACAGTCGTCAGGATTGACTAATATGGGAAGTTGTATTACTAGCTTGCTAAAGCCGTATGATATTAAATTTCCTATGTTGGTAAGTTGGAGAGCCTATAATGAGGGCGATAGCGAAATACAGCATAAGCATTTAGCGACTAAATTGCCGGATTTAATTGATGCGTATGGATATCGACAAAGTATTTTAAATAAAGAGAGTGTATCGATTGCAATAGATCAAATTGAAGAGTGCCATGATATTGATCAAATTTGTATTCTTGAGAAAGGGACATTTTCAAATGTTGAACTATCTAAAGAAAATAAACTTGATTTATCAAACTATAAAGCAAGAAGTGAATTCTTAAAAGTATTAAATACTAATTTTAGAGATAAGGACGTCTTATTTATTGGTACTACAGGGAATACTGCGAGAGAGATGTATAGCTTTATGCCTGATACAGATAATTTTTACTTAGCGGGTAATATGGGTGGTGCATTGAGTCTTGGTCTTGGGGCGGCTAAAGCAGGAAAAAAAGTTATTGTTTGCGGTGGCGATGCCGAATTTGTAATGCACATGGGCGGCTTAACCAGTGTTGGTCGATATACTGATCAAATAAACTTGACTTATATTGTCTTTGACAATGAATCAAACAAGAGTACTGGTGGGCAAAATACCTATCAGAAGCATATTGACTATATTGGCATAGCAAAAAGTTCTAATATAACTAATACTTTTGTTGCTAATGATTTAGACCTATTTTCCAATGTGTTGAGCAAAATAAATGATGGTGTTAATTTTATTTATACTAAATGTTCGTATGATAATGAAACACCAAGACCCCCTATGAAAGTTGTATCTAGAAATGTCTTTTGATAAGGGCTTAATAAATTTTATTGGTTAATCATGCAAAAAGAATTCATTGGCAAGGATAGTTTTAAAAAAATCAAATATATTGTAGACGAGCTCCATGCGAAAAGAATTTTATTAGTAACTGGAAAAAAATCATTTTCTTTATCTGGCGCAAAGTATAAGATAAAAAAATTATTAAAGGATTTAGAAGTTATTGTATTTGATGATTTTCAATCTAACCCAAGGCTAGAGGATGCAGAAAGTGGGAGTAACTTAGTCAGACAGAGCAATTTAGACTTAATAATATCCATTGGTGGCGGTAGCGTACTAGATATGGCGAAGCTAATCAACATCTTGTCTGCTCAAAATGATATAGATTTTTTTGATATTATAAAAAACCCTAGCCTAATTGACAATAAAGGAATTCCTTTAGTTGCAATACCTACAACAGCGGGATCTGGCAGCCAAGCAACTCATTTTGCAGTAGTTTATATAGATAAAGTCAAATACTCTTTATCACACAGGTATATACTTCCGAACTATGCTATTGTTGATCCAGCTTTAAGTTACAGTGTGCCCAGTAATATGGCAGCTTCTTGTGCTATGGATTCACTTTCTCAAGCTGTTGAGTCATATTGGTCAGTAGGATCAACCAAAGAAAGTAGGCGGTATTCTTCTAGAGCAATAAAAATAATTTTACCTGCATTAAAAGAATCAGTTGTCAACAATGATAATGATGCAAAAGATGTTATGGCATTAGCCGCGCACTTATCTGGAAAGGCGATTAATATTTCAAAAACTACGGCAGCACATGCATTATCTTATTCTATGACTACATTATTTGGCATCCCCCATGGCCATGCTGTCGCTTTAACGTTAGGTAAATTTTTCAGTATAAATTATAATGCTAATAAAAATAATATTTTAGATCAAAGAGGTGGTATTTATTTGAACAAGACCATGAAAGAGTTGTTCAATATGTTTGACTGTGATACGGCAGATTGCTGTCATGATAAATGGTATGAATTAATGAAATTATTAGATTTAGAAATAAATATTATGAATTTGGGAATAAAAAATATTGAAGATATTGAATGTATTGTTAACAATATTAATATAGAGAGAATTAAAAATAACCCTGTACTTTTAGACAAGAAAGAACTTTTTAAGATTTTTAATAGTATTGGGATATAGTTAGATTTTTTTTTTGGCTAGAATGGTAAAATATGAGCAATCTTAATATTTTTTTTGAGTCTCCATATGTTGGGTTTTTGAGGTATAGAATCACATGAATATAGATGATCAATCTTTAGAAGATTCTTCTAAGTTGCTAAAGGATAATGATATTAATTTTTGGGTATGCCATGGAACTTTACTTGGAATTGTTAGAGAGAATAGAATATTACCTTGGGATAGTGATATAGATCTTGCCGTCTGGGGTCACGAAAACAATAAAGAAGAAATTACTAATATTTTTGAGAGTAATGGATATAAACAGGAGTTATTTTTTGCTGACCCTGATAGCCTTCATTTTTATGGTAAAGGCAAAAATGTCGATATTAATTTTTACAAGAAGACTGGAAATATAGCTGTATGGGAAGGCGCTATTCCTTTGAAGGGGCTACTTAATAGGATAGTAATTGAGGTTGCTCACATCTTGCATATGCGTGATATCAGTACAGTAAAGCTCCCTGTGAATTATATAAAGAAATATTTATATATATTATTTTCTAGGTTGGTGTTGTTACTAAAAATTTTTATGTCTAAGAAATTAAAGAGAAAAATACATCAGAATGCAATTAAGCGTATCAACTATATTGGTTATAGTTACCCGTTTGACCTTTTAGTTTTTAAAGATATTGACTACAAAGGAATCGCCCTGAAAATTCCTTTTAATTCTGAAAAGTGCTTAGAGTTGACTTATGGGAAAAACTGGAAAATACCAAATAAGAAGTATATTTGGCATAAAGATGCACACAATTTAACGAAAGCTTAATAATTACTAGAAATGCACACATTGACAAAAATATTAAAGATTCTTACAGGTATATCTATAAATGATTTATAAACTAGCGCAACTTTTTACAGATAAAGAGAAAGTTAGGGCGATGGTAATATTTTTCTTTGTGGCTATTGGTGCCGGCCTTGAAGTTGTCAGCTTGGCTACCCTTGCAGCCTTGATTAGCCTGTTCTTGGATGGTGATCCTGAAGTTTATAAATGGATTGTAGAAGTAAAATTACTGAATGTAAGTAATAAGTTGGAGTTAATACAGATACTCGGTATTGTTGTTGTTGTTTTATTTTTACTTAAGAATATATACTTATTGATGGTTAATTACATACTGCATAAATTTATCTATAATAAATATACAAAGATAAGCACCCAATTGTTAAAAAGCTATATTGAAATGCCGTATATAAATCATTTACAAACAAATTCATCTTTCTTACAGCGCAATATTAATACTGAAGTTTTTTGGGTATTTGCAAATATTATGATTCCTGGTGTGACTTTATTAACAGAGTTAGTGATAGTAATATCAATAGTGATTGCTCTGATGTATGTAGATTTGGTTAATACGCTAATATTTGGTTTTAGTTTTGGATTGGTACTGTCATTAACAATGATTCTTATAAAAAAGAAGATGGATGCCTTAGGCCTGATTTCCCAGAATTACTTCGGGGAAATGATTAAGTCTGTTAATCAAAGCCTTGGAGGGATAAAATTAACTAAAGTATCTAATAGCACTAAGTATTTTGTAGATGTTTTCCAGTCTAATGTAAATAGATACTCTAACAATACATCAAATCTCAAAAATATTTCTCAGTGGCCAAGATACTTTATTGAGGTGATTGTCGTGTTTGGTATTGTTATTGCAACAATTGCAACTACTTACGGCAACCTAGATTCAGATATAAGTTTAGTACAACTTAGTTTTTTTGGTTTTGCTGCAGTTAGGTTGATGCCATCTTTTAACAGAATAACAAGCTCGTATACAAATATTAGATACTATTCCGCTTCTCTTGATGTTGTTTGTAATGAGCTAGATAATAGTAGTAATATTAAGCAACATAGTGATAAAAAACAGGATAGTTGTATAACTTTTGACAAAGATATTGAATTTAAAGATGTAAGTTTTATATATCCAGAGACAATAAAGCACTCAATTAATAACATTTCTTTTAAGATTAAGAAGGGAGAATCCATTGCTTTAATAGGAGGAAGCGGATCTGGAAAGACTACTATTGTTGATTTAATCTGTGGTTTATTAGAGCCGAGTGACGGTGTAATAATGGCTGATGGCAAGAATATTTTTGACAATCTACATGAATGGAGAAAAATGATTTCTTACGTTCCTCAGAATATTTATTTACTGGATGATTCGTTGAGAAATAATATCGCTTATGGTATAAACACTGAGGATATTGATGATAATTTGATAGCACGTGTTTCTAAATTGGCAATGCTTGGTGATTATATCAATGGATTGGAGTTCGGGTATGAAACTATGATTGGTGAAAATGGTGTCAAAATGTCAGGTGGACAACGTCAACGCTTAGGCATTGCTCGTGCATTATATAATAATCCAAAGATTTTGATACTTGATGAAGGTACGGCTGCTCTAGATAATAAATCACAAGAATATGTTATAAATTCAATTAATGCTATAGCAAGTGAGATTACCGTCATTACCATTGCTCATAGGCTTGATACAGTAAAGAATAGTGACTTAATATTATTAATTGAAAAAGGTAGTGTTAAAAGAGAAGTATCCAAAAATATGTTACGTGAGTTCGATATGAATCTTTCCCAACTAATTGATTATAAATAATGAAAAATGATTTATATAGTTTTCTAATATGCTCAAATTGTAAACTTTCAGAAATAAATGATAGCCTGGGTAAGTGTGATTCATGCGGATTTGCATTAACACATACAAAAGGAGTGTTAAGGTTTATTGATAGCGAATATCATTCTAATTTTGGATATCAATGGAATAAATTTTCAAAAGTACAGCTCGACTCGTTTAATGGCTCAAATGAAAGCGAGTCGAGATTGTTATCACAATCGAATTTAACTCCAAAGGACTTTAAAGGAAAGACAGTGTTGGAAGTTGGTGCGGGAAATGGTAGATTTACTGAGTTGTTACTGAAGTATGGTGCAAAAGTAATTGCTATAGATTATTCAACAGCAATAGAGGCAAATTATAAGAATAATAGCTCTAAAGATAATGAAGTTATTTTTATGCAGGCTGATTTATTTAATTTACCTATTAAAAAAAATGTTTTTGATATAGTCATATGTTATGGCGTAATCCAGCATACTGGAGATAATAAAAAAGCATTAAATGAATTATGTCAGTACCCTAGAGATGGAGGAATGTTGCTTGTTGATATCTACTCTTCTGGATTAAAGTATTTCAATCCCTGGGTTTATCTTATAAGGCCTTTTTTTTCATTAATTAAGACTTCTGATGAAAAAAGATTGAAAATTGTTCAAGCCTTTGTTGATTTTTCCTTTCCGTTGCAATTATGGCTATTGAGACTGGTCTATAAAAAATCTGGTTTTCTAAAATATATTAGATATATCGTAAATAGGTCTCCAAATAGCGTTTATGGGATAAATTTATATCTAGATGGAAAGGTAAATATAAACACAGCCAAAGATTGGTGTGTTTTAGATACATATGACGGATGGGCACCAAAACATGATCATCCTGTCTCCAGATTTAAATGGGAGGCTATGCTTAAATATTCTGCAGGAAAGTATGGGTTTTCTGTTAAAAATATAAGCGCATCTGGCCAAGGGCATACTGCAATTCTGACTAAGAATTAAATATATGAATAGAGAGTATATCTCGAGTTTGATAGTATTTTCATTAATAATACTAGTCATCTTAGTATTTCCATCGCCTTATTATGATGTTTGGTATGATAGTGAGCCGGATTACATCGCTAACTCTTTAAGTATTTATTTCAATGGGAATCCTGTGGATTATTTGCATCCAGGTATAACATTAACGTATACATCTTCATTGCTTATTAGCTTGTTCCATCCTTTTGATTCAGTAGAGTCAATGATACTTTTTTTAAGGGCTGTCTTTGTATGCGTGAATTTGGCTGTATTTTTTGTTTTTTTACTTTTTTATAAAAAGACAGATTTAAAAATAATCATATTATTCCTTTCTCTGTATATAATTTATCCACCAGGACTTTTTTTTCTTGATATTTTATCTCCCAATATTGTTTTAGGGTCGTTAGGCCTAGTTTTAGCTATGTTGGGGCTAGAGGTTGGCTGTCGAGGAAAGAAATTTGCAGCTGGTTTTGGTGTTCTACTGGCTATAGGTGTGGCTACAAAATTTTCGTTTTTACTTGTTGCGCTTCCGACTTTGATATCTTTATTGGTTGCCATCCTAAGATCTGATAATAAGAAAAAATATATTACAAACACTTTAGTGGTATTCAGTACCTTTTTTATTATGCTGTTGCTGTTGCTGTTGCCAATTCTTCCTATGATGCCATTTTATTTGACATTATGGGGAGATGTAGCAATTCAAGTAAAAAACTTTATTTATGGAACGAGTTTGTTCAATATGTTTCTTTATTTAATGTTAGTCATAGTACTGTTATTTTTTAGTTTTAATTTTCATAAAAAGTTTTACAATAGTAGTGACTTTAATTACAAAAAAAACTATATTTTGATAGCTAAGATGGTTGTATATTATTTAGTTGTTATTTTATTAATTGATGTTGTGAGTGGCAAATCATATAGACAAATTGCAATTTCTGAAAGGGATATTTTTCCATTGCTTGGGTTTGTGATGTTTGCTATAGAGAGAGCTCCTGACGTTGTGAAAAGATTTTATTTCTTGTTATTTGTTGCGGCAATTTCGTTAAAGGCCTATACTAATTCAAATGAAATTGAACTAGTAAAACAGATTGATAGTCAATTTACCTTAGATATTGGTAAGTTGTTGGAAAAGTCAAATAATGTAGTTTTTTACCCAACTTCCACTTTTACTTCTAAGGAATATTTTATCTTGTGGGCTGACTATCGATATGGCGAAAGAAGATATTCGTACAAAGCCTCGAGTGATTTATTACCATTTAGAGTGAGCGATAAATTTGATAATATACATGTATTGAACTCTAGAAGTTTTGATCTTGGCGAAGATTCATCTGACAGACTTTCCTACAAGGTAATGGACGCTATTGCTAATTATAAATACACTCCAGAAATGCATAAAAATTTAGCCTTAAATCATTTAGCCTTGCTTAAAAAGAAAGATATATGTACAGAACCGTATGATGATTTTAATGCAGGTGACACCTTTACTCTAGTAATCCCTGAAGGTGTAAATTTTGATAGGCATAATTTAGGCAATAAAAACACAAAACTCAAGGCGGAAGAAATTTCTAGTCATTTAGACAGAATGTGGAGTAAAAAGTGTAAATATAAAACTATCAAGTCAGTACAAAAGATGTCACAGGCAAAAGTTTTTATTATTTATGTTGACTCCAATAAATGACTAAAGATGCGCAAAAAATTATTCTATTTACAATACCAGATTTTAGAGGAGGGGGCGCGGAAAGGGTTTTTCTTAATCTAATTAATAATTTAAATCGAGACAAATTTGTAATACATATAGCTGTTGGAGAACTTCAGGGTGAATACTGTAAATATTTATCTAATGATATAACTATTCATAAGTTAGGAAGCACGCACTCAATTGAGAGTGTTATTCCAATGATAAAACTTGTAAGGAATATTAAACCAAATGTGGTATTTGCAACGCTAGGGTATGTAGTAACTATATCGATATCATCATTGTTTTTTTCTAAAAAAATAAAAATAGTTTCTAGATTTGGAAATACTATAAGCTCCTTCCTTGACGATGTTAAGAGAAATAGTAAAATCAAATACGCATTCCAATTTGTGCTAAACAAATTGTCTGTCCATCTATCAGATGTTGTTATTGTGCAAAGTAATCATATGAAGAATGATTTGATCGATACGTTTTCTCTTGATTATATTGATAAAATCATTAAGATTAATAATCCGGTTGATATTGAAAATTTGTACAAAAATATTAAAGTTATAGACCTTCCAACATGTATAAAATTTTTTTTTAATCAGAAAAAATATATATTTGTAAGTGTTGGTAGGCTAGATTTTCAAAAGAACTACAAGGATTTAATTCAAGCTTTTAGTATTGCACATCTATCAAATAGAGATATCGGATTGGTTATTTTAGGAGAGGGGGGGTATCGCAGCGATCTTGAAAGATTGTCATACCAACTTGGTGTTAATGAGAGTGTTTTAATAGCTGGTTTTATCGATAATCCAGAAATAGTGGTTTCTAGGGCAAATTGTTTTGTTTCATCTTCATTGTATGAGGGCATGTCAAATGCTATTCTTGAGGCTTTATCTTTAGGAATTCCGGTTATTGCTACAGATTGCCCTAGTGGTATTGGGGAGGTGATAATTAATAGGAGGAGTGGTTTTTTAGTTGATCTTGATCAAAATCTTATAGAGGGTTTATCCGATGAGATGCTTGCTATATCTACAGGAGAGCGGGAGATTGATCTTCAAGAAATAAAAGAAATGACAAGGAAGTCTTTTGATATTAAAAGTGTTTCAAAAAAATATGAAGAAATTTTTAGATGATATTGGCATTAAATTTCAAGACATCTACGGAAAGACGTAAAGATTGATATTAAATTGTTTAATGTTCAAAATAGAAATAAATTAAAATTAGTTAACATTAATAGACTTATTTGTTAAAAAAAAGTCTATTAGGTAAATGTATACATAAACCTGAATAGATAGTGAGTAAAATTATCATTAACCAACTGCAAGGTTGGAAAATAAAT
>Ga0209665_1000961_pt1 | contig 18373 bp, 17 predicted proteins | sample SaaInlV_200m_DNA_2_FD_184675 | JGI IMG/M metagenome (GOLD analysis project Ga0209665, IMG submission 184675) | Marine microbial communities from expanding oxygen minimum zones in the Saanich Inlet - Saanich Inlet SI074_LV_135m_DNA (SPAdes) (version 2) | ecosystem: Environmental > Aquatic >... | reverse complement strand
AGCAAGCCGATCACCTGCTAAATCTACACCCAAAGCTGAAAGATAAATTTATTGCAGTTGGAAATCCTAGATTACATTTATGGAAGAATAGATATTATGGATATTATGATAAGTTGTCAGATGATATAAAGAGAGATTTAGGTGAATTTGTATTAATGTCAAGTAATTTTGCATATTATACAAACAGGAAGCATGTGAAACAAATGTTTACAATAACAGGCTTTCTCGAAAAAAGCGAGAACACTAAGATTTATGAAGAGAATTTTAAAATAGTTGAGTTTTTATTTAAAGAATTTGTAAAAGTCGCAAAAGAAATTAGCTTAAGAGGTGTTAAGGTTGTGTTTCGGCCACACCCATCTGAGTCTATAGATAAAATTCAAGAATATTTTTCTGATTATAATAATATTATAGTAAGTTCTGATTATGATGTTGCACCATGGATCCTTGCAAGTAAAGCTGTTATACACAACTGCTGCACTACAGGATTAGAGGCGGTATTTATGAAAAAAAACACTATTGCATATACACCAAATTCAGTCTCACAATATAAACTAAATAGTGTGGATAAAATTGCAAAAGTTGCCTTTAATGTAGATGAGTTGCTGGATGGTATATTTTCACCAGCAGAATTTCACCCGTCTATGATGAATCTTGATGGTTATCTTGCTGATAAAATACCATTAAATGACATAGTGAGCTCTCTAGAAGCTGTACAAACAAAATCTTTTTTTGACTTGAATAGTGTGGAGATTTCTAATAATAGGTATCAATTCAATAAATTCTTTTACACAAGTACTAGGAAATTAAAAGACTACTTTATTTTTAATAAAGTAAAAAAACACGAGAGACACTCTTTAAGGAAAAAATTTATTATTGATAACACCTTGGAGCTGACTAATTATTTTTCATGCATGCATGAAAATGGCATATTAAAAAGAAACGTAACTTGTGTACCAGTAGGAAGAAATACATTCTATATATATTGTGACAATATAAATTCAGATTAAATGACTAAATTAATAGATAGCATTATCTTTAAATTTAAAAAGATCATGAAAGGCATTAGGTATATTAGATATTTTCCCAAGGTATCTTCCAATAAACTTACTAGGTTTTCTACTTGGGATGCTGAGTTGGGCTGGTGTCCAAAACCAGGAATGCAAAAAAAAGACTCTGTGTCTAAGGGGGTGTTGAAAGGCGACCCCCCTTTCTGGACAATTGATAAAATTGGATCACGCATTACGTCGCGATCTAAAAATACAAAAAATAATACCTTTTCAATTTATGGTGACTCTTTTGCAATGAGTAGAGAGGTTTGTGATAATGAAACCATTGCATGGCAACTCGGCGACACTTATGACACCTATTGTGCTAATTATGGTGTTGGAAATTATGGCTTAGATCAGTCTTTATTGCGTTTGGAAAGATGTATAGAAAATGATAGAACTAGTTTTGTATGTATTATTGTTTGCGTTGCAACAATGGCCAGAACTGTTAGTATTTATAAACACTGGCTGGAAAAAGGAAATATTTTTGGGGTAAAGCCGCGAGCATATATTGACGATAATGGCAAGCTATCTTTTTTACCCAACCCTGTTAAAAACAAGGGTGAGATAAAATATTTGTACAGGCAGAAAAAAATACTGACTAAGTGGGATGGTAATTATCAGTACTTTAAAAATAACCGTTTTAACATATTTGGGAATAAAGCTCAAAACTATAGCCTTCAAATTTGGGCTGATGAAAGTGAATTGTTTTATGCTTTAATGAATAGGTTTAACAATCTTAGCGGTAAATATAATTTTAGCCCTATGTTTGTATTGCTTGCTGATAAAGGTGTTGCAAAAAAGCGTATTAGCGGCCAAGTACTCCAATATCAAAATGTTATCGAAAAGGCATCATTAAAGTTCTCTGATATATCTTTCATTGACCTTACATTGGATTTATACAAGAAAATTGATATAGATGATGCTTATGTAGCCAGTGGTGGCGGACATTTCTCCCCTGATGCTAATCGTGTGATAGCGCAGCTAATTGGTGATAAGGCATTTAGGAATTTATAAACTTTATTTATTAAAATTATTTAGTAAATAAAGTTTAACTATGTAAAATTTATTTATTTATTGGAGTAATGTTATGTCAATAGCGCTTGTTACTGGGGCAGATGGCTTTATAGGCTCACGACTTGTTGAGCTGCTTGTAAAAAAAGGCTATAAAATCAAAGCACTTTCTCAATATAATTCTTTTAATAATTGGGGCTGGATTGAGGATATTGAATGCAAGGATAAAGTTGAAGTACTAACTGGTGACATAAGAGATCCTCATTATTGTAAATTTATTACCAAAAATGTAGATATTATTTTTCATCTCGCGGCTTTGATAGCTATTCCTTACTCTTATGTTGCTCCAGATAGCTATGTAGATACAAACATCAAGGGGACATTAAATATCTGCCAAGCAGCAAAAGAACAAGGTAATATACGAGTGATACACACCTCAACTAGCGAAGTATATGGCACAGCACAATATACACCAATTGATGAAGAACATCCAATGCAGCCCCAGTCTCCATACAGTGCAACAAAAATTGCAGCTGATGCAATGGCAATGAGTTTTTATAATGCATTCAATCTACCCGTTACTATTGCAAGGCCATTTAATACTTATGGTCCTAGGCAGTCTGCTAGGGCAGTTATTCCTACAATAATTACACAGATTGCAAATGGTGCAACAAAAATTAAGTTGGGCGATATAACACCAACAAGAGATTTTAATTATGTAGATGATACTTGTCGTGGATTTATAGCCCTTGCAGAGTGTGATGAGTCTATCGGTCAAGTAGTTAACATAGGTTCTAATTTTGAAATTAGTATTGGCGATACACTGAATATGATTAAAGAGTTAATGGATAGTGATGTTAAATTTATTGTAGATAGTCAGCGCATTAGACCAGAAAAATCAGAAGTTTTCCGACTTTTGTGTGACAACTCTAAAATAAAAAAATTAACTGGGTTTAAGTCACAAGTTGGCATTAGGGAAGGTTTACAAAGGACCATCGATTGGATTTTAAAATCAGATAATCTCAAGAAATATAAATCAGAAATATACAATGTTTGATAGTGTAATTGATTTTATTCAGAATCTCTACCAAACAAACAGCCCTATACCTTTACATGAGCCAAAATTTATCGGTAATGAGAAAAGGTATTTAAGTGAATGCATAGACTCAACATTTGTATCATCTGTAGGTAGATTTGTAGATAGGTTTGAAGAAGAGATTGCTAAATATACTGGGGCTAAATATGCTATAGCAACTAGCAATGGCACATCTGCTCTGCACGTCGCTTTACTGATTGCTAATGTTAGGAAAAATGATGAAGTAATTACCCAACCGCTTACATTTATTGCCACTTGTAATGCAATTAATTATTGTGGCGCACTACCAATATTTATTGATGTTGATAAGGATACGATGGGTTTATCTCCGTCAGCGTTAAAAGAATTCCTTGAGAATTTTACATTGATCAAAAATCAGCAATGCATTAACAGTAAAACTGGTAAGGTTATTAAGGCGTGTATTCCTATGCACACATTTGGGCATCCTTGCAGAATAGATGAAATTAAAGATATTTGTGATAAATATCATATTGTTTTAATAGAAGATGCAGCCGAGAGCCTAGGTAGTATGTATAAAAATAAACACACTGGCACATATGGTCAAATGGGCATAATGAGCTTTAACGGCAATAAAATTATTACCGCTGGCGGCGGTGGTTGCATTATTACAGATGATGAAGAGTTGGCAAAAAAAGCCAAGCATTTAACCACAACTGCAAAAGTTCCACATAAATGGGATTACACACACGATATGATTGGTTACAATTATCGTATGCCAAATTTAAATGCTGCTTTATTGGTTGCTCAATTAGAAAATCTTGATAGTTTCTTGCTTAGAAAGCATGAATTAGCAACTATATATGCAAAGTTTTTTAATAATAGTAATTATAGATTTGTTAATGAGCCAAAAGGCGGAAAGTCAAACTATTGGCTTAATTCAATCATTCTTAATAATAAACAACAGCGAGATGATTTTTTGAATGAGACCAATTCACAGGGTGTGATGACTCGCCCAATTTGGACATTAATGAATAAGTTGCCCATGTTTGAAAGTGCACAATGTGGTGATTTAACTAGTTCAGAATGGCTAGAGGAAAGAGTTGTTAATATTCCTAGTAGCGTGATGATTCCATGAAAGAGATAATCTTAATTGGGGGTGGTGGGCACTGTAAATCTGTTATTGATGTTATTGAGAGAGAGGGCCGATTTAAGATTGCAGGAATAGTGGATAAGCCAGAACTTTTAGGATCCAATGTCCTTGGGTATCCTATTATTGGTAATGATTCTGACTTGCCTATTTTGGTAAAGAAATATAATTATGCCCTAGTAACAACTGGGCAAATTAAATCACCATCACTTAGAATAAAATTATTTGATTTAGCTGTCGATGCTGGATTCATACTACCTAGCATTGCCTCTCCGAATGCTTACGTATCTTCGCATGCCTCTATTGGCAATGGTGTTGTTATAATGCATAATGCATTAATTAATGCGAGCGCCACAATAGGCAATAATTGTATTATAAATTCGAAAGTATTAATTGAGCATGATTGCCAAATATCTAAGCATTGCCACATTTCTACAAATGCAACCATCAATGGCGGTGTTATAGTGCAATCTGGATGTTTTATTGGTAGTGGTGTGATAACTAAAGAGTCAATCACAATAGGTAAGAATAGCTTTATTAAGGCCGGGAGTTTGGTGACATGAGTGTATTTATTATTGCAGAAGCTGGTGTTAACCATAATGGTTCAGTTGATTTGGCAAAGCAATTAATTGATGTAGCCGCCAATTCTGGGGCTAATGCTGTTAAATTTCAATCTTTCAAGGCTGAAAATTTAGTAGCTAAAAACACTCAGAAGGCTGAATATCAAAAGCAAACTACCAATGCGTCAGAATCTCAGTTTGATATGCTAAAAAAGCTTGAGCTTGATATGGAAACCCATAAGGAATTGATTGCTTATTGCCAAGAGAAAGACATAATGTTTTTATCTACACCATTTGATCATGATAGTATCAATCTCTTGAGTGATTTAGGAATGCAAATTTTCAAAATAGCTAGTGGTGAAATTACCAATTTGCCATATTTGAGGCATGTTGGCTCATTAAATAAACAGATTGTACTATCAACAGGTATGTCAAGCCTTAAAGAGGTTGAAAGTGCATTAAATGTTTTGATTAATTCAGGATCATTAAAAGAAAATATAACAGTATTACACGCAAATACAATGTATCCAACACCAATGGAAGATGTAAATCTCAATGCAATGTTGACAATACATAAGGAATTTGACGTCAATGTTGGCTACAGTGATCACACATTAGGTATAGAAGTAGATATAGCCGCTGTAGCAATGGGCGCCTCATGTATAGAAAAGCATTTTACGTTGGACAAAACAATGGATGGCCCAGACCATAAAGCATCATTAGAGCCGAAAGAATTGAAAGCGATGGTAAATGCTATTAGGAATATTGAAAAAGCGCTAGGTAGTAGCAAGAAGAAACCATCATCAAGCGAGAGTGCCAACATCGAGATTGCAAGAAAATCTATTATTGCCAGTCAGAATATTAAAAAAGGCGATTTGTTAACAGATGGAAATATAGCCACTAAAAGGCCAGGAAGTGGCATTAGTCCGATGCAATGGGATGAAGTTATAGGAACAGTTGCCTCTAAAGACTACAATACAGATGAGTTAATATGACCAAAAGAAAAATCTGCGTTGTTACTGGAACAAGGGCGGAATACGGATTGCTTTATTGGCTAATGAAGGAAATTGATGCCGATACCGCTTTAGATTTGCAAATTATTGCAACTGGCATGCACTTGTTTGAAGAATTTGGCAATACTTACCAACAGATTGAAAAAGACGGTTTTTCGATTGATAAAAAAGTAGATATATCGCTTTTGTCTGATAGTAAATTGGCGATTAGCAAGTCTATGGGAATAGGCATAACTGAATGTTCTAAAGCATTTGCCGACTTACGTCCAGATTTGTTGGTGGTTCTAGGTGACCGTTTTGAGATCTTCTCGGCGGTGAGTGCGGCAATGATTGCAAAAATACCTGTAGCACATTTACATGGTGGGGAGGCTACTGAGGGTGCATTTGATGAATATATTAGACATTCAATAACCAAGATGAGCCATTTACACTTTGCTGCTACCGATGAGTATAGAAATAGAATTATTCAATTAGGGGAGTGTCCAAGCAGAGTTTTTAATGTGGGCGGCTTAGGGATTGATAATATTAATAAGTTACAATTATTGTCTAAATCTGATTTTGTAAATATTATTAATTTTGAACTTGGTCAGAAAAATATATTGGTTACATTTCATCCAGTTACTCTTGAAAACTCCACGTCAGGAACTCAGTTTCAAGCGTTATTAGACTCCATTAGTGAGTTAAAAAATACAAAAATAATATTTACAAAAGCTAATAGTGATACTGATGGGAGGATTATAAACAGTATGATAGATAACTATGTTGCTAAGCACAATAATACTATTGCCTTTGCATCAATGGGGCAGTTGAATTATCTTAGCGCTTTGCAGTTTATGGATGCTGTTGTGGGTAATAGTTCTAGTGGCTTGCTTGAGGCGCCAAGTTTTAAAATTGCAACTATTGATATAGGTGATAGACAAAAAGGACGTATTAAAGCGGATAGTGTTATAAGTTGCCTGCCTACGAAAGAGAGCATTGATAGTGCATTTGATAAGTCATATTCTGAAGACTTTCAAAATATAGTTGATAACACTAAAAATCTTTATGGAGACGGGGGGTCAAGTAAAATGGTTGTAAAAGTGATTAAAAATTTTGATTTGAATGGAATTCTTAAAAAAACTTTTTATGACTTATAAAAAATACTCTTAATTTAAGGTTGCTGAATAGATGACAGTTAGAATAATTGCAAAATTAGATGTAAAGCCACCCTATGTGGTTAAACCAGTTCACTTTGAAGGTCTTAGAAAGGTGGGAAATCCATCAGAATTAGCGAAGAAATATTATGATCAAGGGGCTGATGAGTTGTTTTATATTGACATAGTCTCTTCTTTATATCAACGTGAAATTCTTTTTAATGAAATTGAGCAAGTGGCAAATAAATTATTTATTCCGTTTGCTGCTGGCGGTGGCGTTAAAAGCATTGATGATTTTTCCAAGATGCTCCATATGGGCGCAGATAAAGTTGTTATTAATACACATGTCGTTCAAAAGGATCCAGATATTATTGACAAAGCTGCAAAAATATTTGGAAGTCAGGCAATTGTTGTTAATATAGAGGCTAAAAAGTGGGAGAATTATTGGGAGTGCTATACTGACTGTGGTCGTATTCAAGGCCAAAAAGATGTGTTACATTGGGTAAAAGAAATAGAGGAAAGAGGGGCTGGTGAGGTTTTATTGCAATCTGTAGATACAGATGGCAGGTGTAGAGGCTTTGATATTGAATTGGCGTCAAAAGTTGTGAACTTGGTAAATATTCCCGTTGTTGTGTCAAGTGGCGCTGGCTCTTTAGAGGACATTAAAGCATTGATTGAAGTGGCGCACCCTAGTGGTGTGGCGATAGCAAGCTTGCTACACTATGATAGGGTAACTATTCATGATATTAAAAAGTATCTAAATAATAATGAGGTGGTGTCATAGTGAGCAACATAATTGGAATTGTGAATTATGGAATTGCTGGCAATATTCACAGCATTAAAAAGGCTGTTGAGAGGGCTGGCGGTAATACGTTAGTTATTAATAAACCATCAGATTTTAGTTTGGTTGATAAGCTCATAATTCCAGGGGTTGGTAGTTTTAAAGATGGCATGCAAGAACTGGAGAATGATAATTTTATTAATCCCATACAAGAATTTAGTAAGCCAATTTTAGGCATTTGTCTTGGTATGCAAATAATGGCAGACTTGGGGTTTGAATTTGGCAAAACCAAAGGTTTGGGCTTGATAAGTGCAGAAGTAAAGCTGATCTTATGTGATGGAAAAATACCACACGTAGGCTTTAATAAGATTAATGTAAAGAATCCTAATGTTTTGTTAGATGGTGTAGAGAATGAGGAGTTTTATTTTATGCACTCGTATGAGATGGTTAACTATACTGATATTACTGCATTAACAAAATACAATAACCATAGTTTTGTTTCTGCAATACATAAAGGAAGCCTTTATGGAGTTCAATTTCATCCAGAAAAAAGCCGTGAAGCAGGTATAAGATTATTATCAAACTTCATTAAATTATAAGAGCAATTAGTTGGTGTATAAATGAAAGAATTAACTGGAAAATATGGTCTCCCACTCGAAGTGAAGTTTTGCAAAAAGTGCACTATGAATAATCAGAGGCCATCTTCAACTATTGAATTTAAACAAAAAGCTAGCGAAAAGAAAAAGACCTTAGCTTTTGGTGAAGATGGGATTTGTGATGCATGTCGTTATGCCGAGATGAAAAAGTCTATAAATTGGAAAGAAAGACACAAAGAGCTTGAAGAGTTGTGTAATCGATTTAGACGCAATGATGGTCGATATGATGTCGTGGTGCCAGGTAGTGGTGGCAAAGATAGCGTTCAAGCGGCCCATATTCTGAAGTATAAGTACAATATGAATCCAATACTAATTACTTGGCCACCTGCTTTATATACTGATATTGGTAGAAGAAATTTTGATGCATGGCTAGATGCTGGTTTTGCTAATTACACTTATAATCAAAATAAAAAACTGCATCGATTTCTGACAAAGAATGCCTTTCTAAATCTTGGGCATCCATTCCAGCCTTTTATTTTAGGCCAGAAAAATCTTGCCCCTAGATTATCAGTTTTATTAGATATCCCATTGGTTATTTTTGGTGAGAATGAGGCTGAGTATGGTAATTCTATTGAAGATAATGAAAAGCCCACTAGAGACCAAAAATATTATAGCGCAGAATTAGGTATACAAGATTTGGTATTGGGAGGCATTCCTGCAAAAGACTTGATTGATGATTTTGGGTTTAAATTGTCTGATCTTGAGGCTTATTTTCCAGTGAGTCCGTATGAGGTAGAAAAGACGGGAACTGAGGTTCATTATTTAGGCTACTATATAAAATGGCATCCTCAAGATGTTTATTACTATTCGGTTGAGAATAGTAACTTTATGCCAAATGATCATAGAACAGAGGGGAGTTTTAGCAAGTATAGCTCTTTGGACGATAAAATCGACTGGTTGCATTATCATACAACAACAATTAAATTTGGCATTGGTAGAGCGACTTATGATTCTGCGCAGGAAGTTAGAAATGGTGATATTACTCGAGACGAAGGAATTTCGTTAATTAAAAGGTTTGATGGAGAATTTCCGCAACAATATATTCAGGATTGTTGCAATTATATGGATATTACTATGCAACAGTATCATGACGCAATTGAAAAATTCAGATCTCCGCATTTATGGAATAAGGTTAATGGTAAATGGGAATTAAAAAACCCTATTTGGAATGGAAATTAAAATATATTACGTAGATATTAGTTATGCATAATTGGAAAAAGACAATCCTCAAAATGGAGGATACAATGGAAGTGGCTATTAAGATATTGAACCAAGAATCGTTACGCATTGTGATGGTTGTGGATGATGACGAGCGATTGATTGGCTCTATAACAGATGGTGATATTCGTCGTGGATTAATCAGCCAACTTCCAATGAATACCCTATTAACTGAAATTATGCATAAAAACCCAATAGTGGCATTAGCAGGTGATGATAAGTCCAATATCCTTGCAAAGATGAAAGAGTTAGATTTGTTGCAAATTCCTATTGTTGATAGCGATGGAAGGATTGTTGGGCTAGAAACGTTACAGCACTTGATAGAGAAGAAAAAATTTAATAATCCAGTTTTTTTGATGGCAGGAGGTTTTGGAAAAAGATTGGCGCCACTTACTAACAACACTCCCAAACCACTATTAAAAGTAGGGAGTAAACCAATACTTGAAAATATCTTAAATCAATTTATTGCATCAGGCTTCCATAATTTTTATATTTCTACACACTATAAGGCTGAAATGGTGAGAAATCATTTTGGCAATGGTAGTGATTGGGGTGTAAGTATTACATACCTTCATGAAGAGACTCCTCTTGGTACGGCTGGCGGACTTGGGCTGCTACCAAAAAATATAATAGATTTGCCAATATTAATGATGAATGGAGATTTACTAACCAAAATAGATTTCAAAGAGTTACTTAATTTTCATCTTGAAGAGGGTGGCGATGCAACTATGTGCACGCGAGAATATGATTTCCAGGTGCCATATGGAGTGATAAAAACAAATGGCCAGTATGCTAGCTCTATTGTAGAAAAGCCAATACATAAGTTTTTTGTGAATGCAGGCGTTTATGTAATTAGCCCACCAATGCTTGACACAATAGACGGGGTTAGTTATTTAGATATGCCAGACTTACTACAGAAAAAAATAGATAGTTCGGGCCAGGTAAATGTGTTCCCTGTGCATGAATATTGGCTAGATATTGGGCAAATGGAGCAGTTTGATCAAGCCCAGATGGATATAGCTAAATTTTAAAAAATGATTGATAATAAAAAAATTTTAGCGATTATTCCTGCAAGAGGCGGCAGTAAGCGCCTACCAAGAAAAAATATTCTTAATTTAGCAGGAAAACCCCTTATTGCATGGACTATTGAGGCCGCATTAGGCTCCAAATATATTGACGATGTAATTGTGTCAACAGATGATAATGAAATTTCAACAGTTGCTAAAAAATACGGTGCAAAAGTACCGTTTATACGGCCAGATAAATTTTCCTCAAACCATGCAAGCTCAATCAGTGTTGTTTTGCACGCGATAGAATTTTTTCAAAAGGCTGATGAACGGTATGATTATGTTGTCCTTTTGCAACCAACTTCCCCACTGCGAACTGTTAAAAATATAGATGAGTCTATAGAGTTGCTACAGCAAAAAAAATGTGATGCGATAGTTAGTGTATGTAATGTAGATCATAGCCCGTTGTGGTGTAATACAATCCCATCTAGTGGAAGTTTGTCAAATTTTTTGGATAATCAGGTGTTAAATAGCAGAAGTCAAGATTTGGAAAGTTACTACAGATTAAATGGCGCCATCTACCTCTGTAAGATAGAAAGAATATTGAATGAAAAAACTTTTTTTATACAAGATAATATTTACTCTTATAAAATGAATAGAGAGAGCTCTATAGACATAGATGAAATGATTGATTTTAATATTGCAAAAATGCTAATGTCTAATCGCTGCCGAGAAGTAAAAACAACAAGAGACTTATATGTCTAAATCTGTAAAAAAAAAGTTCACTCTAAATTTGCGTGATAAGGAAAATTTTCCTCCAAAATTCGTAATAACTTTAGGAACTTTTTACTCTGGCGCAGGTGCAGTGTATGATTTTTTATCTGGTAGAAGTGACTCATACGATCCGCTTAATGGAGAGGAATATCTTTTACCTCAAGTGCCATACGGGATAATGTCACTTCATGCATCATGTGGATTTTTTTTTAGTCATCCAAGTGCGCATTTAAATATAGTTAAATTTAAAAAAATAGCATATAAGCTAGGTCGTAAACACACCAAATATAATCCTGGAATGGGGTATGGGGATAATATCAATGCGTATTATAAATTAATTGACTTATATGTTGATAGTCTTGTTGTTAGTTCGCTTCCCTATAACTCCCACTGGGAATGGTTTACTGCGCCATTCTTTAAGAGAATATATAACCGTCTAAAAATAATAAATAAAGACTATGCTAAAGATAAGTATTTACCCACCATTGGAGTAGATTTTGTTGAAAAAACTCGTGAATTGCATTTGAAAATGTTTGGAGTTCATGATAAAAAGTACACTTTACTTAATCAGGCAGGATCTGGCTGGAATCCAGTCAATTCAACTGATTATTTTCCTAATAGAAAGGTTATTCTTGTTGTTAGAGATCCTAGAGACCAGTATTGTGAGTTAAAAAAGCATAAAAATGCTCGGTCTGTCAGTGAATATATTGACTGGTATAAGGAAATGATGTTAAGGATAGAATCTGTAGATAGTGATTTTATTAAAATAGTTCGATTTGAAGAATTTGTTGAAAGACATAGTGTTGTTTCCGATGAAGTATGTGATTTTTTGAGTATTGACAAGGGTTTATACTCAAATTATGACTCTGTCGCTTCAAGCAAAAATATCGGTATATATAAGGAACTTTTGGATAAAGATGAGCTAAGGCTCATTGAAAGGCATTTAAAGGAATATTTATACAACAAGGTTTAAAAAAAATGATTATAAAATTTATAAAAAAATATATTGTAAGATTTGAATTTCTAGAAGGCTATCTTTCCAAATCCAATATAAATATTAGAATAGCAGCACTAGAAAAATACATACCTAAGGGTGGCATTGGTGTTGAATTAGGTGTTTTTAAAGGCAGGTTTTCCGAGGTCTTATTAAAAAATACAAAGCCAAAGTTGTTATATTTAATTGATCCATGGTACCAATATGAGGCTCAGTGGGAGTGGGCATCAGGTGATAAGAGTACAATTAATGCATTACGCAATATATTGAGAAAATTTAAGAAAGATATTGAGAGTGGACTGGTTAAATTGTATGTAGATAGCGACATAGATATATTAAAAAGATTCCAGTCAAATAGTTTGGATTGGGCGTATATTGATTCTTCACATGAGTATGAGCATACTACTATTGAGCTAGGCTTACTCTGTCAAAAAATAAAAAAAGGAGGGGTTATTGCAGGAGATGATTGGTACCCTGATCCTCATCATAAGCACCATGGTGTTTATAAGGCCGTTCAGGAATTTATCGATTCAGGAAAAATAAAACTGATATATTCTGGAGAAAAAGATAGACAGTGGGTAACTAAAAATCTTTGTGATTAGGATTTTTTTAAACTAAAAGATACTATACGATTATATGAATAAAGTTTTGTACATCACTCGTAATGGGCTTCTAGAGCCATTGGGTCAGAGCCAGGTTATGCCGTATTTAAGAGGTTTGTCATCTTACTATAAAATTTCTCTTATAACCTTTGAAAAGGAAAAAGATGTTAATAATTCTGATAGATTCGAAAGATTAAAAAAAGAATGCCAGTCACTTGGAATTTGTTGGAATCCTCAATATTATAGATATCACCCTACTTTGATTGGATCGGCATGGAGTATGATTAAATTTCTCACTCTTTGTTTAAAAGTGGTAAAAAAAGATAGTATTAAACTTATCCATGCGCGCTCATACTTGCCTGCTGCCGTCGCATGGATTGTATATAAAGTTACCAAAGTTCCTTTTATTTTTGATATGCGTGCCCTTTGGCCTGAAGAGTTGATAACATCGTCACGCATTAATCGAAATTCTTTTTTACATAAAATAATAATTTTAATTGAACGATTGTGTTTGCGTGACGCATCTACTGTTGTTACTTTGACAAATGCATCTGTTAAATATCTTAATAAGAAATACTCAAAAGAATTGAAAAATAAAGAGCTGGTTGTAATTCCTACTTGTGTCGATTTGAATAAATTTCCTATGCTTGTGTATGATAAATCCCAAGAAAATAAATCCATGGTACATGGGTGTATTGGTACTGTATTGAGCGGATGGTTTGACATTAAATGGCTTTCAATTTGGTTTAATAAATTAGCTGAAATTGATCAAAATTCAACTTTCGAGATAATATCCCAAGACGATCCCACAATAATCCAATCACTTGTTGATCCAAAGAATGTATTAGGAAGGCGCTTGAAGATATCTTCATGTTTGCCACAAGATATTCCGAATGCAATCAAGGAGCATTCAATATCTACAATGTTCTATAAGGGGGGTGAGACGTCTGAACTTGGGCGCTCTCCAACTCGTCTGGCAGAAGTTCTTTCGACTGGCATGCCGGTAGTGGTGAATCGTGGTGTTGGAGATGTGGCAGATGTTGTTACACAAAATAGAGTGGGCATTGTTTTAGATGGAATTGATGCGACATCTATTTCTGATGCAATTGATAATCTTAATTCTTTATATCTTGATAAGGAAATACATAAACGCTGTCGAGATACTGCAGAAAAGATATTTTCTTTGGAATTTGGGATTAATAATTATAGAAAGATCTACACCGAAGCAATAGGATAATGTTTTATTGTTATATTTGCGAATGAAAGAGAAAATATTTTTTTTAACAAAATATGATAGAAATGGCGCCAGCAGTCGCTACAGAAGTCTCCAATATTTGCCGATGATTGGAAAGTCTGGGCTGGAATATGAAATATCTCCACTCTTTAGTGAACGATACCTTATTGAAAAATATAAAAATGGAATCACCCCATTCTTATTGGTTTTTGGTTTATTTATTCGTCGCCTACTCGCAATTTTACGTGCATCAAGCCATTCAGTTGTTGTTATTGAATATGAATTGATACCATTTTTTCCTGCAATTTTTGAATGGTTATTTCAATATAAAGGGTGTAAGTTGATAATTGACTATGATGATGCTATATTCCATCGATATGATGCGCACAAAAGTTTTTTAATACGTATCCTATTTAAAAATAAAATTCGTTCTGTTATGAGATCTGCAAATATTGTTATTGTGGGAAATAAATATTTAGCTAATTATGCACATTCTGCTGGATCCAAGCAGGTAGAATTAATCCCTACAGTGGTAGATTTATCAAAATATCCAGTATTTAAATCTAATTTTCAATCAAATGTATTTAATATTGGGTGGATAGGGTCTCCCAGTACCACAAAGTATCTATATAGTATCGCCCCAGCATTGGCCCATATGTGTCAGAATGATAATGTGATTGTAACTTTGATTGGTGCAGGATCTATTGAATTGCCAGGAGTTTCATTGAAAATTCTCCCTTGGTCTGAAGAGATTGAAGTTGAGTGTTTGTCTAGTTTTGATGTTGGGATCATGCCTTTGCCAGATGAGCCTTGGGCACGTGGTAAATGTGGTTTTAAACTAATACAATATATGGCAAGTGGATTACCTGTTATTGCATCTTCGGTAGGCGTTAATAAAGAAATTGTTGATGATGGTGTTAATGGATTTTTGTCCGATTCTAATGAACAGTGGGTTGAAGCTTTGGAAAGGCTATATAGGAATGTAGATATGAGAGCTAAAATGGGGGGGGGTGGGCGAAAGCTGATTGAGAATAAATATTGTATAAATGTTACAGGAGATAAGCTAGTTCGCCTACTAACAGGATTAGTCAAAGACTAATCCTATTTTTAAACAATGAAACAATTAGTTAAAATTTAAAGTTTTCAATATGAAGAATATGAAGAATAATAATGAATATTGATTTGTCAAAATCATACGTTATAGGGTTGATTGCTTTTTTATGGGCATTAACACTAGGGCTTTCATTGCAATTAATTTTTTTACCATATGTGTTTCCAGATTTGCACGCCGGAGATGGGCTATTAAAAGGTGCAGATTGGGTCTGGTTCAATCAAATTGCAGTAGAATCAGCACATAAAATTAATGAAACTGGCTGGGATAAGTGGGAGTTAAGGCTTTTTGGGCAGGCGCCAGCTGGGATAGCTGCTGCAATTTATGCACTGACTGGGGTTTCTAAACCTTTTATGTATTTGCCATTAAATGCTATTTTATTTGGTATTGCAGTTGCAGAGTTACACAGGTTAATTTCATATATAGCTAAGGAGAATAAATACACTTGGGTTGGTGTACTGCCTCTTTTGTTATTTCCTAGCTCATTGATGATTTATGGGCAGCTACATAAAGACATATTCTCCATAGTTGGAGTATTTCTCATCTTTAATACGTTACTACTAGCTGGTGATCAAAAGGGCTGGAAAGTGTATTTATCTTTTTTTCTACGAACTATTTCAGGGCTTTTTCTGATTTGGATAGTTAGGCCGTACTTTATGGAAGTGGTAAGTATCGCCTGGATGGCAGGCGTAAGTATTTTGGTGTTGTGGATTTTGTGGCGTAGACCCACACGATATAAACGATTATTGATTATTGTAACTGGCATGTTTTTTATTCATCAATGGGGTGTGTCGCTTTCAAGTGGCCAAGATTATTATGCTCCACCACCGAAAGCTAATCATATAAATTCTAATTCTATAAATTCTAATTCTATAAATTCTAATTCTATAGTCCTATTGGAGGAATTACTTGTTACGTATCCAGCTAGATTTGATCGAGTTAGGCAGAATTTTATCAATGGCTATCCAAATGCAGGCAGTATGATTGATACCAACGTTAGATTTTATTCAGTATTAGACGTGCTAAATTATATTCCACGAGCTATTCAAATTGGATATTTGGCACCATTTCCTGATATGTGGATTGCCCAAGGGGTCAATCCTGGAAGTGGAATTATGCGAAAAATTTCCGGCATTGAGATGTTGGTTGCATATGCTGCATTTATAGTCGGATTTATAGGCCTGATTATCAAATATAACAACGAGAATATTATAATTATTGCAGCGGTATTGTTAACTGGTGCAGTAATATTGTTGGTGCAATCTATTGCAATTCCAAATGTAGGAACTCTGTATCGCATGCGCTTAGCACCTTGGCATGTGACAGTAGGTTTAAGCTTATATTTTGCATTCAAGGCATTTATTTTGCATCGAATTAAGAAATAATTAAAGGTCAATATTTAAATTATCTAAAAACATATTTTTTTATTGATATATCTATTATGAAAAAAGCAAAACGCCTACCATTGATTGTATTGATTGTAAGCATTTTTATAGTTTTAAGTAAAAACACAACACAATATATAGGTATTAATTACAAGATAATTGAATATAAAATTCCATTATATCTAAAGCTATATAATTTCTATGGCAGACATTTAAATTATGATCATCTTGTTAATAAAATAACTCAGAATTCCAAAAACGATATAGAAAAAGTATTAGATATATCAAAATGGATACAGAATAATATAAGAAAAATACCAGAAGGCTTTGATGTAGTTGACAGTCACCCATTGACAATAATAGATAGAAGGCTTGGTACGGAGGATCAATTTTCTGATCTTTTGTCAGTTTTATTGGTATATGCTGGTGTGGATGCTTTTATGTGGTTTAATGAAGATAACTACAAGGATGCGGTAACTGTTTTTAAAGTTAATGGCAAATGGTCAACAATAGACCCGTACTATGGAATAGTTTTTCTTAATAATGATAATAAACATGCGTCAATTACCGAATTAAAGAACTTAGATTTAAATAAAGACTTATTTATGCATAATTTGAACTATGAAAAAATAAAATCAGATAATATTAGCCTGTTTTTTGGCAATAAGTTTAATAATAAAGACGATGTAATAGGATATTACGCACGTATGTTTGACAAGCTGCCAACCAGAAAAATAATAAATAATTCTAACGTATTTGAATTGGGTGGTAGGTCGTATACCCAAAGCCCATTAAGTAGATTAAGATTTATAATATACAATTATCTAGAATTTAACATTGGACTTTCAGGATATATACAAAACTGATGTGCTTGAATTTTAAAAAAAAGTATGTTTTAAAATTGTATTTGATGCAGTTTCAATTATATCAATTTCATTTACAGGAAGTAGATGACTAAAAATAAATACATGGTTAGTGTCGTTATACCCTCTGCTCACAATGCTATTGATATTGAAAAATGTATTGATGCAGTACTAGATCAAACATACGCACCATCAGAAATAATTATTGTTGATTCGTATGGGTTGGGTAATTATGATAAAAAACAACTACAAGCAATATGTCAAAATAGGTGTGCATTTCATATTATTAGCCATAGTGAAACATTAAATCCAGGTGCTGCTAGAAATATAGGTGTAGAAAAAGCAAGTGGTGATTATATAGCTTTCATTGACATTATGACCATCCCTAGAGTCAATTGGTTAAGTAATTGTTTAAAGCAAATAAATACGGGCGAGGCGGTAGACATAATTTGGGGCTCTACACTCTATGTTGTTAATAATTCTGGGCTAATGACTTATGTTCGCGATTCTATTTATGGTGTAAATCCAATAAGAACACTTCCTGGATCAATTATAAAGAAAACTGTTTTTCATAAGGTTGGCCAGTTTCTTGAAAATGTTAGAACTGGAGAAGATTCTGAGTGGATGAATAGAACAATATATTTCAATTTAGTATCTATTGATAATAGCGTGATAGTACTTGATTATTATGGATTATTAAGATTAAACTTTAAAAAATTGATAAAAAAATGGCTGGTGAGTTACCGTTCTTCTGGGGGGCTTGAATATTACAAATGGC
>Ga0209665_1000941_pt1 | contig 18663 bp, 6 predicted proteins | sample SaaInlV_200m_DNA_2_FD_184675 | JGI IMG/M metagenome (GOLD analysis project Ga0209665, IMG submission 184675) | Marine microbial communities from expanding oxygen minimum zones in the Saanich Inlet - Saanich Inlet SI074_LV_135m_DNA (SPAdes) (version 2) | ecosystem: Environmental > Aquatic > Marine... | reverse complement strand
GTTGAGAACAGAAATGGAGGAGAAGTTCCGTCTGGAGCTAGAAGAGCGTCTCCGACTAGAAGAAGAGGAGCGCCTACGCAGAGAAGAGGAAGCTCAACGTGCACGAGAAGAGTCTGAACGTCTAAGACTAGAAGAGGATGCTCAAATCAGAAGGGATATGGAAGAGAAGTTCCGTCTGGAGTTGGAAGAGCGCTTGAGACTGGAAGAGGAGGAGCGTTTGCGAAAGAAGGCGTTGGAAGAGATGCAAGCACAAGAAGAGCAGCAGCAGCAAGAAGCGAATGAAATAGAGATGGAAGAGATTGCCTTAGAAGAGGAAATTGCAAAACTGATGGCTGCAGATGAGGAGCTGACCTGCGAAGAGAAATGCCCCTTGCTTCCAAAGCCGGTTATTGATATGTTCCAGCAAGCAGGAATAGGTGAGGAGCAGTTGAAGTTGCTTCCTACCTCACAAGAAGCTCTCTCTGGCCCAATGTCGTTGGCAAATTCTCAAGAATTCTCAAATGCTCTGACTAAAGGACTGTCGTCGTCAACAAGCTTACTGGAAAATCCTGCGGGAGCCTCCAGTTTACTCTCTCAGGGCTTGTCTTCTGCATCAAAGCTAGGAGACATTGAAGGTGGCTCCAGTATACTCTCTCAAGGTTTGGCTTCTGCATCAAAGCTAGGAGATGTTGAAGGTGGCTCCAGTATACTCTCTCAAGGTTTGGCTTCTGCATCAAAGCTAGGAGATGTTGAAGGTGGCTCCAGTATACTCTCTCAGGGTTTGTCTTCTGCATCTTTGCTCGGAACTATGAGTGGCGGCTCCGCTAGTAGCTTACTGCAAGCAAATGGACTTGGAGGTGCAGCGTCTCTTGTCACAAATGCAAATAAATCCATCTCAGGACTCCTATCTCCAGAGCAACGAGCGGCGATCGTCATTCAGGACGCTTGGAGGCAATATCGTTCTCGTATTCTGAAACGAAACAATGACAATGCTTTGAAGTTTATTACGGAAATGCTTTCTTCGGCTGACCTTGTAAGCTCCGACAGCCCGACAGAGAACCAGAATCCGGAGGAGATAGAGGAAGTCTCTGAGAAGATTGAAATGCGACCGATTCAGAAACCCTCTGAAAATGTATTAGATCTTTCAGTCTCCTATAGTGGAGGTTCTGGTAGTGGCGTCACTGCAGAGGAACTTGGGCGCGCGCTTCAAGTAGATCCTAGTCTTGTAGAAGTCTGTTCATGGGAACCTGCTTCGAACACGGTTAAGTTTGTCGTCAGATCAACCCAAGCAACCTCCGGGGAGAATGATCTTGATGAATCAGAATCTGCCGTACCGTTACCGCGCTGTGATTTGGTAAGCGTTGCACAAACGTTCGTATCTGATGTCAATACTGGACAGTTCTCAGAAAGACTCGGCTATGACATTAATAAGGCAGATATGAGTGTAGTGTCTGCTGTGAAACCTCCCTCTAACGTATTGGACGAGAGTGAAGCTGATGTCAGCGAGAGCCACGTTGATGTAGGAAATGCTTTAGGACCGCGATTCGAGTTTGTTGCTCCTACCCGTCCTGTCGTGCCACGTGACAGTTTGCTACCCATGGCAGTTGGGGCCATTGGTATTGGTTCTGGGACAGCTGGTATTCTTGCTGGATCAACATCTGCCTTAACCACTCTAGGAGGCGCGAAACTCTTCAGTCAGCTTTCGAGACGGAAGGGAACTACTAATCCTGGTATGTTATCCCCTGACAATCCGTCAGCGAATGCATCGGGTGAAACGACTTATATTGCTGATTTACCGGAGAATGGGTTGCAGCAGGTTGAAACTATTGAGTTTCTCCCAGAGCCAAATATTCCCAGTGATGTCCAGGCATCTCTGGTGTTTGTATTAGGTTGCATGGTGACTGTGTTACCCTTTCTCTTGATTGCAGTTCTGTTAAAGAAAGATCTTCTCGAAGGCGGTACATACTTGGCGTTCTTCTTTGATGTGTTGGGGTATATCATCGGATCATGCTTTGGGTATTTCCTCTTAAGTGTGTTCTCTGATACGTTGTTAACATATGTTCCAATGTTTGCATCCATCATTGCCGTGATCTTCCTCATCGGCGGAAGTTTCCCTCTTCTTCTTGCTACGACGTTTCCATCCGCATATTTCGTCATGCCATTCTTTAGTACCGGTATAGCTGGTGGAATCACGCTAGGCCCAAGCTATTCCTTGCTTGTACATCGAAGGCTGAAGCCTTTCTCGCTCATGATTGGAGCACTGATGAGTATTTTCTTGTCCGGTTTCTGTGCAGTGATTTACTTCATTAACCACCTCAGTTTCATTAGCCGGCCATCTTCATGGGACATTGGTGTTCCTTACACAATAGTATTGATCGTGTATCTCCTCATGTCTGTCGTTCTTTCCTCAATGCAGGGCTTTGACAGATTCAAGAGAAGCTTAGCGATAGCAAAGACAAGATTGAAGAAAGCAAAGCTAGCGCATATCGCTGCAAAGAAAAGGGCACTTGAAGCTGCCAAGGAAAAAATTCGCCGCTCGAAAGCGAAGTTACGTGGGGAACCTGTAGATGACATCGAAATGGAGGATACGCGTGACAACGCGGAGAACAACGCTGGTGATCTTCCAACTCTTGAAGATGCGGACGAAAACACTCCGCTTATGCCCACTGTGCAGAGCAATATTAAGCAACCTTTGATTGCGAGAATGCTTCTCTTAAATGTGGTCTTTGGAAATCATTTCGCAGTTGAAGTATTTGTCTTCTCGCAACTTGCGCTTTGGTCAGCCCAATACTCATACTTACAATGGGATCTGCTGGGTGTCCGATTCTATGGGGAACTGAGTGTTTATTCGCTTCTCTGGGTAGTTTCATTCATGCTTATTGGTTGTTTTGCGTGCATTGCTTTCGTGCACACTGTTGTATCATCTCTTTCCCCTCGAAAGCGCCCGTATATGCTTGTCTTTCTGGTTTGCCTTGCACGCCTTGCAAGCAGTTTTACGTCTTGGTCAATATCATTGCTCCCGATTGTCTTAGACCATTTCAAGTTACACCTCTCTGAGTTGGTCATTTGCATTATATTGCCTATCCCTAGTTTTATGATGGGTGTGGCTCTTGGTGCTGCTTATACTGCTGTAATTGAGTGCCGGCTCCCGAACCCTCCCCATTACCTTGTCTTTCTTCTTTTCTCTACTATTGCAATGCTCGTCGGAACTTTCTTGTATGCTATCATTCATTTCCTTATAGATTGGCATATCATTGTATTGCCTTTGGTTCTAATTGGATCCGAAACGCTCATGGGCTGCTGCGTGACACCAGCCACCTCAGTGATGATCCGTTCTGCAAGAAAACTCTCCCAAGCCACAGAAACACCGGTAGTAGTGACACCGATAGTGAAAACGGAAGAAGAACTTGAGTAAACTCATAAAGCTTGCAATGTTCTCAATCTCAAGCAACCCACTTCATCTCTCTTACGTGTATCCACCCGACTTGTGAAGCACACAACGATCTCCCTGCCAAGGAAGCTCCACACTTCCCTCCAACTCCCTGTTGAATCATTCCTTTAGTTATGGCTCCGTCAAGTTATCTACTAAGCTTTCACGTGTACAACTATTAATAACCAGTGCAGAAGAGCTTTCTTCACATAGGTAGAATTTTCTTCCACTTGAGTAACCAAGCTACATGTACCTAACGACATCGTGAGAGAGCTCACGAGATGTCGTTATGCAGCACTCCGTCGTTCTTACCTAATATACGAAGCAAGAAGCCAAAGTTGTTCACACATCAGAGCCCTGTGGTAATGCCACTCTGCATATCGACCTGTCATACACATCCTTCCAATTGAGTTCATCATATCTGCCATGTTCAGCAATAAGCCTCGAGTTCACGACTGCAGCCACCTCCTTCTTCCCGTAGTCAGCGACCATCTGCAGAGAAGAGCGCGCGTCTCTTTGATGACGCATTATAATAAATTTGACACCTCCTTCACAGTAAATAAACAACGGTAATTGCTTCAGCTGACGCACAATAATACCACGTGCCTCTTTCCCATAGTAACACACTTCAACACACATCCATCCTACCATATGACACGCGAAATAATATGAAAATCGAGCTTCAGCAAACTCATTACCTGACAGCAAAGAGGGGTTTGTCCAGCTTTCCCTGTTACCATGAAACAATATCGATGTTGATCCCTATTGATTTCCAAGAATTCTCTCCAAACTGCGACTAAATGCTCCTGTGGTGCTAGTGTATGAGATCAAAAAGCAACACCATGATCAGTGGTGATGCACAGCTGAAGTAGAGGGGTCCCGAACATAACCTCATGCGTGAAAGGCATCCAGCTCTCTCAGTAGTGCACACGTAGGCAGAACTAAAACAACCAGGAAGCGAAAAGGCTATTCGATAGTTCCAGAGGCCCTGGGTATCATGTGTGCAGCCAAGAAGAATGGAATTCATTCCGCACGTAGAATGCCACAAAGTGCTCAAGATTGGATATCGTGCGTGTAGTGTCTGTTGACTCTGTGGTGGGAAGAACTAGGTAATAGTTTTGGGCTTTGTATGAGAGATATCAAATTTGATGCGCGGGATTCTGCAATTTATTCCATGTTATACACTGCGAAATTTTCCTGTGGCAAACCCAGTGCAAACCTATACCCTAACTCATCCTCAACCTCATTCTAACAAGACATACAGAAAATACATAAAGAATGCGCGTGCATATCTAAAAAAATGGCATCTCGAGAGAACCCTGTGCTGGTAAAATTCATATGTTCTACAACTGTAGCCTCGTCAGCGCCAAGCTCAGCTTGAGCCAAGCGAAATTAACACGAACGCGGGCAGGATGGTTTCTTCATCTATTCAAGTGCCTCATACCATTCAAGCTTTCAGTAACCGCTAGAAACTGATATTACTCACGTGGACTGCTATGCGCCTGTAACAATATCATTCCATTTTGGGATTTTGGAATGAAAAGTGGAAGTTAAAGTCGAAGGACATACTTTGTAAAGCTAGCGCCATCAGTTGGTACTTAGCATTCACCCTTGACCACGTTAAAAGGAACACCACTCGCTGTTACGGACTGATGAGTTTACTTATGAATATCGGCATCTACTTGATTGCATTGCATGTAGAATGCGGATAGGCTGCTGGTCTGTGTAGGATGCTTCAACCCGAGCTTCTCACAGCCACATATCTATACAACGATGGGCGATTTGTGTAGACGGATGGACAGAACGTTTGTCGGGTTAAATGGCTATGTTAGACTTAGATGCATGTTTGAACGCATTCCAAGGTGCTATCTCAAGCTCAACAAATCGCCAGAGCGTATTTGTGCCATTGCTGGATTACGAGAGCCCACATCAACCAAGCTGAACCTCTTCAAGAGCTTAAGGCTCCTCCTCAGCCGCTAAGTAACTCTTGCTTTGGGTTCCTAGTAAATGCAGGTTTGATAAATGCCATGTGTCAATGAATTGATATTTGCTACCTGGATGGGGGTGGCTCAGGATATCTCGCTACAATTGAAGCGACTTTACGCATAAACCCGACCCGAGAGAGTGAATCTGAGGCTCCTGAATCAGTGCAAGACCCGTAAAGCAAGTAGTGGTTATGTGCACACTTTATTCCCTGTACACCTTTGCTTGAGATTAAGATAGCGATATTCGAAGCTTGACGGAGAGTAGCGCACATGAACATCCGTGCTCAAGTATTTGTGGCATCACTTACACTAAAGGAGAGTATGAGCATAAGTACCCAAAAAATTCTTCTGCAGCAAAGAAGCCTTTTTGGACCAGCGTGTGCAGTCATTTCTCTGCTTCTGTCAGCATGCGCGTGAAACGACGCACCGAGAAAGAGACGGCTATCGAGAACTAACACGGATATTGCGAACATCCATTTTTTTCTGCGCGAATATAGGACCGTTCAACTTATTTGGAGCACTTGTACAGATATGCAAGAATGTTCTGGGCATAAGTAAAGCTTTGTCCAATATCTCAGTACAAGATTGTAAGGTTAGTAGCTTCGGAAACACTACTTACCAGAGCTAGTTGAATTATATTCACTGGTGTACAAACACAAGCTTTTGGAAAAATGTAAAACGAGATGTATGGGATTATGACGCTGTATGGACACAAGTTTAAGACTGTATCTAGCAGTCTGTGCCGCACCTCAACGTCTCGCCTATTGCCAAGAGGAATATAGATCGCACACGGGAGTATCCAGCAAGAGACTTTGTGACAGAGAGGATATCCGCAGGAATCGACAGGGACAGTATCATAGAGTGGAAGGACGAAAGGAATAGAAGTGACAAGTCAATTTGGAACTGCTTTAAGAAGAAGAATATATAGAACCTGATGTGAACGGTTTCTCGAAGAATTGTGAAGATTGTAACAGGAAATTAAACTCCTCTTTAGCTTCACTGAGCAGCAAGGAATGGCTATCTAAAGAATTAAAATAAGACCCTTTTTTTGTACAATTCGGATATGAACTCGTGTCTTATGCCAATGTAACACATGTATGAAGAGTTTTAAGATAGGTCGGGCGAACACATTTATCGGTTGATAATCCTCTACTTTTACTTTGAAACATAATGTGTTAATTGAAAATAGTTAGAACATTATATCAACAATTGCTTTTGTTGACGATCTAAACAGATATCTCTTTGTATATTCCAAGGGAGTATTATCCCTGGAATTACTCACTTTGGATGGAACATGAAGTATCTCTTGAGGTACGTCTGAGCTGAACTTTAGATTCGTAGAGGACAAGCGTGTATAACAACAATGTGCGAACTACCGCAGGATCCTTTGATGGAACGTGCATCAGCTGCTGAAGAGATGTCTGGGCTTCGATCTCGTAGGAACAGTCGTACTCACAGCAGTGGTAATGGACCTCAAAAAGCAAAATCACATTCTAATCATCACACTCCATCTTTAGATGAGATCGCAGCTTTTGATAAAGTAGAAGCTCTCGATTTTGCGGTATATGACGATATGAAGTATCGCGTAAGCAATCAGGAGCGGAGCAAAGCTGACTATCAGAAGTATATTGCTGGAAAATGGATCGTTGTCGCAATAGTTGGGGTTATGACAGGTTTGGTGGCTTTACTGGTTCATTATGCGATTCGTGTCATAAATATGGTGAAGTTTACGATTGTGCGGTATCTTCTTGATTTCGAAGTTTGGTATACAACCACTATCTCTTTCATATTTTTTTTGTTATTCAACTTTATCTTGGCAGTTGGATCATCTGCTGTTATTGCATTTCTTGTTCCAGCTGCTGCAGGATCTGGAATTCCCGAGATCAAAGGATATTTGAATGGATCTCACGTTCCGAAAGCCTTCAACATCAAGACTCTATTTGTCAAAATTTTCGGCGTCATATGTGCAGTAGGATCATCTCTTGCATGTGGACCGGAAGGCCCCATGATTCATATCGGTGCTATCCTAGGTGCAGGCATATCACAGGGCCGGACGCAAACCCTTTCACTCTCTACCAAGTTTTTTAAAGCGTTGAGATTTGATCGAGAGAAACGAGAGTTTATTAGCTCAGGTGCAGCAGCAGGGGTTTCTGCGGCGTTCGGTGCCCCAATTGGAGGTCTGCTGTTTAGCTTGGAAGAAGTCAGTAGCTACTGGAATCCCGTGCTAACCTGGCGCTCTTTCTTTGGATGTATGCTTGCAACTTACACTGTGAACTTTGGAACTTCGGCTGTTCGCGTTATTTCTGACATTTTGAGTGGGAGCCGAGCTATCAATGGTTTTCAAGATCTAGTCACTCTTGGCTACAACGAGAATGGGGGGTTGATCATTTTCGGGATCAATGATACCGAGCAAGGTTATTATTACATTGAAATTGTTTTCTTTTTGCTTCTCGGCATCGTCGGTGGTCTAAGTGGCGCCTTGTTTTCTTTCATTAATCTCAAACTTGCCGTATTTCGCCGTGACTTTCTCAATAGCACACCCACGTACCGAGTTGCTGAAGTAGCAATTTTATCCGTGGTAACATCTTTTGTGTTATTTTTTCTTCCTGCTCTGTTTCCATGCCAACCACTGGTTGAGGGAGTAGAAACGTTAGAGCCGTACTCTTATCAATGCAGTCGAGGCTTCTATAGCCCCATGGCGACCTTGGTGTTCAGAGCGCAAGATGAGAGTATTGAAGTCTTGTTCATGCATGGGGCTTCAGAAGCATTCGGGTTTCCTACTTTATTTGTCTTTCTGGTGGCTTATTTCATGCTAGCTGTGGTCACTGCTGGTTCAACAATATCCTCAGGCTTGGTCGTTCCAATGATATTAATTGGAGCTACATATGGGCGTATTGTAGGTCTTGCGATATACGATATGGGAGCTTTCCTTGGTATTAATGCTAGTTTTGATCCAGCTGTGTATGCGCTAATCGGTGCTTCTTCGTTTTTGGGCGGTGTTTCAAGAATGACAGTTGCCATGACTGTTATTATGCTGGAAATAACGAATGACATACAGTATTTGCTTCCGATTATGCTAGCGATTTTGGTGGCGAAATCGATTGGAGACCTTTTTATTCACCCACTGTATGATGGCATTCTCGAAGTCAAATGCATTCCATTACTCGAGCATACTGTTCCCGAAGAAGCCTACACAATGCGTGTTAAAGATGCAATGACAACCCCAGTCGTTTCACTAAACGATGCGGGAAATGTCCGGGCCGTCGTTTCAGCACTGAGAGACACTCGACACAATGCCTTTCCTGTGACAAAGAAGGTATCAGGCACTGATGAGCCGATTTTTATTGGTAACATAAGCAGAAGATATCTTGTTGCTCTGATAAATTTGAAGTATTTCACTCATCCCTCTGACTACACGGAAGAAGACCAAATCGACTTGAATGATCTTGATAACTTTCACCAGGCATTGGATTCTTACACCAAAAGTCAGTCCTTTTCAATCAAGTATGAACCCAACTCAGACGAATTGGACTTACTCATCGATTTGAAGCCCTTCATCAATTCTTCAACGAACTCGATTCAGGAGTCTGCCTCGTTGGCGGTCTGTTTCGAAGACTTTAGGACACTTGGTCTTCGTCACATTGTAGTGGTCAACTATCAGAATCATGTGTGCGGAATACTATCGCGACACGATTTACTAGAATGGCAAATCGGTGAGAAAGCCCACAAGATGCACCTAGATTAACCTAGAAAGGATGATGTTTACAGGACAGTAAATTCGAATTCTATTCCTTTTTCTATTCTAACAATATTAACTTGCATCTTCTTCTACCTTTTGAACATCAGGACTGTCGCTTTCAGGAGCTGCTGGCTCCTTTTCCTCCTCCAAACTAAGCTCTTGGACAGCTTTGTTCAGTAGATCAGCATTAGCCCCCAACAACTCAGCAATTTTTTCATTTGACTTAAAGAATTGAAAAGTTGGCATACCACGGATACCGCTTGCCTGGGTTGTTTCAGGTAGATCATCCACGTTCACGGTCACAAAGAGAACATCGGGATAGTCGACCGATAACTGCGTCAATACAGGAGTAATCTTTCCACAGGGTCCACACCATGAAGCATGAAACATAATAATGACAAGTTGCTCCTCATGAGATGCTAATAGAGACTTGAGGTTCTCATCCGATTCGACAACAACGACTTCTGGCATCACGTTGAACTTCCGAGATTCGAAACAATTCCCTCTAACTTGATCCACCTGCAATGGGGAATGAGTTGTCGGCTTTGATGATTGAGGCCCAGTCATCTGGTCGCCTGGATCTGACGAATAGAAATCTAAAGCGGGTTCCAAAGCAAATTCAATCTCTTACTGATATTAGAATTGTCATACTTTCCCATAACGAGCTAGCGTCTGTTGGTGCCCATCACAAGATGCTCACTGGGGTCGAGAGCATGAAATTAGATCACAATAACTTAACAGAGTTACCTGGAGAATTTTGCGAAGCATTGCAAAAACTAACCAAATTGGATGCTGGGAAGAACAGCCTCTCGAGTTTACCGCCAGAGTTTGGGAAGTTGCTGCAGCTGAAAGAGCTGTATCTTTGGTCAAACAGCCTGTCTTCGCTTCCGGATGAGTTTGGAGCCCTGAGTAACTTATCATTTCTAGATTTATCGGCTAATAAACTGGAGAGCCTTCCCGCAAGTTTCGGCCACTTATCTGCGTTGACATCCGTTGATCTCAGTTACAACCGTCTATCAGTTCTGCCGAGCGAGTTCTACAAACTTTCGCTTTTAAACCAACTTGATTTAGCTGGAAACCTTTTCGAAAGCATCCCAGATGGCATTGGAGATCTGTTAGAGCTTCGGAAGTTGCAGGTCCAGTACAACTTGCTGGAGCTGCTCCCACCCTCTATAGGACGGCTAGTGAAACTTCGGCGGCTAAATGCTTCGAGAAACAAGTTAGCATCGTTACCAGCAGAGCTGTTTAATATGCCAAATTTGTTTGAATTAAGACTGAACTCAAACAAAGTTTCGCGACTACCTGTTGATGTTTTTGGGGACTTATCCGAATTGCGTTCTCTTTATCTACAGGACAATCCGCTTGAAGAACTCCCTGATGGCTGGGAGAAATTGTTAGCCTTAGCTCGGCTTGATCTATCCTCTTCAAGTGTTGCTTCGCTGCCTTCTTCGTGGACAACTCCACCTCAGCTGGCATGCGTGGATCTCTCAAAATGCAAGTTTTCCTCATTAGGTGACGTAAGTCAGCTATCAGCTGTAACAGAACTCATGTTGGCACGAAACTCGATACGTAGTTTACCGGAATCAATCGGTGATTTGTGTGAACTTAGACGAATAGACTTGAATCACAACTGTATTGAAGAATTACCTCCCAGTATGGGGAAGTTGAAACACCTTTGGGAACTTAACATTTGTGTGAACAAGTTGGAAAGATTTCCAGACGCCCTTTGTCAGCTTCCCTCCATTCGAACGCTCGGTCTCGCAGATAACATGCTGTGCGAACTTCCGAAAGAATTTGGGAACCTAGCGACGTTAAGAAATCTATATCTAGGTTGTAATAAGTTAACACAACTTCCAGATGCATTAGATCGAATTAGTGGTCTAGAAGAACTTATTGTAAGTGGGAATATGCTCGTGATTTTGCCTTCCTCTTTAGGCCAACTTCGCTCTTTGAAAGTCTTGAATGCCTCCATGAATCTCCTGAGAAACTTGCCTGATACGTTAGGTGATGTTGTGTCATTGGAGCGGCTGTATTTGACATTTAACGAGATCGTCGCGCTTCCGTCGTCGCTTGGATCATTGCTAAAATTGGTTGAATTGGATGTTGCTCACAATTTGCTGAAAATCTTACCTAAGAATATTGTCTCTCTGAGCAACCTGCGAATTCTTCGTGCAGAGTTTAATCGCCTAGTTCAACTTCCTGTTGGAATGTCTCGTTTGAGCAATCTGGAATTACTTTCTGTAGAAGGGAATGCTCTCATGACGATTCCCTCTGAAGTCTGGGCGCTGAAGAAGTTAGATCATATAGACCTTCATGGAAACTGTCTCAAAGAACCCCCACTTGAGCTGTACGCTCGGGACTATAAGTTCTTTCAGCGTTCTCGAAGGTTCCGACTTGGGTATGCGGAAACAATGGGGCGTCGAGGTGAAATGGAAAATACAATGATGATCAAAGGATTCTTTAAAGGCTCGCAAACTCTGGATTATCTGGGAGTTTTTGATGGACATGGTTCTGTTATGACTGCAGAGTATGTTGCTCGGAATTTACATCAAGAACTTTCCTCTCGGCTGAATGATACGGACCCTGTTGAAGCTATACGTGTATCTTTCCAGAATGTGAACAACCAGGTACTTAAAAATAAAGTTGATGGCGGATGTACTGCGTTATTAGTTATGATAACAGGGCACAATATCTTCATTGCGAATGCTGGAGACACTGGAGCAGTGATATACCGAAACGGTGAAACCGTTCGAAAAACTATAGATCACAATCCTTCTGTACCAGGAGAAGCTGTCAGAATAAGAAATGCTGGTGGCTATGTAAGCGATACACTTCGCGTGAATGGGGTGCTAGCTGTGTCGCGTTCTTTTGGGGACAGCTCATTGGTTCCAGTGGTCATTGCGGACCCCTATATCACGGTTACGCATATTCCCCAAAGTGGAGAGAGCTTACTTGTGTTAGCCTGTGACGGGATCTGGGGTGTACTGAGCGAGGACGAGAGCTGCGCATATGCGAGGTCTGAAGTGGAGCCACATCGTTCTGCTATAAAGATTCGAGACATGGCTTACCAGCTTGGTTCAACGGACAACTTATCTGTTGTTGTTCTTCGATTTAGGTAGCATGTACTTTTCTGCCAATAGAAGGTAAAATTTGAAAGAAGCCGTAAGTCGGGGATAGGGGTAACCTGAGCCCCAGAAGAGACAGTACAGAATGGGCGAGCGTAAGGTGCTTCAGCACTATTATCCGCCATCCTTTGATCCTAGTAAGCTTCCAAAGATGAAAGTTACCACAGGTGGACAGCAAGAAGTCCGAATGGCTTTGCCTATGAGTGTTCGATGCACGGCTTGTGGTGAGTATCTTGGACGTGGAAAGAAATTCAACTCACGGAAAGAAACCGTGGAGGGGGAAAATTATTTGGGGATAAAGATATATCGATTCTATATGAAATGTGTCAGGTGCTCCTCTGAGTTTACCATTAGAACTAATCCTGAACACCATAGCTATGAAGCGGAGTTTAATTGCCAGCGAATGCAGGACGCATTCAGAGATAAAGACAACAAACCCATTAAAGAAGTGTTTTCGGATGAGATTGATGGTGAAGAACCGGCTGATGACAAATTTACTCAAATCGAGCGAGTAATGGCCGCCAGTAAGCACGAAGCAGAGACACAGAATAAATTGGACGAACTTCGTGCTCTGAATGCCAAACGTAATCGTCTGACTGAAGCGGAGGTTCTGGCTTCAAACATCGAGTCGAATCTCGTAGACGAAGAATCCTTGAAGGAAGAGGAAGAAGAGATCCGGCAGGTTTTTCTGAAAGCACCAACAAAGCGTATCGCTGAATATGATTCACCAGAAGAAAATTTACCGTTCAATTTTAAAAGGGCGAAGACATCTACTTTGTCGGAACAGAAGAAAAAGGAAGATAGTGGGGATTCTGATTCTGAAAGTTCAGATTCTGACAGTTCAAGTTCGCCTGGTAGGACGAAGCAGCCTCTGGTACCTTATTAGATTACTCTGAATCTAAACGGAGAATGAAGAATATCTTGTCCACCCGGTATTGTGATGTTTAGCGTTGCTTCTCCTTTTGGCGAAGTTCTACTAGTTTTGACTTGAATTTTATATTTGCCATTCTTGAGGTCCGATATTTTGGTTTCAAGAGGAGTTTCGTTTAAAAGAACCGCATCCACTTGAAATTCGTCACCCCCATATGATCTGATATTGCCAAACTCATCTTTGGAAGTAATATATCCCTTGAATACGGCGCCTGCCTCTACTGACGGGAAGCTATTTTCGTCTTCCCACAGAGGTTCCGCGTTTGGCGATTGTGGAGCAATGTCCTCAAGTTCCAGATGAAACAATGTCTGAGTAAAATCTACGTCTGATGGCTCGCAAACGATTCTCTTGAAAGGAGACGCACCGACGTGATGCTCATGGATCATAACTGCAACCGCATACTCTCCTGCTACCATGGGTCGCCACACAGCATTGTAGGAACCATCTTGATGATCGGTACATTGCACTTCCGGAATATTCACCCCTGCTTTCTTTGGTAAAACTGCAATATGTAATGAGTCTCCACCTTTTCCACGCATGTTGCCACCGCTATCCCGTAGCAGAATGTTCAGATAAACTTCAGTTCCAGCAGCATGTCTCCGAATTCCAGTCCCATCCACTATACATTGCTTTCCAGCAGCAACTGATGGCATGCAATTAACGACAAATGGACATCCAATGAGCATGAAACCTGCAAGAGTTGCTACCACGTCATACTTCCCAATTTCATGCAGAGTGAATGTCACTTCATACTCTCCTTCACCATGATATAAGGGTTTCCATTCCACGATATCAGACGAAACTGGTCGTATTCCAGTTCCAACCAGTACGCTTGTTGGATTGCTTGTGGGATCACGCAGTTTCTTCCGCACATCCAGCATTCTGTCCGCTTTATCCAGAATAGCAGATTCATAGAAGAACACTTTCAAGATATTATTCGCATCGTGACAAGAGTTATCCATCATATCCTTGGAGTATACCATGAAAGAAGACTTTTCTTTGGCATATGATGTGAGCTCTCCTTCTATTCGTACATGGGAAACAAATGAGGATGTTGCAGCTGGGTTGACAGTTACAAAGAAAGGGCTACCTGGAATTGATTTTCCTGCGCAAGAAACAAACATTCTACATGTGCCAGCAGTTTGAAGCAAATATCGTATAGTATATGACCCATTTCTATGATCGACAACCTCGTGAGCATCTGAAACGATACTTCGAACGCCACCATTCTCACTTTCTAATCTAATTTCAAATGTTGCTCCCCCAGTGGAGATGCGATTACATCTCTGATCTCGCATTTGTAATGTGAATTGCGAGCTCAAGCCTACTTTTGCCTCAGCTAGACCCATTCCAGACACAAGTGTATTGTTAATTTCAGCTTGGCCAGGGTACACTTCCACAGGAAATGGGCACCCAAAGACATACTCACCTTTGAACTTCACGCTAAAGAAATACTTGCCACTCTCTGTGATCGCAATTTGAAATTGATGAGCGTACGTAATTTCTCTGGAAGAATTTTCTGCTTCATTTCCAACTTTGCATGATTTTGAGCTCAAGCATGTAACATTCGCTACCCCTCTTAGACCTAGATTAAAGATGAAGTCTTTCGGGACAGAGGCAACTGGTTGCTTATTTCGATCCAACGAAATAATTTCAAACGTTGCAGGTACACATGCTTCCAATTTCTTGTACTTAAAGAGGTCCCCTTCAACTCGGTAAGTGAATGCCCCAGAGAAGAATGCATCCTTTCTGGCAAAGCTCATAATATTTTGAACTTTTTCATTTTCGGAGAGACTGGCGGGGAGAACTCCACTATTGTTGAATATCATTGGCGAAGCACCAGCTTGGCACAACATTTGCACCATGGGAACATGGTTGACAGAAGCAGCATAATGCAGAGCAGTCCAACCAGCTTTCGTGCGAGCGTTCACTTTTAGGCGACCTCTCTGCACCAGGTACTGAGCCATCTCCAGACGACAAAAGGCGCAGCAGAAGTGCAGTAGCGTATTTCCCTCCGGATCAAGGGCCATAGTCTCATCAATATCTTCGTGTTCGAGCATCTGCAGAAACGTATCAAAATCTCCTTCCACAATAGCAACCCGAATTGCTACGTACATTCTTTCCTCTGCAGTACTTCGGGCGGATCTACGACGCACCGCAGTTGCCTGCTCAGATACTCGATCAATTACATCTGATACCGAGACTTGATTAATTTCAGCTTCTAACAACGCATTTTTGGCTGCATTCTCTTCGAGAGAATCTTGCACCTGACACGAGGGACCTTCATCCTCCAGCCGCGAGCGCAATCCAGCTGCCGCACGTTGCTCATCTCTGATTGAATTCATGATGCTTTCATCATCCAATAATCTTCCAAACTCACTATGATCAAGAAAGTCTCTCTGTCGCACTTGCATTCTCGCAATGACTGGCTCTAAAGTTACGTTTTCCTTACGGGCAGCTTTTGAATGCATTCGGTATGCCCTCGCCGCCGCCGCAGCCCCTGGAGCGGATGTATTCTCACCCTCACCATTGTCATTCATCTCTAGACCATTCCATATCTTGGCATGACCACCTCTCTCCTCGGCTTGGAACTCTAAATAAAGCTTATTTGCATTCAGGACGTTCACTTTTTCGCGTTCTGCCTCAGCTCGACTACGAGACATGATGCTTATTGGAAGATGAGAAAGCATGGCTACGAGATTCTCCTGGAATGGTCCAAGGTTTAAAGGATCCAGGAAGGGTGCACGTCCTCCATTCCCCAGGTTACCGTCATAAAAGATGATGACTTGCTCACCTTCATACTTATCAGAGGGTTTCTTCTTCTGTCTTACGATGCCTGAAGCTGATACATTGGAAACTTGACGAAGAGAGCCCATTGCATCTACTGAAGAACTAGAGGCGGCTTCACTGACAGAAGAATTCTTTCTTGCTGAAGAAAACACCAGAATGTCAGATTGAACATCTCTCTTGAGTTCTTTGACTTCCTCCATTAATGCCTCATCATAATTTTCAAAGTTTGCATCCAAGCGGAATTTCGACACAATAGACTTGGTCCAAGCATCTTCCTCCATTTTCAATTTCCGCCGAAGAGCAAGGTCATCTGCACTTCTTTCCTTGTTCTTGCGGTAGCACTGCATTCCTATTCGCTTCAAAAGCTGGCTTTGGGCCGGAACATTCACTGGCCCTTTTTCTCTTCGTACTATTTGCTCCCGCTCCTGTTTTCGAGAGTTTGATCTCGCTTTCAGCTTCGACACGAATCCCAATACAGTTCGTGTTTGAGATTGCATACGAGCAATGTTTTGTTGTTGGAGCCGATGTACCGAGTCACGTCCTTTCTCACGGTACACTCCTAGTTGAGTACGAAGCTCCTCGAACTCTTTCTCTTCTTGTGATGAGACTAGGTCAGGCCCGTTCTGGGGTGAGTCTGGGTCAGCTCCCATGTCACTTTGCTGAGATAAGTCTTCTTCAAACGAAACTGATGACGATTTTTTCTTAAGAGAATCTCTTTTTGAATGAGAATTTGCCTGTGTTGAGTAATTGCTGCTCACAGCACGTGAAACACGAACACTTGAGCTTCTATTGCTGGGACTTTGTGCTCGCAGAGATTGAACGCGCTCATCGAGCGACTTCCTTTCACCAAAATAGTTAACTCTAGATAAATCATTTGGACCAGGGGTGCTCGAAATGCCTTTCCTCACTCCTCTTAGGGTAGACAATGCTGCAGCATGCTGATTGCTGTTTCCATCAATTTGGACTACGGATGGAGAATAACTTTGAGCATGAAACGACCCATTCTTATCAATGCGCCCTTGTACTACCTTCTCATAGTCCACTTTCTTCTTTTCCTCCACTTCACCTTCCATACAAGCGCTTCGATTTTGAAACTCAACGACGGAATGCCTGTGAGGGGGGTTGACAGCAGACCAAGAAACCTAGGGCAATTTTGGGCAACTCGAGTTCTCGGTTAGTTCATAACATAATCTCTGAGCAACATTCACACAACATACCACACTTTACTTGGGATCGGGTACGACGATGATCCTACCGGGGCGTGTTGATAGTTCTGGGTGTGCTCATGCTCAACTCTTCCGAATCTAATTCATTGTCAGAGTTCGACACACCATCCATATAAGCTCCGTCTCTACTTGCTGCAGAACTCACCATCTCCCAGTCTTCCATAACTGCTGTAGCGGCTTGCTTTGCCTTGTCTACCGCGACCTGTGAATCTGCAGGGTGCTTAATACTACGAGGGGAATCTTGAGGATTATCTCCCTTCTCAATGGAAAGAGCCATTTCATCTCCTGATAAATCCAAATTGCTATCAGAAGGTTCGGTGTCATTTCTACCGGTAAAAACCGACGACTCTTTGCGGGACACCGTGTCTGAGGATAGATCATAGCCATTGGCTTCCGATGCAGAAAGCTCAGACGTAGCATTCGAAGCATCAGATACTAAAGATACATTACTTGGTCTCCGAGAAGACTTTGAACTTCTGTTTGCTGTCGAAGGAGAGGACCGCTCTCCTGACGAATTCTTCACAGGAGCACTTGCTTGAAGTTTCTCTCGCTCTGACTTCAGTCGAATTTCCACATCTTGCTCTAGTTTTTCTCGAGCTTTCCGCTCAGTTGCAGCAACGGACTCTATTAGACGCGCATGATCCAACCGTGCAGTTTCATCGCTGGTAGATTTCCTTGAGGAGGGGGATTCATGAATAGACTGGTCTGAGCCTGCCTGCCTATCCAACTTGCGCCAGTATTCTTCATGAGATGTTCGAAAGCTATCGCCCGCAGCAATTTGCTGGCCTCGGGCAAAAAAGCTCCCACCATCCACTACACCAACTTCAGACATGTCATCAAGTTCGGGGAATGGATCACCCACAGAGACATCATCAACATCTGAAACTGTTAGATCGGCGTCATTCAGTTGTTGAATCCGATGGATCATGCGGTTACGCTCTTCTCCAGCCACAAAATATCTCCGATCTTGGCTTTGCTGGTCAAATGCAACGTCTTCCCGCATGTCTGTCGTCGAAACAACACTTGAATTCTCCCCACTCAGTTCATACGCATCAGGAGTAAGGGCATTCATAACACCTGCGAACTTAGATTTGGAACCTCGTTCAGAACGGGGAACAAACACAGGGACACATCCAACGAGTGCATCAGGAACACTATCAATATCTACAGCTTCCAGCTGGCTTGAAAGTTCACTGCCTTCGCTACCAGAATCAGATATTGCATACGGTGCGGAGTTTTTCTTTTCATTCTTTCTCTCAAAGTCTGCAGATATCGATGACATGTCGAGTCGAACCAGACTACTATTGGGCAGAGGGGCAAGAGACAAATCTACTGGATTTCTAGTATCAGCACATGCATTTAGAAATTTTGCAAACTCTTTCCGGACAGAATAGCCACGATACAAGCGTTGCATTGAAATGGCTCCGTAGATCATTTGATTCAATACTTCCACTGGGG
>Ga0209665_1000940_pt1 | contig 18667 bp, 26 predicted proteins | sample SaaInlV_200m_DNA_2_FD_184675 | JGI IMG/M metagenome (GOLD analysis project Ga0209665, IMG submission 184675) | Marine microbial communities from expanding oxygen minimum zones in the Saanich Inlet - Saanich Inlet SI074_LV_135m_DNA (SPAdes) (version 2) | ecosystem: Environmental > Aquatic >... | reverse complement strand
AGAAAATCCATTGTCTTTTTCATTTTGCACAAGCGCAGGAAATCTAAAAGAATGATGCAGACCTAAGGATTGACTCATATGCCACAAAGATGGATCAAACTCAATGTGCAAAAAGTTAGAATAATCTGAACTGATAAAACTAAGTCGACTTGTAGTGTCCCCAGATGTGTCAGTCGGAGGCATAATCTGCAAGTAATTGTGTTTGCCATAGGTATTACTGGTGGTATTATTGTCCATTAACATTATACCACCAGTAGGATAGTTTTGCGTAAGGTTATTAGTTTTAACAATAATACCCGTATTAGCAGAGTTTATTATACTTTTACCATTAACATCTAATGCGCCACCTAATTTAGGCGCTGAGTCATCCTCTACTTTTTCTAGACCTCCACCCCCTCCACTTATATCTAACCATTTTAAATTATTCGTTTGAGTTAAAGACTCACCTGATATTGTTGGAACAGTAAAAAATATTTTTTGAGAATTTTTTGTACCTTCCAAAACGCTAACTTTAACATTGCTAAAATCAGAACCCTCATTAAAATCTAATGTTCTTTGAAGTATTGGCGCAGAGTTATTACTCCCAGTAACAAATACTTTGTATATCCCGTTTTGTGTTGCAATTGTTTGATCTTTAAGAAGAACTCTGTCATCTGCTGCAAGTGTAATGCCGTCTATCTCTAAAGCACTTGAAGCAGTTGCAGTTAAGTTTGTAAAACTATAAGTTCCTGCAAAATTTTCAACAGTTGCAACTCTAACGTCGGCCTTTGCAGTTACAATATTGTCATAAGCTATCATGTTGCCAGCTAGCACACCAAATTGCAATTTGCTTTTACCAGTAACATTTAATCTAGATTCAAGTACATTTAGTGATTTAAATATTAAAGCATCAGTTTCTAAATGTAATTGATTTACTCTATAACCAGGACCACCAATATTATATAAGTCTGTTGCTGCTGGAAGGAAATGTCCATTTGCATCAATTGACCATCTTTTTTGTCCTTCCATTTTAAATATAATTTCAGTAGTTGTAGATGTATCTACATTATCAACAACCTCTACAGAAGAAGCTCCTTCTTCTATTTTGTCAGTATTTCCTCCACCGCCACCGGTAGAATTAATTTTAATCTTGTTATCGGCGTAATCTATGGTTACATTGGTCCCTGCTTCTATAAGATTTTGGCCAGCGGAATCTTTTAAACTTTTTACTTGAATTTCTTCAAAAGAACCACTAACTGCATTTATACCTTTCCATTTTCTGGTTGATATTCCCAACTCGCCTTCATTATTTGTTCTAGGTACTAAATTTTTTGTTGCCATTTTATATCTGACTCCTGTTTTACTTTTCTAATCTAAATATACTTTTTAATTAGTTAAATAATATCTTTCTTGATTTTTAATTTTTTATTTATGATACTATTAAAATGCTAGTTTCCTTCAACATATTCTTCAAAAAATGATTCACCAGTTATTACTTCTAATCTCTTAATCATTTTCTCCATATTAACTTTCACTTTCTTACCCGTCTTAACATTTTCAGACCAATATATCCAATCTCCTTCTTCACTGTGAGGAGAAATCTGAGTTACATTTCCTGCTTCGTCTTGAACAAAAACTTCAGCTGATGCTGACACGTCTTTAGAATATATATGAGAATAATTAGCTCTAGAACTAGGGTCACCTGGTACTACTTTTAGACCTGTCGGACCATTATTCAAAACTTCAGGCACACTACTTGAAGCATTACCCATTATTGTAATACCTGATGCACCCGTGTTTATTGCAGAAGTTCCTCCTGATAATACTCTCATATCTAATTGTGAATATTCACTATCAGCTGTACTGCTTAAATACTTTGTTTCAAAAACAGAGTGATAATCGCTATTCCCTCTTAATATTATTCTTCCTATTAAATCATTTGCTTGTGTATATACTTTTTGTAATGTAACGCTAGGACCATTAGCTGTAGTATTTGCGACGTTTGTTCTAATTGTAAAACTAGGATCACCTAAATCCTGAATAGAACTATTCATTTCAAAGAATAACCCACTATCACTACTATGTGTTAAAAATACATCTTGATCATTTCCAAAATAAATCTTAGAATTATCGCCTAAATATAAATCAGACCATTCAGCTGAAGATGATCCTAAAGAATATGTGTCTGACGCTGCGGGGGTTATGTTTCCTCCAGTAATTATTCCAGCATTAAACGTAGCTTCACCTGCTGCTGAACCATCTAATGTAAGCATGGTAATGTCAGCAATATTATCAGTTCCTTTGAAGATAATGTCTGTATCATTACCTTGTGCGTCAATCGTAATGTTGCCTGCAGATGTTGCAAGAGTAACTGCTGCATCGCCAGTTGTAATATCATCAGCAGCGCCAGCGCCAATGTATGTCTTAAGGTCGGATGCAGGAATTGTCTTCATTATTCCTGCATCATTAATAATAAATCCGTCAGCATCTGCTACTGTTATTGAAGACCCAACAGCTGTGCCACCATCAAGTAGATTGATTTCAGAAGTTGTTGATGTTACACCATCAAGAATATTTAAATCAGTCCCAGATGCTGTTACAAGTGTATTACCGAGTTTAAGTCCTGTTGTAGAGCCGTTGTGATCATTAATTCGAACAATTGTTCCGTTTGTATTACTTACACCTGTAATGTCTAAGGCTGTTTGTTGAGTTGCCCCGGATGGACATACATTAAAGTAAATATTTGTGCCTGTTCCAGAATTACCACCTAATCCTGAAGCATACACTGTAGATGATGATACACTGGCACCCGTAAATCTTATGGATCCTATTAAGTCAGATGCAGAATCCATAGTTGTATTATGTAATTGAAGAGACGGACCTTGATAGTGTGAAGAAGCATTATTATGAACAATCGAGAAAGTAGGTTCAATAGCTCCTTCACTTGACATGTGCATCTGTATGCCGTCATCTGGATCATGCTCTAAATAAACGTCTTGATCATTGCCAAGATAAATCTTAGAGCCATCACCCATATATAAGTCACTCCACTCAGCAGTAGATGAACCTAAAGAGTAAGTATTTGCAGATGAAGGTATTAAATTTCCACCTACAGTTATACCTGAATTGAATGTTGCTGCACCTGCTGCAGATCCATCTAATGTCAAAAATGTTGTATCAGAACCACCGTCTGTTCCTTTGAAGATAATATCTGTATCACTACCTTGTGCGTCTAAAGTAATATTTCCGGTTGATGTTGCAAGAGTAACAGCAGCGTCACCTGTTGTAATATCATCAGCTGAAACTGATGATGATGAAGATACTTGTGTATCAACGTAAGCTTTAATAGACTGTTGTGTGGCTAAGTGAGTATTACTATTAGATAACATATTATCTTCATCTTTGATAGCTGTACCTGAGACTCCCGTATTTAATACTGCACTAGTCAAAGTTTTATTTGTTAATGTATCTGTCGTATTTTTCCCTACTAACGTATCTGTAGCATTTGGTAATGTTAAAGTCCTATCAGCTGTCGGATCTTCGACAGCTAATTGTGTTTCATAGTCATCATCTGTACTTCCTTCAAATGCTAACCCGCCACTTTGAATAACAAGTCTATCAGAAGACTTTAGAACTTTTTTACTACCATTCGAGTAATATACTAATTTTTCTATATCTGCCATTTAAATCAATCCTTTTTAAGCGTTTCCATTAACTACGTTTAACAAACATATGCTGTTTTCATTTTCTATGTCTCTAGGCGTTACGTTTTCATCACCATCAAACTCAAAGTATTTATCATTGCCATAAGATCTATTTGTCATTGTATATTGTACAGTTTCAATATTACCATTATCTAATGTTGTATTGAAGTCTAACGCAAACAAACCAGTATCACCGTCTAAAATATTAGTAGGCACCAAATTATTGCTGTCATCAGGGTCTATCTCCCATAAACTAGTATTTCCTTTTTCAACGTGTAAAGATCCACTAATAACGACATCACCACCAAAGACTGTGACAGAGTGAGGTATATTTCTTTCTTTTCCACAAATAGTTCCGCTAACGAATAGAAACGTATCAGTGCCTACGTTGCCTAACATCTCGGAATTAATTCCTCCGATACTGTCTGTTGAACTCGTATCAGGATAGACAATCAATTTTGGTCCTTGCGATTCTGACCCAATTATTTTTTTTACTTTTATTTGATTACTTAAAAAGTCTCTTGTAGACATTGTTTAACTTCTTTCTATAACTACGTAATAAACAGTTGTTGACTTGTTGGTATTTTTATTGATAACAAAATAACTATTTTGAACTTCGGTTAAATGTAAAGTTAAGTCTTCAGAATTTGATATTTTTACAACAGGACTAGTCTGATAAGCCTTTTGCAAGTCAATTCTTTTTATAGTCTCATCTTGTCCAAACAAAAAATTGCCATGTTCATACAACATAGATCAGTCCTCGCTAAATATTTGCAAATGAACACTCCCAGTAAAAGGAGCTGAACTCTGTATTATAATTTCAGAATTTGTTAATGTTGTAACAAATATATTTACATTTTCTGTCTCAGGTGATATAGCAACTGTAGGTATTGCTGTATATGTCTTCTGGAATGAGTACTGTCCAGAAAATGAGTCTACAAAGGGTATTATAGCTGTTTCTACATCAATACCTCCAATATTACCTGCTTCTCCTACAACTATTTGTGAATAAACAGGCTTTACTCTAAGCAACGGGTAGTTTTTCCTGAGTCTGTTTTGATCGTATATCTTTGATGACATATTTTCTCCTATAAAAGTTTTGCAGCTGCATTAGCCAAGTCAGATCTATATCCTTTTTCAAAGTGAACATGACCTACAAGCTTTTCGTTCTTGAGCTTTTCTGTTACTATTGTCAAACCATTTGAAAACTTATTTACATATGGCAAATCTACTTGTTCAATATCACCTAATAACAATATTTTTGAATTTTTTCCAGTCCTTGTAATAATAGTTTTAAGCTCATGAACTGTTGCGTTTTGAGCTTCGTCTACAATTATAATTGCATCATTGAAACTTCTTCCTCTAATATAAGATAAAGGTGCTACATCAATTGTACCTTTTTCCATCATCAAGTTAAAGTAAGACATATCTCCAAATTGATTCCTGAAATTGTCTACTATAGGTGACAACCAAGGCGCCATTTTTTCACTTAAAGAGCCTGGTAAGAAACCAATATCTTTACCCACAGTTTGAATAGGTCTTGTGAATATTATTCTTTTCTTATTTTCTTTTTCAATTTCACTTAGCGCTGTCATTAGCGCCAAATATGTTTTTCCACTACCAGGAACTCCAGTCATCGTCATCAACGATATTCTTTCATCTAACAAAAGATTTAGCGCAAAAATCTGTTCTTTGTTTTTAGCTTCTATTTTAGTCTTTTTAAAGATATCTTGCTTTGTCGAAGCTAAAACTAGACTGTTGAATTTTTTAATAGTTAAAGCTGATGATGACTCTTCTTTTGATTTAAGGACAATACATTCATTTTCGTGTACTTCTGTAAGCGCTGGAACCTTGTATAAAGCAATATACTTATTATTGTATATGTCATCAATTATATTGCTTTCAACTTCAATCTGATTAATTCCTGGATATGTGTTTTTGTTTATTAAAAATTCGTAGTCAGCATAATAATCATTTGCTGCTATGTTTATTGCATCACATTTTACTCTTAGATTGATATCTTTTGTAATTACTATAATGTCTTCATAATCATTTGAACTTTTCCTAAGATAGTTTGCTGTTGCTATTATTAAATTATCATTTGATTTTGAATCTAGATTCTCTAATCCTAACCAGCAATTATTTGTTTCTATTCTTATTAACGCATTTATTTCTTCAATATATATTCCCTTGTGCAAGCTACCTTTTTTTCTTAAATCATCAAGAAATCTATTGAAATATCTAGAATTTTCACCTAAGATTCCTTCTCTAGCCTTGAATTTGTCTAATTCTTCAAGAACAATAAGCGGAATAACAATATCGTTTCCTTTTAAATTCTCTATACAACTTCTATCGTACAAAAGAACACTTGTATCAATAATAAACAATTTTTTTGAGTTTTTAATAGCCATTATAAAACCTTCCTTCCACTTCTATAATACTAATTATATCTTAATAATAAATAGAAAGGTTTTATAATGGCTATTAAAAACTCAAATATATCTTGTTTCACAGCTCATAAAAATTGCGAAAAGGCTTGCGTCAATGAAAAGTGTAGATACTGGCATGATCTATCTACATCAAATAACTGCATTATTAACAAAGTTAATGAGAATAAAGACATGACATTACAAGATATAGGTGATCTATTTGATATAACAAGAATGAGAGTGTGTCAAATAGAAAAAAATTCTTTAGTCAAATTAAATAAATTACTTACCTAAAGTAAACTTAACAAACTCACCTGATCTTGACTTTAAATATCTTAAACTTTTTCTCAATCTAACACCTGCAGCCTTATTACCTTTGTTTGCTTTAAGCGCATCCTCTTCCATAGATTCAACTAAAAGCTTGACTTGCCCATAAAATTCACTTATACTTTCTGGCACTACGTAGTCACTATCATCCGTGTCTATACTATCAACATTATCAGACATTTGATTTCCTTTCAAATAATTATTTTTTCTTTTTTAATATCTTTACTATCATTAATTTTTTCTTCATTAAAAAGAGAATGAATTCTTTTCATTAAACTTATGTCCTCTAGTTCGAGAGACAAAATACCTATTAACTTAATCATCTCTTTTTCGTTTACTCCAAAGTCAATAACTTCTCTTGCTATTTTTCTACATTTTTCGATTGATTTCAAATCATCAATTTTGTTTGGATCAAGCATTTACAAAAACCTTTGTTGAATTTCTTTTTTAATAGAAAAATTTTCATTTTTAATGTAAAGAACATTGTATACTATATTATTATCAATTTCACTTTTGTTTAATACTATTTGTCCTTCTTTTTTATTGTCTAATAAATATTCTATATACTCCCATTCACACAAGTCTATATTGTTTTTCTCTAACTCTATTACAATGTTTTCAAAGTTTCTAGATTCAAGATTGAATTTTATATCATCTTTAGTAGTAACTAAGCTTTTTAAATTTTCTGACCCCCATTTTATCTCGCTTTTGCAAACTTCAAAAACTCTATGTACAATATCACAATTATTGCAAATAACATACTTTTCTTTAATACTATCATTCTCATCTATTTGTGAAAACACCTTGAATTTATGAAATACAGGCCTTGTTTTGTTTTTAAAAATATTAAGAACACATTGGCACTCAATTAAATGTTTAATATGATCAGACATTTTTATCCTTTATTACAACACACCCAATATTGTTTAAACAATCAAACAATTTATCAGACAATGTTTTTGTTATTAAGTCTTCTCTTACAGGTATTATGTTTTTATTTTCATCTTCTAATAGCCCAAACACTATACAACTATTGTAACATCTTATAAGACTTTTTATTTCGTCTATAAACTTTATGTTACTTTTAGGAATATGTATTTCTACAATGTTAGGTGTAATCCTGTTCTTTCTTTTCAATAAATACTTCTTAACCTCACCATCAGCTTTACTTATTTGTTTGTTAATTTTATCAACTAAAGTTTTGTTTATTTTAAATACTTCAATACTTTCAGGCTTGAGCTTCAACCTTTTACAACTTGTTTTTTCAACTATACCTGTATAAAGACTGTCGCCTGACTCTAATGAAAATAAATTAATATCAAATGCGTCTGACAAATCATTCATAATGAATGGATCTTCATTGTCAAATTTAGCAATATACGGGTAAATATATACACCACTTTTGAGTATTATATTTCTTAATGCTTTCACCGCGTAGTCTGATATTCCTCTACATACTAATACAACAGGCATTTTTTGTTCACTAGCATAATTCATTAAAGACATTATCTCAGACTCTTTTTCAATGTAAACATCCATTACAGAAGTTATAAACTCTTTAGTTGTCTCTCTTTGATTTGAAAAATATATTCCGCTAAAACTTTCATGTATATTTATATCGAATTTAGTATTATTTTTTTTAACTACTGTTGTTTCAATATTGTTTGTAGGTTTACACGTCAACACAGCATCGGGCCCGCTAAAGTGTAGTATGCTCAAAAATAAATCTACATATTCTTGCCTGCTAGAAACTTTTTGCAAATAACGCTTGAAATTAAACAAGTTGCTCTCTGTTTTAACTTTGATACTTTCGTTATTATTACCATTCAATTTCAACAAAAGCTTTTCTACTAGATAATAAGAGCTTCCTGGATATACATTTTCTGATTTTATCAAGTAATTAAATAGAATGTCTTTATATGGGCTTTCTTTTAATACTTCACATTGTTGTAAAAGATATGTATAGAAAAAGTTGCTTTCGTATACACAATCATTTGTTATAAACCTTAACTTTTTATTTTTAAATTTATTATTAAATTTTTTTAATTTATAAAATAATTCAAGAAGTTGACTATTCATGGCTCGCTTTTTTTATTATATTATAAGCCCAGTCTAGACTTTTGTTTAAATAAAAAGGCAATTTTTCTAATACTCTTTCTTTTGTTAAATAGAAAAATTCTTGCTTGTGCTCGTAATCATTTATTTCATAGTTAAATTTTATTTCAATACTTTCAATAGAATGTATGTCTAATTTAGCTAAAAACAAAACTAAACCACTTCCGCAGATATGTGCTTTGTCTATCCTGTCTATTAAAAGTCTATCTATATTTAATGATGTAATATTAGCTTCTTCATACGCTTCTCTTTTAGCGCAGTCCAATATCGACTCATTAGCATTAAGGCCGCCTTTAGGAAAATCATATTGATTGTTTTTGTCTTCCAATGTAAGAAACAAATAGTCTTTTTCTAGCTCTTCTATTAGACCTTCTGTATTATCTATATAACAAATTATTCCTGCGCCCGTAAGCTTTTGTTCGTTCATTTTTCCCTCAATATTCGTGATAGTTTTTAAAAAAACTTTCTGGAAATAGATTTTTAGATTTACCCTTAAGTCTTCTCCAGTCATCATCTAATATATATGTCACAGCGGTATCTTTTTCAGATCTAATACTTCTTCCTACACTTTGTATTATAGTTCTTACAGTTTGTGTATCATACCACCAATTCCATTTAGACATTTTTTTCTTAGTTACTTTATCGCCTAGATACGGGAAAGGTACCTTACATAAAATCTGGAATTTTGAAAGGTCTCCTTTTAAATCTACACCCTCTGACATAGAGGGCGATAATAAAACAGTTGGGTTTTTTGAAGACATATGCTTTTTAAGCATCTTATCTCTATCATTGCCGTAAGCAATTAAAAGTCTGCTTTTATATTTGCGTTGTAACTTCTTATAAACACTCTCTGCTATTTTTATACTATGTGTATGTATTATTCCTTTTTCGTTCTTATGATTTTCAAGTATAGCATCAATTGATTTAATAATGTTCGGAAGTGTATTTTGCAAATTTTTATAAGACATACTTCCACACGAAGAAAATATTATGGGTCTATTAGCTGATGGGAATGGCGAGTCTTCTTTTATCGATACAGTTTTATCAAAAGGTAAACCAAGTGTAAGACTAAACCCTTCGTGCGAAATAATAGTTGCAGACATAAAAACAATATAGTCAGCATAGTCTAACAAATATTGAGTTGAATAATGAGAAACGTCTATTGGTTTAAAAACAAATCTTTTATTACTTTGTTGTTTTTCTTCAATGTCAAATATCCAATTATCTCTATCATATAAACTAATAAACTGTAGTATTTTCTTTTCGTGCGCAGATAACATATCGAAGTTTTTTGTTATTTTTTGGAACTCTTCCAGCTTATTAGAAGTTATACCAAACTTTGAAAGTTGTTTACTAATGAATTCACATTTAGACTTTACTGCTGGATAGTATATATCTTTAATCCATTTATAAGCTTTAAACTGTGTATTTAAATCATTAGGAACCTTTAACTTTAATATTTTATCTGAAAAGTATGATGATATACTTATTTCTATGAATCTAGATAACTCGTTTTCTAGATTATGCGCCTCATCAATCACTAACACTTTTTTGTTTGGAACTTTTTGACTATAATTCTTTTCAGTTAAAAAATAACTAAAGTTTGTTATACCCAACTCTTTTTCAATAAAGTCTTTCTTTTTCTTTTTATACGCACAATCATAACTACAATTATTGAATTTCTTAGGAAGACTATTAGCTCTTAATCCAGACTGTATTTCCTTACATGAAGCTTTTTTATCATTCTTACAGCTATAGTTTGAGGAAGAATATAATGACACGAGACCTGACGTTTTAGAAAAGTCTTTCTCATATTGATCTTGCAATATCTTCTGAGTTGTTAAAAAATAAGCTCCACTCTCAAATGTACCACTAAATTCTGAACTGTTGTTTATTGATCTTGCAATTGTCAGACCTATTGCAGATTTTCCAATACCAGTACCACAGTCAACAATAGCATATTTCTTTCCACTTTTAAATTCTTCAAGAACTTTATTGATTACTCTTTCCTGTTGTTCTCGAGGTTTGTCATAAGGAAAATACTTATTCCAGTCATTATTATTCAAATTTAAGTCCTATATAAATTTAGAGGTATACAAATGGTAAACGAAAACTTAACTAAATCTGATTTAAAAAAAATTAAGTCATTAATTAAAAAAGAATTAGATAAATTTAAAAAAAAAGAAATTGAAAAAAAGGTCAAAGACATTATTAAGTCTGAATTTAACAATGTAGAAAAAATTGACAAAGATTTTGATTCTAAAGTTGAAGACATAACTAAAGAAGTTATTCAGGCTTTTCACAATTTATTATATAGAGAAAAGTATATATTAAAAAGGAAGGTTAGAAGATAAAAGTATTATAGAAAACTTTATTTATCATTTACAATTATTTTTGTCAAAAGATTTCTAATAACAACAAAGTTTTCTTCTTCATCATCATCATCTTCATTAAAAAAATTTGATGTATCAAAACCTTTAGCAGCTACAAGTTTCTCTGGACTTACTGATCCAGTGTCGTTAATTGTGCTTAACACACCTTTTTGCGTAGAAAAATTTCTCCCTAACTCTTCTTTAATTAGTTTTTTTTTACGTTATTTAATAAATTTTCTGAAATGTTGTTAATATCCTTGTTAGAATAATAATTTACTGTGTTATTTTCTTTAAAAACTTTTAAAATCCTTCTTACACTATCAATATTAAGCGAATTATTGTTTTTTAAACTAATTACTTCTTCTGTTAAATACAAAGATTCAGCTTTGTCTAAAAATATCTCACAATTATCAACTTCGAGTTTTTCTACTAACAAGTTATTCTTCATTATTTTCTCTCTTCTTATCTGAATCTTCGTCTCTATCAAATATTTCAACAGCTGCATTTATATATTTATCTAACGCAGCTTGACCTAAAATGTAACCAATTTGTATTATTCCACTTGTAATAACTACTGTTAGAAGGAACGTCAGTTCTTGCGTCTCTAATTTAGACTTTAAATGCATAAGCATATATATTATTATAATTTTCCAGCCAAAGTCTGCGATTAGATATGCTATAAACTTCTTGCTCTTTAACGGCGTTTTATCTAACATTGTTAATATTGTCCTATTTAGTATATTATAAGAATAATTATTAACATAAAGGCTAAAAGGTTAAAAAATGTCTTCAGAAAGAAAATATTTAAGAAACTTTGCAGAAGATATTCCTGACGAGCTTATCTGTCCTCTGTGTAATATAGACGACAAAGATTGTGAATGTGTTAAATACAATTGTAAATGCAAGATTATTGCAACAAGATGTGTATGGCCTGATTGTATTTGTAGTAATTGTCTTCAAATGCAAGATAAATGCGTGTGTATAAATGAACAATGATTTTAAAGACACAATGGTAGAGGATTATATTGCAATAGTTCTTACAGACATTATAGGAAGTACTAAATTTGTTCAAAGAAACGGCTCACATGTTGCTGCTCAGTGGTTTGGTATTCATGATAGATATGTAATGAGTTTTATTGCTAAGCACAACGGACAGCTGGTAGATTCAAGTGATGGGCATCTAATGTATTTTGGAACAGTTCAAGATGCTATAGCATTTGGCTTTGAATACAAAGCTTTCTTGAAAAAGAAAAAAATACCATTTCAAAGTAGAGTAGGAATTCATTGGGATAAGATGCTCATCATTAAGTCTGAAGAGCATATGGTTCGAGCGGGAGGAAAGAGAATAAATCTTGAAGGTATAGGTAAAAATATTGCTGCTAGAACTATGAGTATTTGTGGCCCTAATCAAATATTATTAAGTAAACCTGCTTATATTAAATTTAAAGAAAGAACAAGTTCAAATAGGTTCATTCCAAAAAATGCAAAAATAGCACTTGCAGGACTATATCAATTCAAAGGTGTTAAAAAGTCAGAACAAATATTTGTTATGGGTCTAGAAGAATCACACATACAACCCCCACAGAGCGGTGAAAAAGTAAAAAGACTTGGTGGCGCAAGAAAAATAAAAGTAAGTTTAAGAAATAAAACAATAAAAGAAGTATCATGGTGGATTTTTTATAGGGTTTCAATAATTTTATCTATATACTTAGTTATTGGATTAATACACTCTTCAAATAGCTTTCATGCAAACAACCTGTTTTTCGTAATGACAGGCATAGATTTAAACTATTATATTGGTTGGATATACACATCAATTTCATATTTATATGAAATATTAAAAGTTATGATATGAATGGGGTTCTATGTCTAAAGAAGATAAAGTAAAAAAACAATTTACAAAAAGCGATAAAGCTAAACGAGGATGGTGGGCAAGCGTTGTATTTATGGCTCTGATTTGTGAGCTTATATATTTCTTATCAACAACAAAAATCGTAGAAGAAAACCGCGATATATTAATTGGAATTATTGGAATGCTCACAGGTAGTATATCTTCAATGTTGGCAATAGCTAGTGGTAGAGACCCATCAGAAGTTGAAGAACTCAAAGATGAATTATCCAGCGCAAATTCTGATCGTGCTGCTTTAATAGCACGCCTGAGAGATTCACAAATTCAAATGCAATTACTAAGAGAACAAATATTTGAATTACAAAATGCTGTTATTAATAAACTATCAATGTTTAGTAGTGGTGAAAAGACAATAAAAACAAAAGATCAATCACAAGTTGTTCTGCCTTCTGAAGTTGATGAATGGATACCTAAATTGGATAACGATTAAAATTATCTAATATGAATCATAACAAGCTCACCTGCTTGTCTTTGAGAACTATTAATTATTGCAGGTGATATAATACCACAATCTTTTGTGTTATCAACATAAACTTTTCCGCTTAATACAGATAAATTGCCACCCTCGTCAGGAATAATCCTGTCAGCTATTGCGTAAGTACTGCCAGAAAACATTACTTTTGCAATTAATTTATCTTCGCTAATTTCTGGTACAGAATTTACTACTCCGATTAAGTTGCTATCATCACTAGCGAGTGACCATTTTTGTGAACTGTTATTATATGATACAACACTTCCTACTTCAACATTACTTTCTACTTCTAAAAATACAAACATTTTTATTTCCTCTATTATAAAGTTTCTATATGCATAGCTGCATTTGTTGCCATTGAACTTAACGAAACACTAGTGGCACTTACACATCTAAGTCCTATAAACTCAGTTGCATTTGTTGTTGTTATAATTGCCATTGGTATTGAACTAAATCTACCTTGTCGTACTGCTGAATAAAAGTGGGGGCCTACAAAAGTAGTATTTGATGTTGTAGGAGTTGTTCCTTGTGTAGGCCCTTTACAAAATCTAAATACACATTCACTTGATGTCGTAAAGTGATTTCCTTGTATTGTACATTTAACTTTATGAGTACCTGCGGGGACGTAGATTCCACTAAGATAACTATAGCTACTTGCTGTCCTTGTCGGCCACATTGTGTAATTAGTATCTTGAAACCATCGATGAGTTGTAGCTGCTGCGCCGTAATAATAAAAAATCATAAAAGGTCTATTAGTTGGATGATAAACGTTTACATTACCACCGACACCAGGACTAGTTGTAGCGTAACCCCAATTAGCGCCTCTATTGTCTTCACTAGATACAGAGCTGGCCTGTGCATTTTCATATTTTGAATTTGAATCATTATATGAAAATATATCATTGCTGATTAAAGAAGAAACATTGATATTTGAAAAATCTTCTATGCTTAATGAAGACAAACTAGAATTATTTACTTTGTTTATTAAATGACTCATTTTTAAGAAACTTTTCTAATATATAAAAGATTAAATTCACTAGGTGTATTACCTTGAGATGGACTTCCAGTATATCCAGCAACATTTGATGCAACTATTACTTGTAATTGAATTAAATTTTGATTATTACTAACCATTGTACTAGTTATTTCTACACTTGCTGATATTGTTGATGATGGTGCACTAGCTGTTAAACTGTCTCCTATAAATGCATTTGCTGATAATCTGGATCCAGTTGACGTATATAATGCTAAGGTCAAACCACCCGTTGCACTTAAAACACAATTAAACTGTGCTTCAAAAACATAAGTACCTGCTGGTAATGTCACTGTCTCTACCCAGTGTGTTCCTGAAACTTTGTTTATTGTTGATCCGGATATTGTATTTTGTGGTGACGAATCATATAAATACCATTTGTTTCCTACGCTAATATTGCCAGAATTACCAGTATTAGAGTAATTATCACTCGCACCTTCTCCAATAAAAATGTAAGAAGTACTTCCAGAAATTGCTCCAGTTTCCCAGCTTGAACCATTATATACTAAAGAATGACCACTTTGTGGACTTGAAATAGAAACATTAGATAGATCACTTAATGAAGGTGCAATATTTCCACCAATATCAGGCTCTGCTGTACCAATTTTAACTTTATTGTGACTCATTAAATAACCTCCCAACCAGTTGATCCATTAGATACTAAAGTTATCGCAGAATATTGAACAGTCAATGTATAATTTGACGTTGAACCATCAATTGTTTCGCTACTATTTGCGTCAATCGTTATTGTTCCACTTCCCATATTCTTAATTCTTATCTCATCACCATTAACTGTATTTGCAATAGCAGGTAGCGTTAGCGTAATACTATTTGTTGTGCTATAATGATGTCCAATTACAGCGCTGGTATTAGAAGTTATTGCTGTATACCCAAATTGATTTTTAATATAAGTCATAAATTACACCTTAAACATCGTTAATAATATAAATATGTACTAATTATAGTTATTAACTATTAACAGCACAATTTCCTTGTTAATAGTTAATAACTCAAGTCCATATAACATTTACGTCAAAAGCTATGTTTTCGTTTATTCCTTTATTTGTGTAAAGGGTCACGATACTAGGAAATTCTTTACTGTCTAAATCTAAAGAAATATTATACTCTGTATTACTGCTAATTACCTCTAGATAGTCTGAACTTGTTTTAAAAAATAGTTTGTTGTTTCCTGTAGCATAAGAGCTATCTTTAATAGAAACAAAATCAAAACCAAGATTAACATTACCCGATGTTGGATTGGACAAACTATTTTCAACATTAATAAAACTGCTTGAATTAAAATTAACTTTAACTGACCCTTTGTTTTGTACATCTATAAAAATTGTAGAAGTGCTAGATACTCTTTTTATTCCTGATAGTGACATATGATTTGGTCCTTAAATTAAATATATTAAAGTGCAAAAGAAGCTGATATTGATAGTGGTCCTGGACCTGTCACTGTTATTGGAACATTTAGCTCTCCACTTGTAAGTGAAGTTACATTAATAGAAGTGCTAGAATTACTTGTAAACTGGGCATTTACTCCGTCTATTTTAAGGTCGACACTCTTCGCAATTCTTGCGCTTGAATCATTAAAAGTACTTACATTAACTGAAGTAGATAAATTACTACCTGAGTATGTAATGCTGCTGCTAGCAAAATTAACTGTAACAGTATTTGGTAAAGAGTCAGAAATTAAATGAACTTTATGCTCTATAAAAGCAAAATTTGCGTCCAATGAATTAGCTGTAGCTGTATTGTTGTCTGCTATTCCTGAAAGTCCAATAATTCTTCCACTATCATCTTGTGTAACACCTATAAAATCACCTGACTCTGACGCAGTTTCATTCCACCCATTATTCCAGTTGTATATTTTTAATGTTCCAGGCTCAATCACAGCTATTTTTGTTCTAGCAGAATTAAGATGAACAAAATCACAAGCATTAACCTGAATCGAACTATGATATGTAAGATTAGAAAAGTTAGTGCTATCAATTTGGTATGAAACAAGATTTTTCGATGTCGCATTTTGTAATGCAACAGAGCTAGGGCTGCTATAGGAAGGAAGATAGTGAAGATAATAATCCCCTCCTGAAAGTGTTATGAAAGAGTTTGACTTTGTTTGACAACCTATATTAGCTGTTGTCGATTTTGCAGGATATGTTAAATAGTCTGTAACAGTTCCCGAAGAATATGTCATAGTACAATTATCAGCAACCATAGTTCCTGCATTTGAATTTCCTGATTTATCCCAAGATATTTTTACAAAAGAAATTTCAAAAGAGTCGTTAGCAACTGGATAATAAGAATAACAAACATTTGTCTCGCCACTGATTGGAGAGTCAATAAATTGTGCAGGTCGAGGTCTTAACATAAGTTTAGTTGCTGCTGCAGCAGTAGTAAAGCCACTATTAGATATTGAAGAGATTGTACTTACAGTTCCTGTTCCAACATTATATGATTCAACATTGAAAACTTTACTACTTCTATCTTCAAAAGCTGAAGTTTGTTGCGCAAAACTTGAATCTGTTTCAACAGTCTCTAAAAACATAAGTGTATTATCACTATTTTTACCACAATAATAAAAATTATTAACTTCTAAGTCTTTATATCCTCCAGACACAGAAGACCCATCATTTTTCTCCAGAATAACAATAGAATCTGCAATTGAAAGTGTTCCGTCATCTTCGTTTGTTGTATAAGAAGAACGAGAAACAACCTTTGATAGTGATCTGTAGTAGTATGATGCATGTGCGTATGATTTATATGAAACAAAATATATATATTTTAATGATGTATCAACATATATTGGAAATTGCTGTGAATGATATGTATTACTTGATAAAACAAAAGCACCATGAGTAACTGATTCTGGATTAGAAAAATTATTTCCTTCAATAAAAATATACTTTTGAATTGGCGGGTAATATGTCCCACTGCCATAAGGTAGAGTTAATAAACTAAAGTTAGTTCCACCTGACGAAGTAAATCTAAACAAGTTTGAAGACATTGATAGCGTTTTGTCATCTTCAAGATTATGATCTCTATTCCCAAGACCGTATGATCCTAACGGGTCTACCATACTAGATCCCGTATTTTGACCATTAATCAAACAAGGACCTTTTGCAACTATTGGAGAAGTAACAAAACCACTTACAGTTTCTTCGTAAACTTTATTATTTTTAAGTGCAACACAGCTTTTGTCAAAAAGAGGATAAAGTGTATTTGAATCATATGGCTGACTATCGATCCAAATATCTCCATCAGAAGGATTAATCACTAATCCAGTGTTTGTTTCTCCTGAAGAAAACCTTGCAGCTTTCTTGGTTACTGAGAATTTTTTAAATAACGCCATTTTATTACTCTTCCTCTTGGATGTCAAGTCTATTAGCAAGATTTGTTGATACAAACCATTGGTAGGCTTCTTCTATGTCTTCAAAGGGTAGATTGCTTTCTAATCTGTTTTTTGAAGGATTACCGATAGTTTTTTTTATAAGATTTTGATCATGATCTTTTATGATCAGATCACCATTTGAATATTCTAAATTTATATAGATCGGGTTTCCACTTTCATCTACATTTATTTGATGCTGCATTCTTTTTTCCTTCTTTATTATGTATTTTCATACATGAAACTAATTATTGCTTGTCCGCCTGGATCGTCACTCGTAACTTGTGTTACTGAATATGTAATATTGTCGCCGCTATCAATTGTATGTAAAAAATTTGACGATGTTGTTTTTGATGAATCATTTGCATTAAAAACTGCGTCAAAAACAATTTGTTGTGAAGAATCACCTCTATTATTCCATATCCTTATAGTAGAACTTCCAGTCCCAACAGGAGTATCGCTTAGTTCACATACTATCGATTTAATTGTCAAACCAGTTTTAGGCACCCAAGGTGTTACGCTATTTTCAACTTCGAGTTGTTTTTTTATATACAAATCTTTTTGAAACGTTTCTTTTTGCTGTTTAATATACGTCATTTTAAACCAATCATTAATAATAAATATTGTCGCAATATATAATTATATACTTCATATGTTATCTATTCCACCAATCGTCAAAAGAACCAAAACTAATTTTCTCATACATACTTTCTGGTATACTCCCTACACAGTCATAACTAAACCACTCGCCTTCAAGGCGATACCTATCTAACCTCTCGTGAACAATTTTTTCTTTCCACCCTTCTTTTTCAAAAGAAGCTATTAATTTAAGCTTATTAGGATTACCAGTTTGAAGCTGTTTTAATCTTTTTTGCGGATTTTTAGATCTACCTATTTTTATCATTCCAGTTACATCTGACTGAATTATATATAAAT
>Ga0209665_1000933_pt1 | contig 18759 bp, 18 predicted proteins | sample SaaInlV_200m_DNA_2_FD_184675 | JGI IMG/M metagenome (GOLD analysis project Ga0209665, IMG submission 184675) | Marine microbial communities from expanding oxygen minimum zones in the Saanich Inlet - Saanich Inlet SI074_LV_135m_DNA (SPAdes) (version 2) | ecosystem: Environmental > Aquatic >... | reverse complement strand
ATTTAGGTTTTCATAAATATTTAGTTGGTGGAATTATTAAATTATTATATAATTATCAAAAAAATACTAAAGTCAATACTAAAGTCAATAGTATTTTAAATGAAAATGAAAATCAATTTGAAGAAAAATTATTGTGGGATAATATCACCATCAAATACAACATCTTTAAAATCCCAATTACTTTTACATTATCAAAAAATAATTATTTAAAAATTAAAAAACTCATCGAGTCTTTTATAGGATTTTTCGAGAATACACGGCTAGAACTTGATAAATCTAACAAAAAATCTATTGTTCTTCTAGAATTTAATCCAGAGTTGTGGGATAATTTATTGAAGAATTTAAAAAGTTATGATGGAAATATAATATTAGTAAATAGACGAAGACCTGCAGTATGGAGTAAAAAATCTCTAAATATTATCAAAAAATCTAATATCAAAGTTTTAGATTTTGAACATATTTTGACACAAGATGAATTTGAACAAATCCCTTTACTTGTAAATAATTATCTAAAAAAAATAAATGACTGCTGGAAAAAGTCTGATTTTTTTACTAATTCTTTTTATATCGAAAATTATAATTTCTGGAATATACTAGAAGAGAAAATTCTAGAAATTTTAACCAAAAAAGTACCTGAATTTATTTTCTTAATCTTAATTAAGAAAAAACTATTTCAAAAAATAGATGTTCGATGTATTACATCCCTTCATGAACTTGGAGAAACTGAAAAAATATTTCTTGAATGTAATGATAAAATTCCATCACTTGTATTAGATCACGGTTTTGTTGAAAGAGTAGAAGAAACTAAACGATTTGATAAATTACTATATGTATACTTTAAAGATAAAATTGCATTATGGGGAAATGTCAGGAAAAATTATTTAATTAACCAGCATGGTATATCTTCAGAAAGAATTTTTGTGATTGGAAGTCCTAGACATGATGTGTATTTTAATTCAAGATCTAAAAAAAGAATCACTAAAGAAATTACATTACTTCTAGCACCAAACCCAATAGGTGAATTTTCTGGTCTTGCAAGTACCAATCTTGAATTAAAGTTTGAAAATACTATAAAAAAAATTATTTCAATTCTCAAAGACCTTGACATTAAAATAATTGTAAAATTACATCAAATTCAACTTAAACATAATAATGAAATCAAAAATATTATTACAAAAATCGATAAAAATATCCCTATACACATAATTTCATCTACCATAGAAATTATCCACAAATCTGATGTTGTTTTGGTAGTTTCTTCAGAAAGTTTTGGAACATCCACAATGCTAATGGAATCAATGATTTTAGGAAAACCCACAATGAATATTATTTTAGACAAAAAAATCCCTCAATTTACTCATGTTATCGATAGTGCTGTTATGACTATTTCATATAATGCTAAATTGAAAGAGAATCTTGAAAAATTTTTGTTTGACAAAGATTTTCAAAATCAATTAATTAAAAATGCTGATCACTTTATAGAGAAATTTATACAAAATAGAGGTAATGCGTCTGAATCCTGTGCAACACTTCTTAAATCATTTTAATTATTAATTTAGGAATGGATAAGTATTTTAGAATACTAATAAGTAAAAAATTATGTTTGATGGAAAAAAAATTCTAATTACTGGGGGGACTGGTTCTCTTGGACAGGCATTAACTAAAAGATTATTAGAATACAATATTGACACTATCAGAATTTTAAGTAGAAATGAAAATAAACAAATTGAAATGGAGAATTCTATTGATGATAAAAGATTAAGATTTTTTTTAGGCGATATTAGAGATTACAATAGATTAGTTAGGGCTACAGAAGATGTTGATATTGTTTTTCATGCTGCTGCCCTTAAACATGTTCCAAAGATTGAATACAATCCTTTTGAAGCAATTAAAACAAACATTATTGGCTCTCAAAATATAATTGATGCTTGTTTAATAAATAATGTAGAAAATGCAATTGCTATTGGTACAGATAAAGCAGTCTCTCCATTGAATACATATGGTGCCACAAAACTTCTTATGGAAAAATTATTTGTTACAGCAAATAATTATCTAGATCCCAATAAACACCCAACAAAATTTACCGCAGTTCGTTATGGGAATGTTGTTGGAAGTAGTGGTTCAGTAATTCCTAGATTTATTAGTCAATCAAAAAACAAATCTAAAATTACTATTACAGATCCAAAAATGACTCGTTTTAGTATCACAATGGATGAAGCTTTAGGTTTTATTTTAAAGGCAGTAAAAATTGGGAAAGGATCTGAAATATTTGTTCCAAAGTTAAAAGCCTATAGTATAATGGAGGTAAAACAAGCATTAAACGAAATATTGGGTGATCATGGTGAGGAAGTTATAGGAATTAGACCCGGAGAAAAATTACATGAAACTTTAATCAATAAAGAAGAAATGCGATATGCTTGGGAATACGAAGATCTGTACATAATTACTCCACCGCTTAATCCAATGTTTCATCCAAATGTAATTAATGAAACCTATAATGGCATCAAAAAAATTAAGGCCATGACAGCATATTCATCAGATCAAGTGGATAGAATTTCAATTTCTGAACTCAAAGATATAATAAAAAATTCACAGTTAGTATAAAGAAATTAGTTTTTTTCTAATTCAAAAGTATATTGAATTAATTTAAAATTATTTTTCTTAAAAAACTTGATTGAGTTTGAATTTTTAGGATTTACATTTGCTAGATATCGTTCTTGAGGGTTTTTTTCTACAAGTAATTCTAATGCTTTATTTGCAATTCCCATATTATGATATCTTTTTTTAAGAAAAATTCCAATTTCATCATTTTTAGACAAATAAATAGAACCAACTTTTGTTTTAGAATTTTCTATAACATACCATTTTGAATAAGGCTTTGACTCGACAAATTTTACATGTTCAAGATATGTAGGCATATTTTTGTGTGAAATATTGGCTTTAGGATCCCTTTCTTTTAGCAAATTAAATAAAAATCTGAAATCAGAAGCATTTACAGCTCTTAAAGTGATAGTTTTTTGTAACATTTCTAAGAATTTGTGGATGTTCTATTAAAACAGTTAAATTTTTCCTTTCTATATTGAGTCTTATGAAAACTACAGTAGTTGCAGAAATTGGCTCTAATTGGGAAGGTAGTATTTCTAAAGCAAGAAAAATTATTCAAGAATGTAAAGATGCTGATGCTGATGCTGTTAAATTTCAAATGTGGAGAGCTAGAGATCTCTATTCTAATAAACATCCACAATGGAATGTAATAAAAAGATCAGAGTTAACTTTTGATAAAGCAAAGCAAATTAAGAAAATTTCTGACGATTTAGGTATTGAGTTTTTTTGTAGTGTTTTTTATCCTGAAGGAATTGAATTTCTTGAATCTATTAAAGTAAAAAGATACAAAGTTGCTTCTAGAACTTGTTTGTTAAAGGATCCTTATGCCCTTGAAACGTTACAATCAAAAGCAAAAACTGGAAAACAGATTATTATAAGCATGGGAATGGGTGGAGATCGTAATAAAATTAAGAGAATATTTGCTAAAAATAATACAATATTTTGTTATTGCATTTCTGATTATCCATTAAAATTTAATAAAATTAACTGGTCGTCTGCGATACAATTTGATGGTTTTTCTGATCATACAATGGGTACTACTGCAGCTATATTATTTACAACGTTAAAAAGACAAAAAAATTCATCTTCCATATTTATTGAAAAACATGTGAAAGCAAAAAATTCAAAAGGACCTGATGCATCTACATCAATAGATACTTTACAGTTGAAGGATTTGATTACTCATATTAGAATAATTGAAAAAAGTAAATTGAATTAAGTTGATTTATCAAAAAAAATTATAATTTTTTGTATTTAATTTTCATTGTTAATTCCCAATATGCGGATTCCTTTTCGGTTAATTCTTTTACATATCGATGACATCGTATACATCCATTTCTCAATGTAACCCCCCCCATAGGATAATCTCCTCGTACCAATCTTTGTAGCCTAAAACTTGGAATTTCTATCTTGAGATCATATTGATCATTAATTATATCTGAAGAAGTTTTTTCAGGTAAATTGTGCCAAAAATGAATTATATCTCCTTTGGGATCTACAACTTTCCATAGTACCTTAAATGAATCATTTTTCCATGACTCTGTTAATTCATCAAGTGATTTTCGAAAAATTTCCAAATCTCCATCAAATGGTGAATCTACATACAATTTTTCTTCTTTAGCTATCTCTGCAACTTTTTCACGCATTTCTACGGCATAAGCACCAAGTGTTTCTCTAGTGTATTTTTGAGAAGTAATTGCCACTTCTGTATTTCCATTTTGTACTATCATAAAATCATCAGGACCCATTACATATGCATCTACATTTGGAATTTCTTGTTTTGCAAGTTTCACATAATTATTCTTATCGGCATAGTGAAGATCGTTTGCAAAATATAGATCTCCTAAATAACATAAATCAGATGCGTAAGGTACAATTGTTTTTGGATTCAAGGCTTTTGCAACATTTACACTATATTTTGCTGTAGATTGGATTTTTTTCTTTGATAACTCCATCATAGTATCTGCAGGAAAATCAAAAAATGCTGGAAACATTCCTGTTTGTGTATTGATTGTAAATAATACGTCAATGTCATATTTTTTACCTAATCTTTCGGCTTCGTTTAGTGACATAAGATTGTCAGTTTGACAGAACACTGTAGAATTATCTCCTTGAAGGATTATTGATGAATCATCATCCCCTTCATCATTTCTTATCATATCAAGAGTAACTCCAGGAATAAGAGTTGTAGATTCATTATGTTTCATTACTTTGACATTTTTAAAACCAACACCTCTAATCGCTCTTTCAAAATAAGGCTTGTCAAAATCTGAAATTATTACTTGAGTATCTTTTATTTCAAGAGGTAATCTGTTAATTGATTCCATTTGGAAATGATCTTCATGTGCATGTGAAAGATACAGAAAATCAATATTTGTAAATGATTCGGGAGTTCTTTTAGGTGGAGGATAATGCCAGAGGTTTCCAGCCCAACATGGACCAACTAACCAAGGATCACATAGAATTTTAATATCTTGAATTTCAATTAATACACATGCCTGAGTTACATATGTAATTTTCATAGATAAAATTTAAAATGATATGATTTAAAAGCTGTCCTCATTATCAAATATTAAATTGGATAAATCCGATTATATATTTGAGAATTTTAAATTTAGTAAAAAATATCGTCAAAGATTAGTAGAGTTTTTGAAACATAATGCAAATGCAGAACATGGAGGATACCGATTTTTTGATGGTACGTATACTCATCTTTTACAGATACCTGAAGAATTAGCTGATTTTATAATTTATCTAAAAAAATTAGAAAAAACAAGAGGTAAATTTCGGAAAATTTTAGAAATTGGATTTGGAAATGGTTCAACAAATACAATTTTAAATAAATTTTTCAATTTTGAACAAATTGTTGTAATTGATAATTTTTCTGCCAGTACTTCTAATAGTACTTTGGTGGCAAATTTAAGAAATAAAAATATGATAATTTTATGTGGTGATTCAACTTCAGAAATATGCATTAAAAATGCAAAAAATATGGGACCATTTGACTTAGTTTTCATTGATGGTAATCATCAAGAACCATTTGTAGGAAAAGATTTTGAAAATTTTGAATCAATGATTAAAAAAAATGGCATTATAGCACTACATGATATTGCATCAAAAGAATGGCCAGATGTGTCTAAGAAATGGTCAGAAATAAAAAGAGATAAAAAATTTAATTTTAAAGAGTTTGTATGTAAAGATTTCAAAACCCAATTTGGTATAGGATTATTATTTAAAAAATAATTCTATTTATTCTAAAATAGCATAAGACATTAGAGGTGCAAATTCAAATCGTTCTATTCTTAGATTTCTTATTCCTACTTCATCAAGTAAAGCCAAAGTTTCACCAGGCCATTGATCTACGTTAATTTCATCAAATGCGATAATTGAACCTTTAGGCATTCTAGGCAGGAAATTTTGTAATGCAATTTTTGTAGGTTCATAAAGATCTAAATCCAAATATAGTAAACTCACAATTAAGTGAGGATTATCTTTCAAATATTTTGGAATAGTTTTATTTACATTTCCTTTCACTAATTCTATTTTAGGAATTTGATTGATGAATCTATTAGAATCATAAAGTTCTATACATTTCTTCAAGTCATTTAGTGAATTTACTTTATACCCACCTTTTTTCATTTGATTGTTTGGATTTTTAGATTTATCTTGTTTTGATAGTGAAGGGAATCCTTCAAATGTATCAAAACCAATTATTTTCCTTGTGTAATTAATTGGTTCAAAAATTGAACTAAAGTGTGCAAAACTTAGCAATCCCCCACCAAATAATACCCCACATTCTACTATTGAACCATTTACATTTTTAATTTTTTTATAAATTTCATATTTAGCTAAAAAATTTGTGAGTGATTGTCTAGTTACATATTTTGGAAAATTTGCAAGCTTATCAATAACAGTATCATCACTATCCACAAAATATTGTTCTAGTTCCTTGAAAAATTCAAATTGTATTCCTCCCTTATTGGCATTGTCATTAAGTTTAGAAATTTTTGCCATTATTGAAATGAGAAACTTAAATGGTATATATAAGAACTAGTAAGAAATCAAATTATTCATTCTCAATTTTTATTAATATGTGTGGATTTTTTTCCATTTCAGCAACAGTTCTTTGGAATACATCATTTGCTTTCATCATTTTTATCTTACTTTTTCCAATAACGGTTTTATTTACAATAGATTCATTTTCCATTATTTCGCCCATTATGTTAACATTATTTTGAACTCCTTTTTCTATATCTCTGACAAAAAGAATAATTTTATTCTTATTTTTAATTCCATTATTATCAATAATTTCACCCTCAAATTCTTTAAAATATCTATAATCACACCCTTGAATTTCTTCAATATGGTGAAAAAAAGTTACAGATTCATTATAGGATAATCCTATGATCATTATTTTTGCATTCAATTCACGTAATTTTGCAAAAACTGAATTTGGTCCAAAGGAATGTTCGTATCTTAAATTTGCTAAATAATCTCTATATTTTCCAAGTATTGAAAAAGAAAACACCGGATCAAAAGTTCTTTTACTATTTAAATCGGTTCTAACAAGCTCACTAATTATACCCATTTTTGATGGAGTTTTTTTAACGTCATATGATACACCTTCGCAAAAATCATAATTAAAAGTGGGTACAATTAATGTTCCTTCTTCTGATAAAATAAATTTTAGTGCGTCGATTACAGTTTGTGGTCCTCCTTCTACACCTCCAAATGATTTGTAAGAACTATGAACTAACAATACATCCCCTTTAGCAAGACCCAATTCCCGAAAATTTAAAACAAGTTCATCAAAATTTACAGTCATTTTTCAATTTTTTGAATAAGTTTTGAGTTTATTAAAATCTTGATACTTGATTGAAGATCTTTTAATGGGATATCTGATCTTTTTGAAATATCTTGAATGGAGTTATTTCCATCAGAGAGATTTAGAATCCAAAAAATTCTAAATTCCATTTTCCTTTGCTTCATGGTACTTTCTTGTCCCCCTATTTGATGATATATTCCTCTTTTACCTAATTGAGGTTCACATTTAGGATTCAAGTTGAGATACTTAATTGAGTTTGTTGTTTCTTTTTTACTATGTGTTATCAAATTTTTTGAAAGATTTGATTTATCACTTTGTAAATGAAAATTATTTTCCAATTCAAATAAGATAGAAAAATATATGAAAAATGATTCTGCTAATGATTTAACACTCATAAAATTAAGATTATCTCCAGATGTGTGATATTCAGGAAATTCATTTGTTCCATAAATTGAACGAAATAGTGATCCTATTGGTAAATTAAATCCGGGTGAGCAAAATTGGCGTTCATCGCTTCCCCATGGAAAAAAATCTAAAACTCTAAATTTTTTACCTGATTTTTTTAAGACATTTACAACAGTTTTATCTATTTCCTCATTACTATTCCTAGTTTTTTTATATGTTAAATTCCCAGAATCCCCTAAACATGTTGCAATTAACCCATGTTTAATTTTTGATATATTCATTTCATTGATATGAAGCCAAGTTATGGCGCCAATGGTTTCAGGTATGAATAGAAAACGAATTGAATAATTATTTTTAAAATTTTGCATGTATTTTGCAAGCATAGTTAAAAGAACAACTCCAGATAAGTTATCATTACACATTGAAGGATGACAAATATAACACGAAAGAAGAATCTCGTCTGTACTTTTACCTGGAATGAGATATTCTCCGTAAGTGAGATTCCCACTTTCTAATTTAGAATTAATTATAACATGATATTCCCCTTCTTTTAGGTCAAGAAATTGATTATGTGACATACAAAATCCCCAGTTTTCTGAGTAATAGGATGTGACATATGGAATAAGATCTGGTTTTTCAGGAATGGTATGAATATGTTTTTTTAATTCTGACAGAAAAATTTTCTGATTAACAGGTGTGCTATAATTTACAATGTGTAGATTTGATTTTTTAAAATCAATTATTTTCTCCCCATTTGGATCAATTATACATGCATCCTGAATATTCCATTCTTTTGGAATTGTCCAATCAAATACTTTGGTTCCAGTTGGAACTTCATGAATTTCTAATGGGATATGTTTTTTCAAAATTTTTAAAGTTTGTCTAACTCCATTTCCAGTGATACTTCTACATATTGGAAAAAGCTCTTCCATTAATTCAAACATTTCATTCCCAATTGCTTCAGATTTGTTTTTTATGACATCAAATTCATCCAAATTCATACTTTCTCTACTAACTTTTAGGTAGATTATGCGGCATTATTTACTGTTTTAATGATTTTTTCTACATTTTCTTTAGTTAAATTTGGATGTGTAGGCAATGAAACAATTTCTTTTCCAACTCTTTCAGTTATAGGTAATTTAATTTTAGATCGATAATAACTAAAAGTATGAATTGGTTTATAGTGTATTCCTGTTTCAATTCCATGCTCAGATAATATCTTTCTAAATTTTGTTCTATTTTTTACTCTTATCCAGTAAAAGTGATATGCGCATTCATTATTGAAAGGCATTTTATCTTTCAATAGAATTTCATCATGGTATCTTTTTGCAATCTTTCTTCTTATAGCATTAGTTTTATTCAATTTTTTTAATTGTTCTAATCCAATCGCAGCAGAAAATTCATTCATATAATAATTCCATCCAATATTTTTAATATCATAATTTACACCATTTCTGTTTGTTATCCCACACCATCTTTTTTCCTTTAATATTTTTTCTATTTTTTTATAATTTTTTGAATTTATTGAAATTAATCCTCCTGTTGGCATTGCAAGATTTTTGACTGGATGAAAACTAAAACAAACTAAATCCCCGTGACTGCCAATTTTTTTATTTTTGTATGTAGCACCAGTAGAATGTGCTGCATCTTCAATCAAATTAATTTTATTTTTTTTACAAATTTTTGAAATTTCTGCAAGATCTGAAGAAAACCCCCCAAAATGTACTGGTAAAATTACTTTTGTTTTGTTTGTTATAGAATCTAATATTTTCTTTGGATCAATACATAATGTTTTTTCATCAACATCTACAAATTTTGGAATTCCGCCATTTTCTATTATTGCATTAGCGGTTGCAACAAAAGATAATGATGGTAAAATCACCTCTTTATTTTTAATATCGTATATGGATAATGCAAGATTAAGAGCTGCAGTTCCACTATTTACTGCAACACAACTTTTTGAATTTATATATTTTAAAAATTTTCCTTCGAATTTTTTTACTTCGCCATTACCTGCTCCTGATGCCCAAAATTTACTCTCCAATACCCTATTGATAGCATTTTTTTCACAATCATCCGTAATTGGATCAAATAGCTTAATTCGCCCCATCAATATTCTTTAATTTTTCTTAGATTTAAAATATTGCTCATCTTTTTCTAAAGATGAAAGATATCCATCATGTTTAATATTTTTATTAATTTCAAATATTTCCGGCTTATTTTTGTATAATTTGATTACATCTTGAATTAATATTGGTCTTGTTGAACTATTTTTTATAATTTCTTTTACTAGTTTAAGATCATCTATTCTATCTATGGTATATCTTAGATAAGAGATATCTTCTTGATATTCAATATTTTTTAAAATAAATTTATTTTTTGGATTACGAATAAAAGGCGTAACATGTTCTCTTTCAGAAGGTTTTTTTGCATTCTTCCATGCTTTTTCAAGGCTTTGAAAAGAAAAAACTTCAACTTCCGTTCCATATGGAAATGTTCTATCTAATGTATTTGTTACAAAATCATACTCTTTATTTTTATATTCGTTAATTATCATATCAATAATATTTGGATCAATTAGAGGATTATCAGATGTAATTCTTATAATATCATCAATACCAAATTTTTTAGCACATTGATAAAATCTATCTAATACATCTTCTGAAGAACCTCTAAAACATTCAATTTGTTGTAAATTTGCATACTGACAAATTATATCATCTTCAATTAAATTGGTTGTAGCAATAATTATTTTTTCAATTTTTTTAGAATACTTTACTTGATTTATTACATAATCTATGACTGTATTTTTATTGTCAATTTTTTGTATAACTTTTTTTGGTAATCTAGTTGAACCTGTTCTTGCTTGAATTATGCAACAAATCATTTCTATCTATTTTATAATAATTTACCATATGAAAATACTTTTACATTTTTTGTATTAACTAATTTTGTCATATTATTTATCTAATTTAAGATATTTTTAATATTTTCTATTTTATATTTTGGTAAATATTGTAATTCTTTTTTTGCTAAAGATATATCTGCTTCACTAAATTTAATATCTCCTTTTTTTGGATCATTGTAAATAATTTTTAAATTTTTTTTAGATAATGAAATCATTAGTTCTGCAAGTTTTTTTATTGTTATCCCTTTTCCACTTGCAACATTATATGTTCCATTTTTCCCATTTTCTATTGCATCATAAATTGAATTAACTATATCTTTTATTGAAACAAAATCTCTTGTTTGCATACCATCTCCAAATATTTCAAGTGATTTATTCATTTCAATTTTTTTCATAAATTTTGTTATTACACCTGCATATTCTGATGATTGACCTATTCCAAAAATATTGAAAAATCTTAAAATAATATAATTAATATTGTACTTTTCTGCAAGTTTTTTTATTTCAAATTCCATCATTATTTTACTTTCTCCATATGGGGAAATTGGATGTGTTTCTGATTTTTCTGTTAATTTAATATTTGATAAACTTTTTCCATAAACTGCAGCAGATGACGATGCGATAATTTTTTTAATACCATTTTTTTCACAGGCAATAAGTACATTTTTTGTTCCATCTACATTAGTGTAAAATGTTTCAGCAGGATTTTCAATTGATTCTTCTACAGAAATTTTTGCTGCTAAATGAATTACTATGTCTTGATCTTTTACTGCATTAACAATATCTTGTATTTTTGTTATATCTCCATCTATTATTTTTACGCCTTGATTTCTAAGATATGTGATGGATTTTTTTTTAGAATTAGAAAAATTATCAAAAATTGTAACATTAATTCCTTTTGTTATGAGGAATTCAACTAGATGTTTCCCAATAAATCCTGCCCCTCCGGTTACAATAATTTTCATTATTATTACATTAAAATAATCTGATATATGTTAATCAATTTTACATCTCTTTCAATAAATATTGTCCTGATAATTGATTAATCCATCTTTTCTTGACTATTGATTCTTTTTTTAACATATTCAATAGATTTAACTGGTGATGGATCAATTCCTTCTAAAATTGATTTGTATATAGTAACATAATCTAAAAGATAAATTAAACTAATAATTTTTGTTAAAATATTTCCTTCAACTGAAAAAACTTCTTTATATTCAATTTTATTTTGACGAAAGTATTCTGCAAGTATTTTATATTTTTCTTTTGTTTTAAAATGATCATCCGTTCCTCTAATCATAATGGGTTGAACATTTGACTTTCTCTCCCATGCAACAATTCCATTATGACAAGACTCTACAATATCTTCAATAATTACATGAATTTTTGAATTTTCCTGTAAAGAATTTTTGAATCTTATTGCAACTGATTCTAGTCCCCATGGAAAATAAATTATCGGTATATTTGAAATCCATTTTGCTAATGAAATTGCTATATTATTTTCAGAAAGATCTTCTTTTGAAATTTGTTTCTTTACTTCTTCTAATTTTTTTATTGTTTCTTGAATATCTTTTTCTTGTATTGGAATGATTGGTAATAATACATTTAAAATTGAAAATAGAAATGATGGAAATGATGCTCTAGGTGAATGAAATTTATCAATTTTTCTAAATTCAATATTATTATCTTTACAAAATTGTTCCATTTTACCTCCTGATGAAAATGCAATTAATTTACAATTTAATTTACTGGCATTCTCTAAAACAGTATTTGTTTCATCTGTATTTCCTGAAATACTAATAGTAACAACTAATGTATTTTTATTTATTGTTTTTGGTAGATTATATCCCTTAACAACACAAACATGCATATTAGTTTTTGATAAAATTGATGAAAAAATATCCCCTAATGCACCAGAACCACCCATTCCTACAAAAATAATGTGATTGATATTGGAAACTTTAATTTTTTCAAAATCTTTCTCAAAATATGTTTTTGATATATTGGGCCAATCTTCATAGATTTTATGCATATTTTCACTATCAATTTTTTCTAAATTCAAAGATTCCAATGTTTTGAATATCTTATATTCAATAAAATATCTATCTACACTATAATTTTACCATTGATTTTTAAAAAGCCTAATTTTTATGATAATATGGAAAATATTGATGATTTACGAACAATAGAATGGAAAAATAATAAAGTTGTAATGATTGAACAAACTAAATTACCTAATGAATTAGTATTTGTAGAATATGATGATTTTAATCAAGTAGCAAATGCAATTAAAACTTTAATTGTACGTGGAGCTCCTGCAATCGGAGTTTCTGGTGCATTTGGTCTGGGATTGGCAGTATTACAAAGTAAAGCAACTACCAAAGATGAATTAATTTCTGATTTAGAAGAAGCAAAAAAAATTCTTTTTGCTACTCGACCTACTGCTGTAAATTTAGGTTGGGGATTAGAAAAAATAATGGATATTGCTATGACTGGAAATTCAATTGAAGAAATTAAAGAATTAGTAATTTCTACTGCTAAAAAAATGGCAGATGACGATATTGAGATTAACAAAGCTATGGGAAGGAATGGTTCTATTCTTTTTGATGATAATGATACTATAATGACTCACTGTAATGCAGGTGCATTAGCTACTGTTGCATATGGAACTGCATTGGGTGTTATTAGAGCAACTAGGGAGAGTGGAAAAAATGTTAAGGTAATTGCAACTGAAACAAGACCCATTCAACAAGGTTCGCGATTAACATCTTTTGAACTAAAGCATGATGGATTTGATGTTAGTCTTATACCTGACACTGCTGTAGGATATTCTATGGCAAATGGATTGGTAAACAAAGTTGTAGTCGGTGCTGATAGAATTGTAAAAACCGGTCATGTTTTTAACAAAATTGGAACATATCAAGTAGCAACAATGGCAAAACAACATGGAATTCCATTTTATGTTGCAGCCCCATTATCTACAATTGATATGGAGACAAAAGCTGATGATGTTATTATTGAGATGAGAAAGGGAAGTGAAGTTACTGGAATTGGTGATAAAAAAACTGCACCTGATGGTATTGGTGTCATTAACCCTGCATTTGATATGACTCCGCCTGAATTGATTTCAGGAATTATTACTGAAAAAGGTATTGTAACTGCTCCCTTTGAAGAATCTATTAAAAAATTATTTAATTCTGCATGATAATTAATGAATTCTAACTCATATTGTTATTTTTGGGATAATTCTTTTTTAGATTCACAGACTTCACAATAGTGATTCCATTTTTCATCATGGTTCCATTGATCCAAATTGGTTTCATTATATTTTTGATGGGCCATTTTTAACATCCTTGTTGTATCTTGTGTGTACATGAATTGTTTTAGTACAAATAGTTCTGGAATTGTAAAATATTGACTTACTGTTGCTGTATATTGTGTCGCATCACCACACTCTGTCATGAATTTATCTAACGCTATTAATTTCCATTTTTGTAACGTTTTTTCATCTACTTTGATTTTGCCTTCTGCTACAATTTTTAATTTGGTATCATATTGCTGTAACAAATAATCTTTGTTATCGTAAAAAATTGGACTGCCTACATAAGGTGTACAAATAAATGGGTCAATCGAAGCACCATTTTGAATCCAAAAATCTACCGTTTCCATTAGGTCATTGATATTTTCATGCATATTTCCAATCATAAATGTTGTAATTGGTGTCATTTTTGCAGCTTTTAATGTATCTACAGTTTTTTGTAAATGTTCCCGTAATTGACCTTTTTGTATGTCTTGATTGAGGACTTTATCTGATGCCGATTCAAATCCAAACGAAATATATGCACAACCTGAATCTCTCATAATTGAAATAATCTCAGGTTTAACTGCAACACTTGGTGCATCCCCGAGTGTGCCCCATTTTACAGTTTTATCTAATCCTTCTTTAACATACAAATCACAAAATTCCTTTGTCCATTTTAGATTACTAGTCATATTTTCATCCAAAATTGAAATAAAATCTACATCAAATTTTTCTTTTATTAATTTGACATTGTTTACTGCATATTCTGGTGTAGGCCATCTTGCTGGTAATTGAAATGTATCATTTTCTTTATCTGAAATTCGAACTAATTTTTCTCCTGCTTTTCTATCTCCTTCTCCATAAATATTTTGTAAGTCTATTCTTGACATTCCATTATGAGAACAAAAAGTACATCCTCGTGGACATCCTCTTTCCCATACTGTTGAAACCCTTCTTCTTGAGTTAAAACTATCAACAGATAGTGGTAATGGTGAAAATTTAAAATAAATTTCTGTTTCCATCAAATCATAAGCTGGATATGGAATTGTGTTTAGATCTGCTATTAATGCACGTGGAGCTGTAAATTTGTAACCTACATCTTTGTCTCTAACACATAATCCGTTTACTTTTTCAAAATCTCTATTACCTTTCTCCATTTCATCATATAGCTCAGCAAATGTTTCTTCCCCTTCTCCAATCACAATCTGATCTAGTTCTGGAACTAATTCAAAAATTTCTGTTGGATTATACGAGCTCCATCCACCACCTCCAACATACAAAGAATCTGGAGCACACTTTCGAATTAATGGAGATATTTGTTTAATTCTTGAATATGTTGTAGTTAATCCGCCAATTCCAATTATATCCCATTTTTCAGAGGAAACCTCTTTAGCAATAATGTGTGCTGGAACTTGGATTCCATCATATTTTACTCTAAGTGCATTGAGATCAAGAATTCCAACTTGACCTCCTTTCTGTTCTACAATAGCAGCTAAAATTCCTGCCCAAAATGGAAAATGATTCGGTGAGCTATCTAATCTTATTTCTGGTACGATGAATAAAACTTTCAATCTAGGAAGAAAATAAAAAATTCATATATTTAAACCAGTATCTGTTTATACTGGACTCTAACTAAAACTATTTAAAAAATCGTTAAATTTCATGGATTTTATACGTTTACCAAAAATAGATCCACCTTCAGTTGCATTTATCGTGCTAAGCCATTCTGGAGACCTAGATATGAATTCCTTTAATGCTTCACTATAAAATTGAAACAATGGATCAAGTATGCAATTACAATTAAAATCCGGATTATGGATTTTTTTAAATAATTTTTTGAATGATGGGCCATTTTTATCAATATTTCTTGTATCTGACATACTTCCATGAGAAATTATTGTTTCCCAAGAATCTTCCTCCTCCCAACCATGATTAATTCCAATTAATGCAATAGTTGTACACTTGAGAATTTGCCATGCCACAAACCATGACGAAGTACCTACATTTCCACCCGTCTGAATTGCAGGTAATCTATGAAGACTATCTTCTGCTCTAATCATTAATGCTGATAAATTATTAAATGATTTTACCCCTTCATTATAATCAAAAAGAGAATGCATCCAATGAATTTGTATTCCTGATTGTCTTGCGCGTTCAACTGCATTTGGATTTGCAATAACTGTAAAAATCCCTTTTATTTTAGAACCATATGTATTAATTATTTCATGATCATAATGTTTTTTGATGTCTTTATAGGGATCAATAGTTATCACAAAAAATTTGTGAAACTTGTCTGGTGTAACTCCAGATTTTAAAGCATCTGATAATACTCCATCACAGCATACTATTGTTCCTTGATAATCACTATCGGCAAGTAATTTTAACTGATTATGTTTTTTTATAGATGGACCACGACCAATGACTATTGCTGAATTTTCTTCATTTTGAAAATTTTCATTATCTAATGGTAGTAAATTCTTTGCTGATTTTTCATTCCATATGTTGGATAAATTTAATGCAAAATTTATCACCCATTCATCAAAATTTTCATAATGTTTTTTTTTCATAATGTCTTCAATATTCTTTTTCAATTCTTTTGATGATGACAGATTATTTGACATTTTTTTAACGAGTATAATTCCTAATATTTATAATTCCTCTAATCCTAATTCTTCCTCTTTTTTATCTGATCTATAGACCATAAATGACCCTTTTACACCTGAATTTATAATATATTCTTCAAATTCTTCTTTTGTTAATTTTTTTTTAGGCACTTTGTTACCTTGAATTATAAAATCAGTGGTTTTTACATCCGATTTTAATTCTTCATCTTTATTTTCTCTAAAATTTGTTTTCATATACACTATGAATCTCTAGATTATTTAAATATCTATTTTCAAAATTTGAAATATTAATTTTTAGAAATCAAACTAAATATTCATGTTAATTGAGACAAATTAATAGAAAGTTTTTATTGTTTTCCTTACTCCAATTTAAAATATGAGTACAATTTCTATACAAGCAATTGAGGATTCACTTAAACAATGTATGGATCCAGAAGTTCCATTAAACATTGTAGAAATGGGATTAATTTACGGAATTGATGTTAAAGAAAATAATGATGTTGATATTAAAATGACCATGACTACACAAGGATGTCCTTTACATGAGACTTTAGTTGCAGATGCAACACGATTCGCTAAAAAAGTTCCTGGAGTAAATAATGTCAATATTGAAATTGTATGGGAACCTGCATGGTCAATGGATAAAATGACTGAAGAAGGAAAACTCAAAATTAAAGAAATGGGTGCTGCTGGACTGAATACTCCTGCACCAATTAATTATGAAACAGCATTACCTCAAGGAGTTGGTAAATTGGTACAACAAGAAGATGGTTCTATGGTTTTAGCTAATGAACATGATCAAGGATTTATGGTAAATCAAGCAATTGTTGATTTTTGGAAATCTTGTAATGGTCAACGTAAAGTTACGGATTTAGTAGAAGTATTTGCACAACAAACAGGATTACAAAGAAACCAAGTTGAAAAAGAAGTTATGCAGTTATTACAGCAATTACGTGATGGTGGGTTAATTGCAATTGCAGGTCACCCAGATACACCAAATGTTGAATTTAAAAAATAATTTTTAAAAAATATAATTAGAATTTGCACCATCAAAGTTTATTGTAACACCTGTTAGATATTTTACATTATTTTCAATTATACCTTTAACAAAATTTCCAATCTCTTCAGGTTCTCCCAATCTCTTCATGGGTAATGTTTTTTCAAATTCTTTTACATTTTTTATTAATTCTTGTGTTCTATCTGTGTTGATGGGACCTGGTGCAATGTTAATACAACTAATGTTTCTTTGAGCGTATTCTTTGCTTAATACTTTGAAGACTTCTGAGAATGCCGCACGATATGCTGATGATATTATCAATTTTTCATTTGGCTCTTTTATCACATTTGAGCTAATCAAAAAGATATGCCCACCATCATTAACTTTAATTTTTTGTAAAATAATACAAAACCCTACAAATAATTGATTATGATATTTGTTCCAATCTTCTTCAGTAATTGTCAAAAATGGTTTTGGGGTTGGACCCCCTGTATTTAGAATTAAAATATCTGTTTGATCATGTGTTTCTAAAAATTTTTTTACACTACCTAAATTTGATGTGTCAATATCACTTTTGGATGCAGTAAAAACATCTATTTCAATTGATTTTAATGAACTTGCAATTGCTTTACCAATTCCGCGTGAGCCTCCTAACACAATTGCTTTAGTCATGCTATTATGAAAAATCAGTTATAATTAAATTCCTTTATTCTATAAACTTAAAATTATATTTTTTAAATTATAAAAATAATGAATTTTGTAATTTTATTTATTAAAATTATATTTGTCCATGTTGCCATGCCTGATTGAATTTTTTGATAGCTTCTTGATATGCTGTAATTGATTCATCACCTGATGATGTAAGAAATTTTTCCCACTGATCATTGAATTTTTTTATTGACTCAATATTGGTTTCTTTGAAAATACTCTCAACCATCTTTGTTTGCTGTTTGATATATTCTGGACCAATTTCTTCCCAAGTCTCTTCCCAACTTGAACTAACTTTTTTTAATAATTCAGCATCTGATCCTATTGCTTTTTGACATGCATCATGATATGTCATTAGCGTTTCATTTGTGGCTTTTTGCCATTGTG
>Ga0209665_1000885_pt1 | contig 19571 bp, 11 predicted proteins | sample SaaInlV_200m_DNA_2_FD_184675 | JGI IMG/M metagenome (GOLD analysis project Ga0209665, IMG submission 184675) | Marine microbial communities from expanding oxygen minimum zones in the Saanich Inlet - Saanich Inlet SI074_LV_135m_DNA (SPAdes) (version 2) | ecosystem: Environmental > Aquatic >... | reverse complement strand
TCATCCACATGGAAAGAAAACTGGTGACCGCAAAAAATCCAATAACTGAGATCCACAATTGCCCCTTAGCTGCGGTGGTCACTTTTTGGGCCAGCCAAATATCAATTCTATATTTATTCAATAATGCTGCAAGTGTAAAACCACCCATGAACAAAAAAACAATTGAATTAGAGAATGGCGCTAAAGCTGCCTTCGGTTCGAGGATTTGAGTAAAATAAGCCAGAACCGGCACGAGCAAAGCTGTTGCGGGCAATGGAACAATTTCTGTCATCCACAGGCCGGCGCAAACAAATAAAACAAAAAATCCTTTTTGGATGGTTACAATTTCAACAATATTGACGCTAAGGAAATAACTAAAAATACCCCATCCAAGAATGAATGCTAATTTTTTGATTATTGGTAAGTTTAACATGAAATGAGATATCGCTCTACAAACAAGATTTCGCCATATATATATAACTTGCCTAGAAATTTAAACTTTTTAATAACTCGTAAAAAGCTAACAAAATAAGTATTGCCTCTCGATATAAAGAATATCAACATATTTTAACTTATGGCTTTCTTAAAAACTTTTTTCACACCTTATCATACGGGCAATATTACATGTAATTCGTGTGTTAATTGAATACTAGATGTAAATATTTCGAGAAATATAAATTCAGTATGACGGCAAATAAAACGCGATTTGCCTGTATTTTGATCAATCTTATCAAAAAACAGGACAATGACTGGATGTAATTCGTATCGCCCATAAAATGAAAAATTTTAGTTTGTTAATTTGAAGGGGGACCTTCCTTTTCAAGAATAAATAATAAATATGGTAAATTGTACGCATGTGTCCATCCAAATATTCTACTTCCTTGGTTTAGCACCCAATTAGGCTTTTTGCCATCAAGTCTAGGAGGCATGTTATCTATTTTTTCTAGCATCTTAAATAAATCAGCTTGGGTAGTGGTTTCTTCGTTGAAAATATTTTCATTTTCCAATTTATCCACTTTTAAATATTGAGCTCTTTTCCAAGCTTCCCTATAAAAACTTTTTTCACCTGAAAGTTCATAACCATATATAAGTGGACTAATAGTAGCAAGATATGATTCATATGTATGATTCATTGGAGGCACATCTCTAATCCACCTCGCATGTTCAATAATCGCTTTTTCAATATCAGGGCGTATTTCAAATTGTAAAACTTTTCGTAACCCATTGGTTATATAAGCCTGGGCATAACCATAACGATCACTAAGAAAGTTTCCACCTTGTTCTCTTTGTAACTTCAATAATTTATCAACCCTAAATTGAAGTTCTTCCCAATATTCATAATTTTTTGTGGCATCATAAACTTCAGCAATATTCCAAATCGATAGATATAATCTTCGACCTGTTAAGCCATGTTCACCCCAGATTCTTTTTAAATACGTGTCTGCAGTTAATTTTGCTATATCTAAACCTCGATGGTAGCCAGATAAATAATAATGCGCAAGCCATCCTGCCGTCCAAACATGTGCACTATAGAGAGTTCCCCAGTGCTGACGACTCTCAACAGCTCCCATACCTAAATAAGGGGTAGATGACTGATTTTTCGTATAATCCCACCAATCTTGCGATGGGTTTGAATCTCCAATATAGTCTAAATTATTTGGCCAATGGATATTATCTACATCCATGCTATGCCTACTCCCACTTTCAGCAGCCAAGTATATCTCTTTATTACCGGTCCTCATAAATTGTAACCAGCGAATATAATCCTGACCCGGTTCATTATTATTCCATAGTATCCAATCATTACCATAAGAATAAGTTTTCACATCTCCATAGTTAAACATTCCGTACCATGGTTCCCAATCACGGTTAAATCTCATCCATTTATATTTATAATCAAGTGCCCGTTGAAATTCTGGAAAGATTTTGTTGTTAGATGAAATATTTCCAAAAACGCCACTATTTGCATACCAATCTGCTTGAGCATGAGGAATATTAGGATAAAGAAACGATTGAATAATTTCGTTAGATTTTTTACCACTATTTAATTTTTCAAAATAAAATATTAATTCACTCGTCTTTGTTATTCCCGTGGCAAAATTTCCAACTTGACCTCTATCTGGATGACTGTCAGTTCGTGCAAAATGCATTGGATCTGCATTTGGACTCCAATTATATGCAGTAAGTTCCATATTGTTAGGACTAACGGTAATTTCCTTAGGATATTCTTTCATAAAATGACGAATTCCAACCGAAATTGCTCTTTTTTTATCACTGATTCTAATCCATCCTGATGCACGTTCAGATATTTTATCTGCTTTATCTGGCAATTCAAGTTTAGCAAAAAATTTATCCATCCTTTTTTCAGGAGTAGAGGATACATTTTTATTTAACTGATCTTGATTAGGGCCCAGTTGTTTGATAGATACAGGTCCCGAAAGATTGCCTTCTATAAATTTAGGAATTTCGTTGTTATACCAATTGCCTGGCAAGTAAGAGGTGAAATAGGATTTTTCAATATTCTCTAAATTGTATTTAAGGTTTAAACCTGTACTTGAAATTTGATCATTCGGTATTTTCCATCCCTTATCTTTTGATAGTATTTTTATATCCTTAACATTTGAATCTTCCCCTAGAGATATTAATGCATCCTCACCTCCCAAAGGTTTGTGTTTATCTGGCTTTCCAGTATACGTAATTGTATGAAATACTTTTAAGTAAGATTTACCCGCATAAGCATGAATTCGAAGTGTGAAAGGAGAAGATAGATTATCAGGCCGACTATAATAATACTCACCATCAACCCTTAATATCATATGTAAAGGCCCTGAACCCCTTTCTAATTCTGTTTTTATAATTTTTGATTTTGAATAATCTATACCATTTTCATCAAGAATATCAAGGAACGACCCTCGATACTGAGGTCCGGTGGCAATAATATTTTGTTTAGAAAAACCATTGCTATTGGGAGCCAAACTTACCTCGTCCAGAAATCCATTGCCGTTTTTATTTATTCGAAACTTTAACGGACCTGTTATTATTTCAGAGAAACCATTGTTCCTCATATTATTTTCTATACGAAGTTTTGGGCCTAAATAATCTTTTCTAACAATGTTTTCACCATATTCGACAGTATAATTATTATTTTCATCAGAAAAAAAGAAAACCCAAATCCATTTAATACTCTGATTTAGGGGTTCCCATGAGGATACTTCAGTTATTTGTGATGGAATCTCTTCATTATGCGCATTTAATACTCGCACTTTATCAACTGAATAAAGAGACCCTTTAGGAATTGGAATTCCAAAAAATACTGGTTTGTCTTCATCGTTTTTTTCAATGTTGATTGAAATTTTATGAATTTGGGTTTGTTCACAACCTATAAAAAACTCAATGAGAATGAATATAAGTAAAAACCCAATAGTATTATGATGAATTTTCAACTACAATTTCTGATAATGGGGTGTTTTGGGATGTCTCTTTAGGTGATCTAGGTAAAGTGAAGCTGCACCCAGTACAGCACTATGTTCAGTTTCTGAAGGTTGAATACGTATTGATTTAATGATAGACTTATAGGCGAAAGTATAAATCGACTCCCACATTGATTCACAAAATAAATCGAAATCCTTAGAAATTGAACCACCTAATACAATTAAATCAGGATCGTAAGTATATAAAACGGTCTGAATAGCATTACCCATATGAAAACCGAAATCTTTGAAAATCATGAGTGCTTCCGGATCTCCATTTCTTGCGAGAGCACTAAATTCTTCACCTTTTTTTCCTGCGTGCAGGAAAAACTGACCGCTACAATAATATTCAATATTTTTTGCCCTGTAGGGCAACATACCAAATTCTCCCGCACCACAATTCGGACCATTATATAAACTACCATCCAAAATTATTCCACCACCCAAACCTGTTCCAATAACTAAACCTACAAGAAAATCAGCGCTCTGCCCTATACCGTAGTGTTTTTCTCCTGCAGTAAAACAGTTTGCATCGTTATTGATATAAATTGGTAGATTAAATTTTTCTTCAAGAATCTTTTTTAATCTTATTTCTTTCCAACTAGGAATATTTTGAACATCGAAGACAATTCCATTTTCAATATCAACTACGCTTGGAACACCTATACCAATTGCTTTGACATTCACTAAATCAAAGGATTCAATTATATTGTATAAATGTTTAAGAACATTTTCCTTTGTTTCTCCTGCTGGTGTCTTTTTTTCTATGTATTTTGTTATTGTTTTACCATGGACAATTCCAGCGGATGTCATAGTGGCTCCTAAATCTATGCCAATAATTCCTTTTGTAACTTTATTCATGCTTATTTTAATCTTTTTAATATGTTTTATTTGAAATGAGAGGTTTCGCCCAGAAACCGATACTTAAAATGTACAATAAAGGGATAAATAGGAAATGCATCCCATTTCTAAGTCCAAATATATCGCCCAAAACACCGACAATAAGTGGCACCACAGCACCTCCAAAAATACCAGTTACTAAAATACCACTAAATGTTCCATGATGTTTTGACAATGAGTTTAATGCCAAGGAAAATATTATTGGATACATTACTGCCGAGAAAAAGCCAACTAAAGGAAACGCAATCAATGAAACTGATCCAGGTAAGTACAATGCCATGCCTAGAGAAACCATTGCGCCTAAAGTGAAAATAATAAGGACTACTTTGCTATCAAGAAATTTTAACAAAATAACACCAAGTATGCCCCCGATTGTCATCAGACCCCAGAACCAGGATACAGTCTTTGCGCCGGTTATTTGCGGGTCATAGTCATGATATTTATGTAAGAATTCTGAAATCCAATTTGCCACTCCTTGCTCTAAGCCTACATAAGTAAATATACCAAAAAAGAACAATATAACTATTGGTTCTTTAAATAATTTAATATGGTTACCAAATGAGCCACCCTGTTCATCAGTTGCTAGTTCAACAGCAGGTACTTTTGAAAAATAAATGATAACAACCATTAGGAGTGAAATAACAGAGAAAAGCCAGTAAAGAGATATCCATGTTAAATTTTCTGGAACAATACTTGATAACATTGCAATCAATATATTTGAGTCATACGATCCTTTATGAATATGTTGGACTAGATAAGAGTAAACTAAAGGACTTAAAAATGATGCTACCCCAAAAATCAATTGGGCGACTGTTGCATTAATAGCAAAATGTTCCTCACCACCGGTTTCACGCAATAGAGGATTAATGGCAACTTGAAGCATTGCCATTCCCGATCCAATGAAAAACAGCGAAATAATTGCCGTAATGTAAGACGGAAATAAAGCCAAAATAATAGAGCCAAACGATGCTACAATAAATGCGGAAATCATAATAGGCTTTTCACCATATTTCTCAATTAGTAGCCCAGAGGGAACGGACATAACACCATATGCGATAAAGAAGGCAAATGGCAAAATGGCAACAAGTGTTAAACTTAATTCGAAATCTTCGATAATATCTGGCACAATTGGACCGATAATGTTCGATAGAAACGAAATAACAAAAAAGGTCAGGAAAATAACAGCTACTATGGAATAATTTCTTCTAATGGTAATGATTTCTTATTGTTTCAAATCGGTTTCGAATTGAATATTAATTAAATTTTATTCAGCATTGGGAATAATCGCAATATTTGTTTATCTGTCGGACGGTTACCATATTCACATACTTCAAACACTTCAATGTATTTAACATCTTTTCTGGATTGACCTCCATACCATTTTTCTAAGGATTCACCTTCTTCATTTGATATTTTAGAATTTCCACGCCAACGATCTTTTAACCATTTTTTTCGATTGGTTTTACCCTTAGGTACAGTATTCTCTTCTCCCATTGTCCAAGGTATCCACTCATACATTTGAGAAACATGCGCATCTAAGGCATTAATTTTTTTATCAATACTTTTATCAATGGCTACTACAATATCGGGTTGAAAGGGGTTAGGACGTTTGAAATTATCGTTAAGATAAAGAAATAAAGGATTTTTTGTTAGCGGATTAATATCTGAAGCTATATTTGGTACTATAACTAAGTATGATGCATCTTGAACAAGTACTCCTGTATAACGATGATCTGGGTGATAGTCATTCGGTCGAGGAGATAAAACTATATCTGCATTCCATTTACGAATTTCTCGAATAATCTGATTCCGGACTACCAAGCTTGGAACAAGCTCTCCATCATGATTATCCAAAGTAATGTATTCCTTAATACCTAATCGGCGACCAGCTTCTTTTGCTTCAGCGCGCCTGCGTTTTGCTAAAGCACTCCCTCCCTCCGTCTGATGCCCAGCGTCTCCATTTGTGACTGAAACAAATTTTACCATATGACCCATTTCAGCGAAAAGTGCTGCTGTTCCACCAAACTTAACATCACAATCATCTGGATGTGCCCCTATGCAAATTATACGTATTTTTTCTTGTTGTGATGTAAGCACTGTCATCCCTATTAGCAAATATTAAATAATTTTAATACTCTACTCCACCTTTTGTTATCTAGCAAACAATTATCTTTAATTTTTGTGTTAATTATTTTGGCCATTTACCATGCCCTACTCCGTCTGGAAAACCAGTGTAATACCTGAACGATTCAATAATTTTCCCTTCAACCTTTTTCATACGATTTATTTTATCATTGAATTCTTTTCTTTCCATCTTTGAAAGAAATTCTGGGTTACCTCCTCTATAATCATTCCACATGCCACTAAATTGACTTAGATGCATGCTCTTCGCTTTAACCCTTTTGTCATTAAACTTAGTTATATTAACCACTACATTAGCATCTTTATCTAAAGGTGAATAAAAAAGATACTCGGGGATACGCCATTCTGATAACCCCTCATGTATAATTTGACTAGGGAATAAAAGTCTCCATTCTGCAACCCTTGATGCATCTGCAGCTAAATAACTAGCAGTCCTATGGTCTGATTTATGCCACCGAACGTATCCATACCCTGGATCAAATGCCATTAGTACGTCTGGTTGTATTTTCCTAATCCAGCGTACGAGTTTACCAACAACTTCTTTTCTATCGGCCCATTCCAATTCCCCATCAGTATAGCCTAAGTTTATATAATAACTTTCATCAATATTTAATTCCTTTAATGCATTAATTTCTTCTTCGCGCCTAATTTTTGATAACCGGTCTCGAGTCATTTTTGGATCTTTTGTTCCAACGTTACCAGTGGTCAATATTAAAACCCACACCTCGTTCCCATGTTCCCTCAACATAGCTAAAGTACCATAAGATTGACTATCGTCATCAGGATGTGCACCAATTAGTAGAATTTTTTTTCCCTTCCAATCTTCAACTGGATTCTCAGGTTGAGAGAATAAAATTGTCATTAACGATAGGAAAAATAAGAAATGCTTCTTGTTCATAATGTTACTCCAAATATTTTGATAATTGAGATTAGCTATTGCAAGTGGCGATATTTACCATGAAAAGATGAAAGAGAGGTGGAGAGCATACCAACCTATTCATACCAATACTTTAGTAACTCCACCACTTACTCAAGCTAATCTAAAAATAAATCAATACCCAGGATTTTGAATCAATCCTAGATCGATTTCACGTTGAGGGATGGGGAAAATAAGATTATGCGTGTCAATCGTAATGTTAAAACCCTGTTTATCAAATTGATTATTCATGGTTTCAACTGCTTTGCCAAATCTTAATAAGTCGTACCATCTATGGTTTTCAAAAGCAAGTTCCACCCTTCTTTCTTTTAGCAATTGATCTTCAAAAGAACCGGGCGACGATGCATTAATTGAATTCAAACCAGCTCGTGTCCGAACTTGATTAATATAATCATATGCTACTGTTCCTTGCCCTGACGCTTCTGCCATCATCAATAATACATCAGAATAACGAAAAACAATAAAATTATTGTCCGCATCGTAATTAGAAGATGGATTACTTTCATATTTTCTAATATATCGTGCATAGGAAGTGTCGCCATCTACTACATAAATCGTATCCATGGATGACTTAAATCTCTCATCACCTTTTTCATAAGAATCAACAATATCTGGTGTTGGTCTATTTCTTCCTCCACCTTCACCGGTTTGAAGATCGGAACTAGGTGAGAAGGAATTAGTAAATCCACTTCCTTCTCCCATACCACCTGAAACAAACTGTACTTCAAATATAGATTCATTACTATTTTCATTAGAAGGGCCCCAAAGATCAGCATAATTACTAAGCAATGAAAAACTACCGCTATTAATTACTTGATTCAATGCGCTAGCAGCTTCGCTTTTATTACCTAAATGTAGTTGAACTCTTCCAAGTAATGTCAACGCAGACCATTTTGTAGCCCGACCAATTAGTGATGGAGTGCCTGATATTTTTCCAGCAGCATCTGTTAAGTCTATAACCAGTTGTGTTAAAACCTGATTCTTTGTTAGTTGCGTTTGCTTTGGATTTGTTTCAAGAATTTCCTCTAATGGCATTGGAATATTTCCAAAAAGCATCGCGAGATTATAATAAAATAGAGCACGTACAAAAAGAGCTTCTCCAATTACTTGATTTTTGAAAGCATCATCAAGGTTAGCTGATTGAATTCTGGTTATTAATGTATTTGCACGCGCTACGCCTTGATAGGAACCTGACCAAACTCCCAATGTATACTCGCTTAATGATGTTTCAGCAAATTCGTTTAACTCAGCTACCGCGGCTGCTAATCCAGTAACATCACCACCTTGATCTGTATTATCTGAACGCATTTCAGTCATCATCCAATAGCCACCAGTACCACCAGTGGCGATATCAGATTGATTTCCATAAGCACCACCACTTTGAAGAGCATCATATACTCCATTTAAAGCGGTTTCAAAATCAGATTTTGTTTGATAAAAATTATCAACATTTCTTTGACTCTCAGGAGCAAGAAGAGTGAACTCATCTGAACAAGAAATAAAAAATAAACTTGTTAAAATAATCCACGACTTTAAACTAAAAATATTTTTGATTTTGATCATTACTATATCCTCCTAATTAAAAAGTTACGTTGAAACCAAAAACGAGAGAAACAGATAGCGGATAAGCTCCGTAATCTTCGCCTTGTGTTAACATATTTTGAGACTGAAGACTAACTTCAGGATTAAATCCAATGTAATCTGTCCAAGTAGCTAAATTTTTTGCTGTAAAGTATAAACGAATATTATCAGCATACTTTTCAGACATTGATTTTGGAAGAGTATAACCTATCGTCAAGTTTTTTAAACGAGCATAAGAACCATCTTCAACCTGGTAACTAGATGGTCTATTATTATTTCCATGTGTTCCTGTCGATCTATCTGCCCTAGGTGTTTTACCATCACCCGGCTGGCTTTCTGATATCCATCGATTATTTAAAACATCATATGAGTTAAAGTTTGCTTCACCATTTTTCATATGTCTAGCCGTAAGGTTAAGGATTTCTCTTCCCTCAACACCTTGGAAAAAAATACTCAAGTCAAAATTCTTATATTTGAACCTGTTTGTAATTCCCCAAATATAATCTGGATTATATGAACCTGTTATTGTTCGATCATCAGAATCAATAATTCCATCACCATTGACATCTTTAAATCTAAAATCACCTGGACGAGGAGCCTTAGCCATTTTGTCAGTTGGTGCACTATCAATTTCAGATTGACTTTGATAGATACCCTCTACTACCCAACCATAGTAACTTCCAACTGCATCTCCAACTCTAGTAATATGTCGCACGCCTGCAGATCCCTTAGAATATATAGGCTCATTTTCCCCACCTAATGCTATGACTTCATTCTTATTCTTAGAGTAATTGAAATCAGTAGACCAACTTAATTCTCCGGAAATATTTCTACTTGTCAAATTAAATTCAAGTCCCTTATTATTTACTTTTCCAATATTTTTCAAAGCAGTAGTAAAACCTGTTGAAGCTGGAACACCGACAAAAAGAAGTAGATCTTCTGTATCACTATTATAAGTATCAAATGAACCATAAATACGATCTCCCAAAAATGCGAAGTCTGCTCCATAGTTTGTTTGTTTAGTCGTTTCCCAACCCAAATTAGCATTACTAAATGTCTGTGGATAAATTGCCGGATTAGTATTATTTCCATCAGGGTATAATCCTTGACCCAATAAACCAATAGAACCATAATTTGGAATTTGGAAATTACCTGTTACCCCATAACTAGCTCTGATTTTCAATTCGCTTACCATTTTTAGTGATTTCATGAAGGATTCTTCATGTACACGCCATGCTGCTGAAAAAGAAGGGAATACACCAGTTTGATTATTTTTCCCAAACCGTGATGACCGATCAGATCTAACTGCTACAGTTAATAGATATTTGTAATCATAATTGTAGGTAAGCCTTGCTAACATTGATGCTAATGACCATTCCTCCTTTGTTCCACTTCCTTCAGTAACTGAGCCTCCGCTTATTGTGGAAACTTGATCATCAGGAAAACTTCTTGCAACAACACTGTTCAATTCAACTGTTTCTTTTTGTGCTGTATACCCAGCAAGCATTGTTAGGTTATGTACATTAGAGAATGAAGTTTTATAATTAACTGTATTTTCCCATAGCCAATTATAACTGCTTCCAGAACTAGATTGCGCATATGGATCCCCTGATTTACTTGTACGATAAAGTAATGAATTTGATCGGTAAAAAGAACCCATATAATTATTAAGATCTAATCCAGCAGAAGATCTTAAAGTAATATCCGGAGTGATACTAATATCAGCAAAAAAATTTCCATAAGAGCGATGATTGTTTAATTCTTCTTTTATTCCCTCAATGATAGCTAAAGGATTACTTGCGGAAGTAGTACCATTACCCAAATAAGATTGTCCGTCAAGTTGATTAAATGTCCCATCTGAATTATATGGTTTAATAACTGGGCTATGTACCATAGCAGAATAAACAATGCCTGGCGGACGTCCAAAATAAGGAGCATTTGCTGGAACGCGGTTATTTTTTGTATAAACAGTATTTAAATTTAAACCATAAGCCAGTCTCTCCTTAAACTTTCCATCTATCCTAGCGCTAGCTGTGTATCTTTTAAAATTAGAATTATTTATTAAGCCACTTTGATCAAAATATCCTCCTGATATTGCGTATCCAAAATCTTCAGAACCGTTTGATATACTAAAATTATTACTTGAAACAGGGGCACTCCTAAAAATAAGATCTAACCAATCTGTATCCGTTCCATCCCAACTAATATATTTTTCAGGTATCCGCACACTTCCACTACTAGGCCTTCCTGTATTATCATTTGGATTATAATTAGGGTTGTAATGTGCACTGGCACTATTTAGTGGATCATATGTCTGTAAATAATTGTTATTCCTTGAATCTTTAGTATATGAAATTATTTCCTCAGCATTCATCATGCTTGGCTTGTTTGAAACAGTTTGAGATCCTGTATATGATGAAATTTTAATTACAGGTACACCCGTACTACCCCCTCTTTTAGTGGTTATAATTATGACTCCGTTAGCACCTCTTGAACCATAAATAGATGCAGCTGAAGCATCTTTCAATACTTCTATAGATTCAATATCATCAGGATTAATAACTGCTAATGGATTAGATGAAGGAGGTTTAAATGCCGACCTTCTTCTAAATAAAGTACCTTGCAAACCTAAATCTTTTGTTATTGGGAAACCATCAACTACATATAGAGGCTCATTACCCGCACTGATAGAGCCCGATCCTCGAATCCTTATATTTGGTGCTGCTCCTGGTTCACCACTATATTCTTGAACATCTACCCCCGAAACATTTCCTTGAAGCGCCTCTTCAAAACCTAAAGTTCGTGCCTCTCTTAATGCTAAATCACTAATAGCTGAAATAGCCCCTGTAACTTCACGTCTTTGCTGTGTACCATACCCAACAACCAACACTTCTTGTCCACTTAATACACTTGTTGAAAGGTTGATATTTATAATTATTGTTTTATCTGAAGTAATAGTTATGATATTCTCTGATTTTTCATAGCCAATAAAATCCACAACTAATACTAATTCACCTTCAGGTAGTGCAGTTAGTTTGTAACTACCATCGTCACCAGAAATAGAACCTATGTCACTACCTCCAATATATACATTTGCACCAGAGATTGCTGAACCGGTTTCGTCTGTAATGCTCCCTTCTATAGTCCCTTGAGAATATATACTGGTTACAAAAAGAATCGTTATTAATATGAGAAATCTACCTTTTTTCATTTTTACCTCTATTTTGATATCTTGAAGTGTTTGATTAGCATTATTTTACATTATTTTACTTTACCTTGCAAGTATTTAATGTATTGATTAATTATACTTTACTTTAATTTACATTATTTTACATATATTATTGCATTCCATAGTGCATTTATTGGTAAATTCTATCTCATGAAAAAAATAACATCAACAGAATTTGTACAAAGTATGATAAACAATAGTGATCTAAGTATTAATGATTGGTCGAAAGCGTTGAATGTTTCTCGTCAATCAATATATAATTGGATGAGCAATGTGACAATTAAAATCAGAAAAATACATGTCAATAAAATCGCAACTATTTCGGGAAAAAATATTGTTTGGGTTAATGATCAATTACAGATTGTAGACAAAATAATTGATAACAAAATTACCGTCAGAACCGAATCCAATGATCAATCTACCCAATCATTGAACGACTATAACCTTGCTGAAATTAACGATAATCTTGAGAGACAAATACAATTGTTAATAATTAAATATGAGCATGCTTTTCACACGGCGAGTGATCCTATGGCAGTAGTTGTTAATGAAAACTTCACTTCAATGAATTTGGCGATGGAGAAACTATTGGCAGTTAAAAAAAGACGAAATTTATTTGGGGCAAATATATATGATATTCTATCCCGATCCTTTAGAAAGAATAAAGAAGAAAAAGAATCAAGAAATAATTCCATAGGTAAATTTGAATTTAAAACAACAATTCGAGATATTAATGGAAAGGAAAACAACGGCATATTAAATGAGACTCGATTTTGGATTCCTACAAATAAATTTGAGAAAGTATTATGTTCTATCATGACTTTCTACCCCAGTCACAAATAAGAAAAAATTTCGATGGAAATAATAATTAAGAACAATTACTCAGAAATCAGCATTGAAGCGTCAGGCATTGTCGCTAATCAAATTAAGTCCAAGCCTAACACAGTACTTGGTTTGGCGACAGGGAGCACACCTCTGGGCTTATATAAAGAACTAATTCGATTACATATAAATGAAGGCTTGGATTTTTCAAAAGTAATTTCATTTAATCTTGATGAATACATAGGTCTATCTAAAGACCACCCTCAATCTTATAATTATTTTATGTATCATAACTTTTTTAAAAAAGTTAATATTCCAGCAAACAATATCCATATACCAAACGGTATTTCAGTCAAACAATTAGAATATTGTGAACAATATGAATCTTTGATTAAAAACAGTGGTGGAATTGACTTGCAAATTCTTGGAATAGGTCGTGATGGCCACATAGCTTTTAATGAGCCATCATCATCTCTTAGTTCCCGTACCCGTATAAAGACTCTCACTCAAAAAACTATCAAAGATAATTCCAGATTTTTTAAAAATATTTCTGATGTTCCCAGATTTGCTATTACAATGGGAGTGGGTACAATTATGGAAGCAAAAAAAATAATTTTATTAGCGTCTGGAAGCTCAAAAGCAGAGCCTATCGCACAATCCGTTGAAGGACCCATTACATCAATGCATAGCGCTTCTGCAATACAATTACATCCAAATACAACAATCGTTGTAGACAGGCAAGCATCAAAAGAATTGAAAGAAAAAAAATATTATAATTGGGTTTATAAAAACAAGAATGTGATTTATAACCAATCCTACAACTAACTCCAAATTGTAGGATTTTATTCAACCATTAATTATACCTATTATTTTTGGTACTGTTAAAAGAGGATTAAAAAAGGGATTCTTTCTATAATAAATTTTATTGGTTGATCAATTCTTGCATTGATTTTTCTAAACGGTCATAGTGATCACGGTGCGTCTGAGTGGGCGGAAAAAATGAACCCTGTCTCACACCGCCACCCTGCAATTCACCTGCCAAGCGCATTAATTTAGATTGAATGGATTTTGCATTTTTCTGCCTATCCTTGATTACTTTTAATTTTTCATCTTCGGGCTTCATAATTTTTTCTAATTCATCTATTTGGATTTTCAATTTCTCCTTCAAGGCGAATGCATGTTCATAAACATCTAGAACGTCTAACAGGAATTTTTCCCGTTGACGGTAATCACCCACCCTTAAGTTTAATTTAGGGTCAGGATTAATTCGGATATTTTGAGAAGTGCTATCGGTACAAGTTATAATTGTAACCGTATAAATACCGGGAGAAACAAATGGCCCCTTTGGATCAAGATTATGGGATAGTTGCGGTAGAATATCTTCCGGCTCTGGCTTGACCAATCCTTCAATATCTTTTTTTGTTTTTATATAAGATGGCGGTGGATGTTTCATATCCCATACAAATCGCTGAATTGATCCCTTCGTCACAGCCTTTTTAAAGGATCTAATAATGGTATTTTTCTTTCGATTAATTCTAATGGTTACTGAATCCGTATTTGTGTTGACAACGAAGTTAATGATCGCCCCATGGGGTGGATTTTCTCCGGCCCATTCTTCCTGTGATCGGTAGGAAGTATCTTTCCAATAATAAAAAAGGGAAACGGGCCGGCCAGAAAATATGTGTACATTTTTTCCTTTTGCATCATTCCACTCAGCTAATGGTGTTGTATCATCCAAAATCCATATACTTCTTCCATGAGTCCCGATGATTAAGTCCTTTTCACGGGGATGGATAATCATATCATCATACAAAGTTGTGGGTAAATTAGATTTGAATTGGATCCATTTTTTTCCTGCATTTACTGATGTGAACAAAGCATGCTCTGTCCCAAGAAACAGTACGTCGGGATTATCTGGATGCTCAACAATAACGTTCACTGATCCAGTTGGTAATCCTTCTACTAATTTAATCCAGGTTTTTCCATAATCATCCGTGCGAAAAACATAGGGAGTCCAATCTCCTTCCCGATGGCGATCAAAAGTGGCATAAGCGGAACCACGGCTGCGATAGGATGAAAGCACCCGACTCACGTAGGACCCACTGGGTAAATCAAAAATATTGAGACTTACTTCTTTCCAATTTTTCCCATTATCTTTCGAAACCTGGAGATTGCCATCATCCGTCCCCACCCAAATTACACGATGCCATAGGGGTGATTCCGAAATGGTAACAATTTCACCATAGGATGAGGTACCGTCATTTTTTGATATCCTTATATCAGCCCCCAAAATATCCATGATTCTTAATGAATCCCGATTTGAATTGGTGGATAAATCTTTTGTGCGCTCCCATGAATCACCACCATTTTTACTCATAAATAATCGATTCCCACCCAGGAATATCTTTTGGGAATTATGTTTTGAAATAGCCAGTGGTGTTACCCAATCAAAACGATATTTATCATCGGGGTCACTCGAGATTGGTTTCAATCCTTCCATATTCCCTGTTGTCCGATCCACCCGAATGATATTACCATTTTGGGAGGCGTTAAAAAGCATTGATGAATTTGGAACAGGCTGTTGATACATCCCATCCCCAAAGCCAATTTGTTTCCAGTCATCTGCAAGAATACCCCGCCAGTGCCGCGTTGCACTTGGGCCCATCCAGGAATGATTATCCTGCATACCGCCATAGATATTATATGGCACTTCCATATCAACCCCAATTCCATAAAATTGGCCGATTGGCAAATTATTCAGACGATTATATGTCATACCCCCATCCCAGCTTTCATGCAATCCTGCATCACCGGCCAGAAAAAAATGATTCGAATTCGATGGGTTAATCCATATTGCATGGTGATCGCTGTGAACGCCAACGTCATAAGTTGGGCGCGTGGGCATTTGGTAAAATGTTTTACCTGCATCACTAGTTCGATAAAATTCAGTCGCCAGCATATATACTATATCATCATCATTAGGATCCACAGTTATATGGCTGTAATACATAGGTCGCGGATTTAATTCATTCATTCGCTCCCATGTATTGCCACCGTCACCACTGCGATAGAATCCGCTTGAATCAGCGTGTTCTATGGATGAATAAATTATATTAGGTCTTGTTTTAGATGGGGCTAGGCCAATTCGTCCCAAATCACCTGGGGGTAAACCATTCGTTAATTTCTTCCATGTTTTACCTCCGTCGGTTGATTTTAATATACCACTCCCGGGTCCACCTCCATTGAATCCCCATACAGTTCGCATTCTCTGGTATGCAGCAGCATATAAAATATTGGGATTACTTTTATCCATAGCCAGATCCACCACACCGGTCAATTCATTAATAAATAATACTTTCTCCCAACTTTTTCCCCCATCTATCGTTTTATACACACCCCTCTCTTTTGATTTTTTCCACAAATTTCCCAAAGCTGCCACATATACTATTTTAGAATTTCGGGGATGAATAATGACCCGTCCAATATGATATGTTTTTTCTAAACCAATAGAACGCCAAGACTCACCTTGATCAGTAGATTTATACATACCATTCCCCCAGGATGTACTCTGGCGGTTTTGCTGCTCTCCGGTGCCGGCATAAATTATGTTAGGATTGGATGGCGAAATTGCCAAATCCCCAAAGGTGGAAACAGCCTGATGATCAAAAACAGGCTTCCAGGTTGTTCCCTTATTGCCGGATTTCCAAATACCCCCTGAAGCGGTTGCAATAAAAACAACCGAAGGATTATTTGGCAATGCTTCAACATCATGGATCCGGCCTCCCGTGACAGAGGGACCAATATTGCGAAATTCTAATTGACTCACTTGATCGGTGGTTATTGGTTGCCCGATGATAAATGCAACCAAAACGAAATGAATTATATATTTTTTCATTATAGTCTCAGGTGATTTTATGGATATAAAAACTAAAAAGCCCCCAAAATAAATGGAGGCTTTTTAGTTTTTTTTCAATCAACTCTTGGAGAGAGGTAGAAAAAGTTTATTTATTCACCTCAGTTTTGGCATATAAACCTGGATCATCTGGGGCATTTGAATTGGAAGATATTTCACCTTGAGCCCATTGCATACGCTCAACTTGCTGAGTAGCTCCTACCGTATTTAATGGAAATGGGGGTATCAAATCTGATTCGCCTGCACCACGGAGACGACGATGATCATTAAACGGCATAAAAGAACCAAAACCAGAAACATACCGTTCTTCTATAATTTCTCTAAGAAGCGCTTTATCCTTGGAAACGCCGTCAGCATTTTCCATACCACCACTTGTAAAATCAGCCTCAACGTAGGCGTCATACATGTAGTTAGCTGCATCATTAAAAGAAGAATTGAGACGTCCACCACCCGACAACCATGCCCGATAACTATTCAATGCACTTAATCCTGAAGCAAAACCAGATCTTGCGCTTGCTTCAGCTTTGATCAATTGATTTTCAGAGTATGTAGCAAGAGGTTGTGGCTCAAACTGTTCAATCACACCCGTGTTACCTGAGGCAAAAGATTCATCAATGGCGTAATATCCATGACGAGCTTTTTCGTTCGTTTTAGTATTGCCTCTATAGTTTGAATTGGATGAATCAAGCAAATCCATTAAATAACTACCACTATTACCAAGATCACCTGCTCGGGATCCTGCTATAATGGTGTAAAATAGGTTTTTATCGCCTGTATTAATTGCCGCATCACCACGGGGTATATACAACATATCACCCGCTGAGGAAGCAATTCCATTTCCTGCTGCAGCCAAAGCACCTGCATAATCTTTATTTGCGAGAGCATACCGCGCTTTTAGTGTATAGGCGGCGGCAATCCATTTATCCTTATCTCCTTCGAAATAAATATCGAAAGATTCTTTACGAGTTGACGCTGCACTTAAATCAGTAATGGCACCATCCAGCAAGCTTGACAATGCTGTAAGAACACTCTTTTGAGAATCAAACGCAGGGTCGCTTATTTCACCACCAATTTCTGAATAAGGTACATCACCCGTTAATAAAGCCAGAGTTCCAATCGCATTGGCTTCTATCACTTTTGATATTCCTACCAAAAGTTTATCGTCTGGTGCAGCAGATCTAATATGTCGCGCATTTGTAACAACACCTGTATATGCCGCATTCCACTCTCCATTAGTTTCAACGGTAGAAAGTGCATATCCATAGATATTGGAATACAATGATGTATAGCCTACCAATTGCCCAGAGAACATGCCACATATTCGATTTAAATGAGATACCTGCACGATTACATTAGCAAGTTGTGCGCCATTCAAAAAGAGTTTTGCATCAACATCCGATAATGTAATCTCATTTGGATTATCATTAATTGATTTATCCACATCACACCCAGTCACCATCAATGCGACTGCGGTCAATGGAATTAATATTTTTTTCATTGTTCTTAAACCTTTAATTGTAGTTTTCATTCTTATATCCTCCCCTTAGAAGTTTGCCGAAACTGAGAATAAAAATGACTTGGTGACAGGGTTAGAAAAGTATTCTAATCCTGAACCTGTTTGGATACCACCAACATTTACACCAGGATCAACACCTTCTAAATCCTTGTACCAAGCAAATAGATTTCGACCCGTAGCAGTAAATAGAAGGCTGTTTAAACCTGTCAGATTTGTCAATGCATCGGATTGCATAAAATAAGACAGTGATAATTCTCTTATCCGTGAATAAGTCGCATCTTTAATGGAAAAGTTATAGGCTTGGTTATCACCAAATCCACCGCCAATACCATGGCGAAACCATGCTTCATCAAGAAGCACGTCGCCTCCGCCAAAGTCTTTGATAAATCCTCGAATTGTAGTTCCTGCTTGTATAGTCTGACCATCCACATTTTTAAGGTCTTTTGTAAGCGTAACTTCATTATCTGTATCACTGGTCGTACCAAATCGTCTAAGAACCCATAATGTACGCGGTGAGTATTCACCACCTTCTGAATGTTCAAAGAGCATATTAACCGTGAAATTACTCAAACGAGCCGTCACACCTAAAGTACCACGCCAATCTGGATTGGGGTTACCCAAAATCATTTTAGTTGGTGTAATTTGAGGAAATCCATTATCGTCTAAAATAAATTTACCATTCACTGTACCATCTTCCGTTTGTGAGCCGATTCCCCAAAGAGAACCAATGGGGTAACCTTCTCTCGCAACTGAGTTCACTGAACCTGAACCAAGATTCAACACATCCGTACCAGATAAGCTAAGAACCTTATTTTTATTTGTAGCCCAATTGAATGTTAAGTCAAGGCCCGTGGTTGCCTCATTCATCACACTCCATGAGCCATCAATTTCAAGGCCCTTATTCTCCATTGAAGCCGCATTGGCATATTGCGTATCATAGCCAGAAGTTGGCGTGAGTGCATTGCTAATCAACATATCAGTAATTTGATTTTGATAACTGGTCAAACTAAGCGACAGTTTGTCATCCATAAACCTAAAATCAACACCGAACTCAGTTTCAGTTTTTACTTCAGGCTTTAATT
>Ga0209665_1000883_pt1 | contig 19611 bp, 19 predicted proteins | sample SaaInlV_200m_DNA_2_FD_184675 | JGI IMG/M metagenome (GOLD analysis project Ga0209665, IMG submission 184675) | Marine microbial communities from expanding oxygen minimum zones in the Saanich Inlet - Saanich Inlet SI074_LV_135m_DNA (SPAdes) (version 2) | ecosystem: Environmental > Aquatic >... | reverse complement strand
TATTTCCAGAAAGCTCGTTGGTAATTGCTTGTTGAATATAGGTTCCAATTTTCATGTCTTCGCCGCGGAAAGTGGCGCCCATCTCAGGAACACCTGCAATTTCATCTCCAAATCGAACACAGCGCGTACAATGAATACAACGGGTCATAAACGTATTGATGAGAGGACCTAGCTCTTCTTCTTCAACCGCCCGTTTGTTTTTACAAAAACGACCCCGATCTGGCCCATAGGCCATGGTAATGTCTTGTAAATCGCACTCCCCCCCTTGATCACAAATGGGACAATCGAGAGGGTGATTGATCAGGAGAAACTCCAAAACACCTTTGCGCGCCTTTGTTACCATAGGAGAGTCCGTTCGAATCACCATGCCATCTCCAGCGGGATGGGCACAAGAAGCAACGGGCTTGGGACAGTTTTCTAGCTCCACCAAACACATGCGGCAATTTCCTGCAATTGGCAAGCGGGGATGGTAGCAAAACACAGGCACTTCCACTGCGGCTTTTTCACAGGCTTGCAAAACCGTTGAGCCCTTCTCTATCTCAACTTCCTGATCGTTAACAGTTAGCTTAATTGTCTTCACTTCCGCTTCACTCATGCTCTTATGCCACTTCCACATTTTTTTGGAGACGCTTTTCCAGCTCAGGCCTAAAATGCCGTATGAGCCCCTGGATTGGCCAGGCTGCTGCATCCCCAAAAGCGCAAATGGTATGTCCTTCAATTAGACGACTTACTTCTTCAATTTTGTCGATATCGCTGATCTCAGCATCCCCATGGACGAAATCTTCCATCATGCGCCACATCCAGCCCGTTCCTTCACGACACGGCGAACACTGCCCACAACTCTCATGCATATAGAATTTCGAAATTCTCGCAATGGCTTTAACAATATCTGTGGAACGATCCATAACGATAACAGCGGCCGTCCCCAAACCCGTTTTCTCAGACTTAAGACTATCAAAGTCCATGGATACCGTATCACACACCGACTTGGGAATCAGGGGGACAGATGACCCGCCTGGAATAACGGCCAAAAGATTATCCCATCCGCCAGTGACACCGCCAGCATGACGTTCAATCAGCTGTCGCAAAGGAATGCCCATTTCTTCTTCCACATTGCACGGGTTGTTAACGTGCCCGGAAATACAAAAGATTTTTGTGCCCGTGTTGTTATGGACACCAAGGGACGCAAACCAGTCCCCTCCCCGTCTTAAAATGCTGGGAACAACAGCGATGGTTTCCACATTATTAACGGTTGTAGGACATCCGTACAGCCCTGCTCCTGCGGGGAAAGGAGGCTTGAGTCGAGGCATCCCTTTTTTGCCTTCCAGACTTTCCAGAAGAGCCGTTTCCTCTCCACAAATATACGCCCCAGCCCCCCGATGGAGATACAAGTCAAAGTCGTAGCCGGATTTCGCGGCGTTTTGCCCCAAAAGTCCAGCCTCATAGGCTTCATCTATAGCCTGCTGAAGAATTTCTGCCTCACGATAAAACTCTCCACGGATATAAATATATCCAGTATGAACGCCCATCCCCACAGCTGCCAACAGCGCGCCTTCTATCAATTTGTGTGGTTCATTACGAATGATGTCCCGATCCTTGCAAGTCCCGGGCTCGCTCTCATCAGCATTCACAATCAAATAGGTTGGTAATTTTCCTTCCTTCGGCATAAAAGACCACTTAAGACCCGTGGGAAAGCCGGCGCCTCCACGGCCTCGAAGTCCTGACTTTTTAACTTCATCAGTGATCCAATCGCGCCCCTTTTTCACAAGGACCGATGTTTTATTCCAATCGCCTCTTTTAAGGGCTGACTTAAGCTCCCAATGATCATGGCCATACAAATTTGTAAAAATGCGATCTTCATCAAGAAGAGACACTAGACACCCTCCTTTTTATCTTCATCTTTCAGAAAAACAGAAAGCGTTGTTGCTCCCCCTTCAGGCGCGGATAGATGGCGATCAATTTGGGGCCCAGCGGTCACTTTTTCTCCCTTAGAGATTTTCTTCAAAATCTCTGTCATAGATTCGGCCGTCAAATCTTCAAAAAAGTCATCGTTAATTTGAACCATAGGAGCATTCACACAAGCCCCCAAACACTCCACTTCACTTAGGGTGAATTTACCATCGGTGGTGGTCTCACCAACCTTTACCTTGAGGTGTTTTTTACAGGCCTGGAGAATGTCCGAACTTTTCCGGAGCCAACAGGGCGTCGTGGTGCACACTTGAACATGGTGCACTCCAATGGGCTTTAGATTAAACATGGTATAAAAGGTTGCCACCTCAAAGACCCTGATTACCGGCATTTCCAGCATATTGGCAACGGCTTCCATAGCGTTACGAGGCAGCCATCCCCCATTTTGGCGCTGAGCCAAATCCAAAAGAGGCAAGACGGCACTGGCTTGACGGCCTTTAGGGTACTTAGCTATGTGCGCTTTGGCCTTTTTTAGATTCGCAGGCGTAAAATTAAAGGCATCATCCCGCTTCTCTTCTTTCAAGACTGGAGATACTGTCATCGATCTATCTCCCCAAACACTATATCCATAGACCCAATGATGGAAACAACATCGGCCAACATATGTCCCTTGGACATAAACTCTGTTGCCTGAAGAAAAGCAAAACTAGGCGCCCGAATTTTACAGCGGTAGGGCTTATTGGAACCATCAGAAACCAGATATACGCCAAACTCTCCTTTAGGCGCTTCAACAGCCGTATAAGTCTCTCCCTTTGGCACACGGTATCCTTCTGAATACAACTTGAAGTGATGAATAAGGGCTTCCATATTCTTTTTCATTTCAGCACGTGGCGGAGGCGCAATTTTCCAATCGTCCACCATAACAGGGCCCTCCGGAATCTGTTCAATACATTGGGCCATAATGAGCAAACTCTGGCGCATCTCTTCGACACGAACGAGATAGCGATCATAGCAATCCCCATGCTTTCCCACGGGAATATCAAACTCCATACGATCATAGACTTCATAAGGTTGCGCCTTACGCAAATCCCAGGAAACCCCCGAAGCTCGCAGCATAGGACCTGTAAATCCCCAGTCCAATGCCTGGTCTCGTGTTACTTTTCCAATATCCACAGTGCGCTGTTTGAAAATACGATTTTCTGTCAAAAGAGTTTCTAAATCATCAATTCGAGAGGGGAAATAGGCAATAAAATCTTCTATGTCTTGCAAAAGTCCAACTGGCAAATCATATCGGACGCCCCCTGGACGAAAATACGCTGCATGCAGTCGCGCCCCTGAAACGCGTTCGTAAAACTCCATCAAACGCTCCCGATCCTCAAACCCCCACAATAGAGGCGTCATAGCCCCCACATCCAAGGCAAAGGTCGTCAGATTCATAAGGTGATTCAGAAGACGCGTAATCTCTGAGAATAAGACACGGATATATTGGGCCCGTTCGGGCACTTGGATTCCCATTAGCTTTTCAATGGCCAAGGCGAAGCCATGTTCCTGACACATGGGAGACACATAGTCCAATCGGTCAAAATAGGGTATGGCCTGTAAGTATGTTTTATGCTCAATAAGCTTTTCTGTTCCGCGATGCAGAAAACCAATATGAGGATCTGCCCGCTCTACGACTTCACCGTCCAATTCTAGAACAAGCCTCAGAACGCCATGAGCGGCCGGATGTTGGGGGCCAAAGTTCATGGTATAGTTGTGAATACGCTTTTCAGCTGTGCTAGAAGCCATCAGGCAACCCCCTCCACAACGTCTTCCGCTATTTCATCTTGCTCCTCGAGCATCTCATCAGAATCCTTCATCTTCTCCATGATCCCTTCCCAAGGGCTGGAAAAATCAAAAGTACGATATTCTTGGGGGAGTTCTACAGGACTGTAAACAACTCTCTTTTGTTCTTCGTCATAGCGCACTTCAACATACCCGGTGAGAGGAAAATCCTTACGCAAAGGGTGCCCTTCAAATCCATAATCTGTCAATAAACGCCTCAAATCCGGATGATCCGAAAATTGAATGCCGTACATGTCCCATGCTTCCCGTTCCCACCAATTAGCCGAGCTAAAAACACTCGCTACACTGGGAACTGGATCTGCTTCAGACGTTTCTAAAACGACTCTGATCCTTAAATTATTCTTTACACTCAGAAGATTATAAACCACCTGAAAACGAGGATGCCTATCGGGATAATCTACCCCACATATATCCACAAGTTGTTTAAAGAAGCCCTGCGGCGTATCTCGGAGAAAATGGAGCACTTTGACGATCTGGGCACGCCTTACCTTTAGGGTCAGTTCAGCATTGGAAACGGACCATTCTACCAAGTCAGCTCCCAAAAAATCAGAAATATAGTTACCTAAATCCTCCAGATTTTTAGTCATGTAGCTTTCGACTCCGGATCATTGGCTTTGGTTATGAACAGCTTTCTCTTGATCCCCCCTCGTGAGCGTTTGATTTTCCTTTGCAGCTGCATAACGCCGTATAAAAGAGCTTCTGCAGTTGGAGGACACCCTGGCACATAAACATCCACAGGAACTATGCGATCACAACCTCGAACAACCGAATAGGAATAATGATAATAGCCTCCACCATTAGCACAGGATCCCATGGAAATGACCCAACGAGGCTCGGCCATTTGGTCGTAAACTTTACGCAAAGCAGGCGCCATTTTATTGCACAAGGTGCCGGCCACAATCATCACATCTGCTTGCCGCGGACTAGGACGAAACACGACCCCTAAGCGGTCTAAGTCATAGCGACTGGCCGCCGCATGCATCATTTCAATTGCACAACAAGCCAATCCAAATGTCATGGGCCACAAAGAACCGCTCTGAGCCCACCCCGCAAGCTTATCCAGTTGAGTGACGAAGAAACCTCTTTGACTTACCTCGTCGGAAAAGGCTGTCATCAATTCGTCAGATGTCATATCTCCTGGACGCAAAATAGGAGTCCTGTTTCCTCTTCCGCCTAATCCCATTCTAAGGCCCCTTTTTTCCACTCGTATATAAAACCGATGGTCAACACACCAAGGAAAATTACCATTGATATAAAACCAAACATCCCGATAGCCCCAAGGGAAATGGCCCAGGGGAATAAAAAGACAACCTCCAAATCAAAAATTATAAAAAGGATCGCGACCAGATAGTAACGAACATCGAATTTTGTGCGACAATCAGAAAAGGGGGCAAATCCACACTCATAGGGGGATTGCTTCTCGGTATAGGGACGATGAGGCCCTCTCAAATAGGCCAGAAAAAGGGGAACACACGAGACGACTAGAGCAACACCTAAAAACACAAAAATGGGAAGGTACTCTTCAAGTATTCCACTCAATGCCTTGTTTCCCTATAGCATTATTCTAAAAATCATCGGGATACTACCATGGGATCTCGGCAATGGAAAGAGTGTGTGTCCTTAAAAATTTACTTTATAATTTTACAAAAAACATATTTTATGATAGCTTTACATTGAAGTATGAGGAGGAAATTTAAGTGCGTAAGCTAACTTTTTTCATCGTTGCTATTTCGGTCATTTTTTCGCTTGCTACAACCGATTTTGCGGTTAGCAAGCCCAAGGCGGTATCTGGCAGCAAAATAAAGAAGGATGCCCCTAAGAGAAAACCCCCTCCTACCATGATGCTCCTAGACAGTGACCTGAAGAAAGATCAGGCGGCTAAGGTGGCGGCAGAAAAAAAAGCTAAGAAAGCTCTTGCAGATAAGAAGGCAGTACAAAAAGCTCTCGCAAAAAAGACAGAAGAGCTGAAAAAGACTAAGGCGCTAGATCTGAAAAAGGCTAACGCGCTAAAGAAAAAAGATAAGCTTAAGGCACTCCGGGACAAACATAAGGCTTTGCGAGCAAAAAGGAAAGCCGAAGAACAGGCTGCTAAGAAAGATAGGAAGCTTAAAATAGTTAACGATAACGCAGTAAAGAAGAAGAAAAAGAAAGTGATCCACCTAGGACAAAATGCATTTATGAGCAAGTGCCTGAAACCTAACATTATAGCCCCAACTAAATTGAGGAAGCGAACTCAACCAAATTGTGCCCACAAAAGCACTTGCGGAAACTCTACATTCGCAGCTCAGTACGAGTACGGCGCGGCCTGTCCTTAAGTCAAATAGTCAATTGTTTCGTTAAAGGTACAAGATCACTCACGGCCGGGCAGCTTTCCCAAGCACCTCTTGAACACCCACCGAGCACCACTCAAGCTAACACCAACTCGGCGCTACACTCACATGCCCGACCGTGCAACACACCCCTCATGGGTAAAGGCAGCGATCAATAGTTATCCGGATCCATCCAGAAAGATTCCTGATCCAGAAACTCCAAATCAAGATGATCCGTAGAATAAAAATCCTCAATATGATCGGTACCTACGATCTTTAGAGGCCTACGAATCCTTTTCTTTACTGTTGATTTCCGTACAGACGCACCCTTGTCAAAAAATGCAGGTGCTACTGGATTCGATGTTGGATGATTAAAAGCCAGATTTCGATGTAACATGGCTACCCCCTTATCTAGTAATTTATATTACCTTATCCTTAGTCTTATAAAAATCGTAACACAATAATTCCCAATGTAAAGAAATTAAATGTACCTATTTTATTCGGTATTTCAATAAGTTATCCGGTACAGCTCTGCAAGTTATGACTATTTAAGGAATATTTTTTTTTATTAGCTGTCAGTGGTTATTACGGAGTACTATTTCAAAATCTGCTGTGTGAAAAAATTTAATATTCACGGCATTATGTTATAATTGACCCAGCTGCAATGGTTTAGTGATTTGGCAGAAAAAGGGCAAAACTGATTTAGCCAAACGACAGTGGAGCTTCTCCTTCCAAAAATGAAGGAGGAAATAATAAGGCGAAGGGAGACGTGAACATGAAAAATTTTAAGTACAATGTTGTTGCTTTAACAGTTTTAATATTCTCTGGAATCGGACTTGATGGAATGGCACACGCCCGCAACTCTTCAGAAAATGAGACACTATGTGAAGCGTACAAACAGACAAATAAGTGCAAAGCAACCTACCAAAAATGTGTAAAGACATGTCTAGGACCACCCTACGAGTGCAACCATGTAGATGTGTGCAGAGTCCATTTCGATCAGTGTTTCACAAACAAGATCTACACTGTAGAAAGAAAATTAGAGAATTGGAAACAAGAGCACAGAAACTACTTACAGGAACAGCGTGAGAAGATTGATTTCATTTTGAGCAAAGAATGACAACAGTGATATAAGGTCGTATTTGACTCGTGGATACGTGCTTGTACGTGCTCCGATGAAAATCGCAGAAGATAATAAAAATTTCTCTGGTGCAGAAAAATGCACTGAAACACAATCAAATAGAGCCTTCAGTGCGGTAATTAACGGTTGTGTCGCATCTGTTGAATAATTTGAGTAAAACAAATATTCTCTCCGTAAATTGTGGAGGGAAAAATTAGGAATATTGCAATAATTAGCCTAGGAGTTCTATCATTGGTAGTTTCAGATAGTTCGTGGAGCATCAATACTGATGACATGAGTACGCTTAGAAACAGAAAGAAGTACAAGCCTTTAAAGTCTGAAGAAGTCGCTGACGACAGCAATTTACAGAAGTCAATGATAGTGAATTTGGACCATTATTTTAGAGTTGAGAAAAAAAGTTTAGCAACAGGAGACGAAGTGTTTTTGAAACTCAAAAGAATATACCTTGAGAACGGAAAAAATGCAGCTAAATTAAATGCTCGACATACGTTTGGTCTCACCGATAAATTGGTCGACGAAGTAATGGAAGTTCTTTCTCATTAACTGTCGCTCAAGAGATTGCTCTGAAAGCCACAGCTTCCAAGTAACCTCTTCCCGATAAGCAGGACCCTTAGAATATCTAACGGGTTCTGTCAGGAAAAACATCCACAGTTCAAGAAGGGCAGCAAATAGCCCTACCCACTCACTTTTTCCTGTAAATCGGACGGGAGAGCATATTTGCCATCCAGAAGTATTTCCACATGGGTTAGAGTTTCTTGATTATCCTGATAAGGGGATGGAATGGAAGTGAGAGCTTCCTGGAGAGACACGAACAGACGCAAAGTCCCTCTTCCCTGGTCCTTGAGAGGCTTTAAGATTGTACAAAGGCGTTCTAGTTCCGTTTCGCTTGAAAGATGGAGCGTGACTTCATGGGACATATTCTTGGTTTTGTCATCAAGCAACTCTAGGGTCTGTACTGTTAGGCGCAGCATGTCACTTTCAATACGTCCTTGCGCCCCTAGGAATAAAGCCATTCCCGGTACGAGTATTTCCCGTGATTCAGACAGCACTTCGGAAAAAACCGTAATCTCGTACACACCGCTTGTATCCGTCAGCTGAAGAAAAGCATAACGATTGCCAGACTTTGCCGTTTTTTCTTTTATACCAACGACCACACCCACCAAATTGAAGGCACGAGGCTCTCCATTGCTCAAGTACTCAGAAAGTTCAGCACTCTCCACGATATCCAATTGAGAGAGCGTTGATCCATAGCCGTCCAAAGGATGGGCGGATAAGTAAAAACCCAATGCTCCAAATTCGTGACGCAGTTGCGTTAAGGAATCCCATAGCTCACAGACTGGGAGTTTCGGCGTAGGAAGAGCCTGCAAATCACCTTCAAAGAGGCTTACCTGAACAGACTCGCGACTTTCTGCCTGTTCCGAAGCGTATTTGATTAAAAAGTCGATGCTATCGTACAGCTGACGACGATTATCGTGAAGCTGGTCGAAGGCGCCCGCTGCAACCAGATGTTCTAAATTGCGCTTATTGATAACGCGGGTCGATAAGCGTCCGGCAAAATCAAGTATGTCTTTATAGGGACCGTTCTGAGACCGATCATGAACCAACTCCTCCATGGCCCCAGCCCCCACGTTTTTGATGGCTCCAAGGGCATATCGAACGGCCTTCGTTCCAGAGGGATCTTCTTCAACCGAAAACTGTGCCAATGAATGATTTACATCGGGGGGCAAGAGCTTAAGTTCCATCCGGTCCAGTTCTTGCTTAAAGAAGGTCAGCTTATCCGTGTTGTGCATATCCGCAGTCATGGATGCCGCAAAAAATTCAACGGTATAGTTTGCCTTCAAAAAAGCTGTCTGATAAGCCAGCAAGGCATAAGGCGCCGAATGAGATTTGTTGAAAGCATAGCTGGCAAATTTAGCAATCTTGTCAAATATATCTTGCGCCAATTTAGACGCAACGCCGCGTTCTTTTGCGCCCTCAATGAAGACTTGTCGTTGAGCATCCATTTCTGACTTAATCTTTTTGCCCATAGCGCGGCGTAAAAGGTCCGCACCCCCCAGTGAATAGCCAGCAAGGACTTGTGCAATCTGCATTACTTGCTCTTGGTAAACCATGACCCCGAAAGTTTCCTTCAGAATATCCTCCAGTTTGGGATGCATATACTGAATTTCCTCTTTTCCATGACGACAAGCCAAATAGCGGGGAATATCATCCATGGGTCCCGGTCGATACAAAGCGACCAACGCAATAAGTTCTTCAAAGCGATCCGGCTGCAATTGCCGCAGAACGTCACGCATCCCGGCGCCTTCCAACTGGAACACACCCACAGTTTCAACATTCTGCAGCAGATCAAAGGTCTTTGAATCTTCGAGCGAAATGGCTGAAATATCGAAAGGCTCTCCCTGTGCGCCGATCAATTCCGACGTTTTTTCTATGACTGTGAGAGTTTTTAGTCCCAAAAAGTCAAACTTCACCAAACCCGACTGTTCCACATACTTCATATTAAGCTGGGTAACGGGCATATCCGATTTGGGATCTCGATACAAAGCTACAAAATCAGACAAAGGACGATCGCCAATAACAACACCTGCCGCATGGGTCGACGCATGCCGATAAAGTCCCTCAAGTTTTAAGGCAATGTCTATAAGCTTCTTTATGCCCGGATCATCTTTCTGCATCTCCTGAAGCTGAGGCTCAATCAAAATAGCATCCTGTAAAGTGACCGGATTTGCAGGATTGTTGGGCACCAGTTTGCAAATTTTATCCACCAAGGGATACGGCAACTGAAGAACGCGCCCGACGTCTCTTAGAACGGCCCGTGCCTGAAGCTTTCCAAAGGTGATGATTTGCGCAACATGATCATGGCCGTACTTTTGTTGCACGTATCGAATCACTTCATCCCGACGTTCTTGGCAAAAGTCGATATCAAAGTCAGGCATCGACACACGTTCAGGATTCAAAAAACGCTCAAAAATGAGGCTAAAACGAATGGGATCCACATCCGTAATGGTGAGCGACCACGCCACCAAAGATCCTGCCCCTGACCCACGACCAGGCCCAACGGGTATATTATTCTGTTTGGCCCATTGGATGAAATCGGCAACAATAAGAAAGTAACCGGGATACCCCATTTGATTAATGACGCCCAATTCATATTCTAGGCGATCTTGGTACTGTTTCTTGACCTTCAGACGCTCTTCTTTGGGCATCTCCTGATCATAGACATCCTTCTCCAAACGTTGCTCTAGGCATTGGAATGCTTGATGCTTTAATTCATCTTCCTCAGCACGACCCGATTCGGACACATATGGCGGCAAAATGGGATCGACAGATATGGGACGATAAGCACAACGCCGGGCAATCACACTGGTATTCAAGTATGCTTCTGGCAAATCTTTAAAAACAGTCCACATTTCGTCGGAAGTCTTAAAGCGTTGATTAGCCGTTAATCTCTTTCGATTTTCTTCAGATACATAAGTGCCCTCAGCCACACAGGTTAGGGCATCATGAGCCTCATGCATGTCCGCATCTAAGAAAAAGGCTTCATTGGTTCCCACCAAAGGCAAATTGTGCTTCAGGGCTATTTCAATGAGGGCTTCCTCTGTGGTTGCTTCTTCAGAAACACCCACGCGGGAAATTTCAACGTAAAGCCTATCTGGAAACAATTGCTTGAGCTGTTCCAGATATTGCTCGGCTCTCTCTTTTTGCCTATTTAAGAGGAATTGTGCCAACCCGCCCTGAATGCCCGCGGTTAGGGCAATGAGCCCATCACTTTTCCCTAGGAGAGACTCAAAAGTGATATGTGGCCCTTCCCCATCGGGGGATTCTAAGTAGGCAATTTCCAACAGTTTTAAGAGATTTTTGTATCCCTCTTCATTTTGAACCAGCAACACCAGAGGATCCGTCTGAGTGGCCACAGCAGCCTGAAATGCGTTTTTCTTTTCTTCTTCAGGACGTTTCAGGGCAATTTGACATCCAATAATTGGCTGCACACCCGACTCGGCCGTCGTTTGAGAAAATTCATAAGAGCCAAAGAGATTATTGGTATCGGTTATGGCAACAGCCGGCGTTTTTTGATCGACACAGCGGGCAACCAAGGCCTTACATTTTATGGCACCTTCTAGCAAAGAATAAGCACTATGCACCCGAAGATGAATAAAGGGAGGCCTCTTATTCATCTATACAAGAACTCCCTCTTTTAGACTAATGATCCGATCCATTTTTTTAGCCAAATCCAGATTGTGGGTTGCAATAAGGGCCCCCACTTTTTCCTTACGAACCATGGTCAATAGTTCCGAAAAAATTTGGGCTGATTTTTCTGGGTCCAGATTCCCGGTGGGTTCATCAGCCAACAGCAGCGAAGGCTTGTTAGCAATGGCACGCGCAATAGCAACCCGTTGTTGCTCGCCACCTGACAAACGAGCCGGCCTGTGAGTGGCCCTTTCTGCGAGTCCCATTAGCTTTAAAAGATCGCTTGCTCTCTTTTCTGCCTTCTTCCGTGGCGTCCCAAAAATAAGCTGGGGAAGCACAATATTTTCAAAAGCAGAAAACTCAGGCAACAAATGGTGATATTGATAAATGAAACCAATGGAGCTACGTCGAAGCGCAGCACGCTGAGAATCTCTCAGACGCTGACAATCTTTTCCATTCAAACAAATTTGTCCCCTTGTGGGGTGATCCAAGAGCCCCGAAATTTGAAGCAGCGTTGATTTTCCAGATCCTGAAGGACCCACAAGCGCCACAATTTCCCCAGGAGCTATACTCAACGTCGCCCCTTTTAGAACTTTTAAGGTTTCCCCGCCTTGGACAAAAACTTTTTCCACACTCTTCAATTGAAGAATGGCGTCGTCTTTGGGAGCTGATTTCTTAGGGACTATTTTATTCATTGCGCAATGCCTCCACAGGATCTAAGCGGGCAGCACGCCACGAGGGATATAAGGTTGCAAAGAATGTAATGACAAAAGCCATCAAAACAACGGATATGACTTCTCTTGGGTCTACGATGGCAGGCAAATGTGACAAGAAGTAGATCTCAGCTTGAAAGAGATCCGTCCCTGTGAATTTTTGCAAGAACTGGCGAATGGCCTCAATATTCAGAGAAAAAGCCAGCCCCAAGCCAAATCCTGCCACAGTCCCGGCAAAGCCAATGCTGGCTCCGGTTAAAAAGAATATACGCATTAAAGAACTTTTCGTCGCCCCCATAGTTCGTATAATGGCAATATCCCGCGTCTTATCCTTTACCAACATAATCAAGCTGGAGACGATATTAAAAGCAGCAATCAGTATGATGAGAGTCAAGATGAGAAACATAACATTGCGTTCCACATTGACCGCTTGGAAAAAGGCTGCATTTGATTGCCGCCAGTCTCTTATGTTTACTCGCCAGTTCAAAGCTTTTGCCATCTTTGGCGCCGTAATGTCTACGAGATTGGGACTTAGAAGGAATATCTCAAGTCCCGTAACACCCTCCCCTGTCCGATAAAACACTTGGGCAGCCTCCAGTGGCAGAAATACAATTCCTTTGTCATATTCATAATTACCTGACTGAAAGAGTCCTACTACCGTGTACTTCTTGGATCTAGGGATAGAGCCGAAAGCTGTTGCATTTAATTCTGGAGCTACCAGGGTTAGGGGATCTCCAACCCGCACCCCCATACGAAGAGCCAACGCTTGGCCAATCACGATGGCATCTGTTCCTTCAAGATCAGCCAAACTACCGTCCACTATATTATCTGAGATGATGGGGCGATCTTTTAGGTCATCTTTTCGAACACCGCGCACAATTATGCCAGTAGCGGTGCCCTTTGACATGGCCATTGCTTGACCTTCCACTAAGGGCGTCACCGATTCAACCCCATAAAATGGCCGAACCTTGTCAGCAAGTTCATCAAAATCCCGTAAGTGGCCGCTTATCCCTTCAATGCGAAGATGTCCATTGAATCCCAGAATCTTACTAAACAGTTCTTCCCGGAATCCGTTCATCACAGACATTACAATAATGAGTGTCGCCACACCAATGGTGATACCCAAAAAAGAAAATCCCGCGATGACCGATATAAAGCCCTCCTGGCGGTTGGGTCTTAAGTAACGCCAAGCAATTTTCCGTTCAAAGAGTGAAAAAAACATCTGTACCTATCAGGTTATTTACAAGAATAGTCTCCAACGCGGTTGCATGATAATCAAAAACACCCAGAGGGAGAAGAACAATCTTCATTTTTTATCGACAAATTCATCATCTTTCTGTTAGAGGTAATGCGTCCTCCGTAGAAAGTGCGTACTCCACAAGCAAAGGATGTTTTATGACATCAACGAACCGCAAAAAAACTGGGCCCAAGGTATCTGTCATTGTGACCACCTATAATTGGCCAAAAGCCTTAGACTGTGTTTTACATGCACTCCAGAATCAGGACTATGATAACTATGAAGTGATTGTCGCCGACGATGGTTCGAAACCTGAAACGAAATCCCTCATAGATCGCTACAAAGCCTTGCCCCATTTCAACTTAAAGCACTATTGGCAAGAAGACGTTGGCTTTCGAGTCTCTAAAGCCCGCAACGGGGCCTTTAATACATCTACTGGAGATTACATTATCTTTACCGATGGTGATTGTATCCCTCTCCCCAACTTCATTAGAAAGCATGTGGAATATTCTGAAGCCGGTTACTTTACGACGGGACGACGTTCGTATATTCGCAAACCCATGACCCAACGCATTTTTAAAAATGGTTTTCATATTGAAACATGGGGACGCTCTGTTTGGTTTCTTCTTTCCCTTTGTGCCCAAGCCAATCGCCCCTTTCAGTTTCTTCCCCTCTTACAAAGCCGTTCAAGCCGCTCAGCTTACCAAGATAAATGGGAAAGAGCGCAGACATGCAACCTTGGGGTGTCCCGAAAAGACTTTATATCTGTGGGCGGATTTGATGAGCGCTATGAAGGATATGGACAAGAGGACTCGGATTTTGTGATCAGGCTCCTTCGATCTGGCATCAAGCGTATCAATATGGAATACGTTGGCCCCGTCCTTCATCTGTATCATTCACGTAAACAATCCTACACGGGCCCCAACAAAAATGCAGACTACTTCTCTGAAACCTTCAGTGGTTCAAACACCATGGCAAAGAAAACATCCGTAGGATAATTGTTACGCTACGTTTATGCTGACTTGCGATATGCTGCTATGCTACGCTACGCTACGTTTACGCTGACTTGCGATAGGCGGCAATTTTAGATGTAAAATGGGAAAATGCCGACTCAACTGATAGCTCTTCCCGTTCACCCGTTCGACGGTTTTTCAGCTCAATCTGTCCCTTTGCAAGTCCTCTTGGCCCCACGATGAACTGCCAAGGTAATCCAATAAGATCCATATCTGAAAACTTAGCACCTGGTTGCATCTCCCTATCATCATAAAGGACATCCAAATTAGATTCTTGGAAGGCGGCATACAAGTCGTTACACATTTTATCGGTGCCCACATCTCCAACTTTTAAGTTGATGATCCCTGCCGTGAATGGCGCAACACTCTCGGGCCACTTAATGCCATGATCGTCATAATTGGCTTCAATAATGGCTCCCACAAGTCGAGACACACCTATACCATATGATCCCATTTCCACAGGAACCAACGATCCGTCAGGTCCAGCGACCGTCGCCCCAAGTGCCTCAGAGTATTTGGTGCCAAAATAGAAAATATGCCCCACCTCTATGCCACGGGCCGTTAAAAGATCTTCCTCCTTTACGGGGCAATTCTTAGGGTCGTGCATGTCATCGGCTGCAGCATAAAGAGTTCTCATATGGTCAACATCTAGATCAGCCCCACTGATCTTTTCGAAGGCCTTATCATAGAAGACTTCGCTCTCGCCAGTTTTTGCCAGAATTTGAAATTCCTGACTCATATCACCCCCAATGGGGCCTGGATCGGCTTTAACTGGAATCGCCACAAGTCCCATGCGGGCAAAAGTCTTCAGATAAGCCTCATACATATTCTTGTAGGAAGCTTCGGCACCCTTTCTATCAATATCAAAGGAATAATTATCCTTCATCAAGAACTCACGACCACGCATAACACCAAATCTGGGGCGAATTTCATCTCGAAACTTCCACTGGATCTGGTAGAGATTCTTAGGCAGATCTTTATAGCTCTTGATATACTTTCTAAAAATATCAGTGATCACTTCTTCATTTGTGGGGCCATAGAGCATTTCCCGGTCATGACGATCCTTTATACGGAGCATTTCCTTGCCATAACTATCATAGCGCCCACTTTCTTTCCAAAGATCTGCCGGCTGAAGCGTTGGCATAAGGACTTCCTGACACCCTGCACGATCTTGCTCTTCTCGAACAATTTGTTCAATTTTATGAAGAACACGTACCCCCAAGGGAAGCCATGAATAAATCCCCGCACTTGTTTGACTGATCATCCCTGCACGCAACATCAAACGATGGGACATGACTTGGGCTTCGCTGGGTGTTTCTCTCAACGTAGGCAAAAAATACTTGGATAATTTCATAATGGGCCTCTATTTCATACGTAGAAACTTGTAACATTCCTCGCCCTACCTTGACCAGATCCAAATGGCAAGGCGGCATAAAAAAAGGGGGCCAACGCGGCCCCCTCTTCTTGATTATTATAAGGAAGACTAGGCAGCTCTTCCTTCAAAGGTGTTCTTTAACGTTTCTTTCGTCGCTTCGGTCCATTCAATCATCTCTTTAAGATACGCTTTCTGGTCCGCATTCAAAAGATGCTTGCGATCTTTTCTCCAGTTGCTCAACTTGAATGTCGCCGTCTTGATAGCGTCAACTCCATCTACTGTAGGATCAAAAGAATAAGTAACCTTCAAAGATCCACCATATTGAGCCAAATCATAAACAGCTTTGAAGACCAGGTCAGTCGTAAAGTCGATATCATTGGTTTCAATAAAGCTTTGTCCTAATTCAGAACCTTTTAGTGGCCTTAAAAGCAAGTAGGCCAAACTTAGAGGACGAGGCTCACCGCGTGGCTTTTTCTTCTGATTAATACGACCGGTAAAAAACTCGGAGGCATAGAAGTCATGCTTAATTTCTTCAGGCTTTGTTCTGTATTGCTTCCTGTCATACCCAAGTGTCGTTTCGACGCGTACTGCAGCCAATAGCTTGTCACCATCTAACTGAAGGAGCTTTACATCAGCCTTAGAGCTTTCATGTCCCGCTGGGGTAACTTTAGACTCAGAACAAACCCAAGTTCCTTCTGGTAGCGGAATCGTGTTACTGCCAACTGTAACAGCTCCCTCAAGCTGTTCACCCTGTGTGGGCATTGACTGCTGATGATTCACTTGGGAACAAGCAGCCAGAATGACTGTTAATAATAATAATGGATAATGGCGCATACTCTGATACCTTTCTATCTATATCTAAACCACATACTTAGAAGTGCCCGGCGGCACTAATTCTATCTAAAGATAGCTCAACACAATTTGATTAAAATCTATTATTTTCAACGGGAATAACTACACCCATATTTATACGAAGTAAAGAAGGTATTTTGCAAAATCCCATTTATTTTTCAGAAAAGTTGTCTCTTTCCTACACAAAATGAAGGACTTTTCAGAGAAATCCCTATAGAATGTACCTAAGGAGTTATACAATGAAGGGTGGTTATTTCATGCGTTGCCTATATCTTTCTATCACAGTCTTACCCCTCATTTTTGTCCAAGAAGTTGCTGCAGACTCCCTCAAAAATCCCGCAAAGAAGATAACCAAAACTGAATTAAAATCACCGTCAAATAAGGCTGATTCCAAAAGCTCAGGCTCTGCGAAAGGAAAGAAGCCCTTAGATTGCGATGGTAAAAAAATACGCTACCAGAATGACCCAACACCCGCCATAGAAGAATGTATAAATCATCTACTAGATAAAGAAAAAACGACTGGCCTTTCAAAGCAAATCCTCCTTAAAGATAAAGCGAAAAAAAAAGCCGAAAACAAGGAACAAAGGCAAAAATTACAAGACAGAGACAGAGCAGCCCATAAGAAAAGATTAAAGTCTATAGAAGACAAAAAAGTGGATGACCTTAATGCAAGACTCATGAGGCGCGAAGCAGAAGATTATCATAAGGCAAAACGCAGCAGAAGAAAACAAACGAATCGACACTGGCACAAAAATTACAGAAATAAAATTCGGTAATATTCGAAAAAATTGCAGATCATCGTATCTGCTCCACCCAAGGAAGTTGCAGCGTTAATTTAGGACATTTCACATTTGCATTATATGCATATCCAGATAGAAAAATCTGAGCTAATTTAAAATTATTAAAGGCGAAAAACTACAGGAAAACAAAGGATTTCATGTAACTTGCATTCAATGCATACCGTCTATGTTAAAATTCTACTAACATATTAAAATTTCTCCTCTATATTTACGAATATATGAGATTGTCGATTTTGAATTTTTTCACTTTGAGCATTTGATTTGCTCGCTAGTTTTTTGGAGATTCTGTTATGAACCTTGCCCGTGATTATAATGTTACGGTTATACCAGCAGAGAATGAAGCCCCGTTTGCTGATGTTTTAAAAAAGTTCGAAACTCTTGGTTTCAACTATTTATCTCATGGCGTCGTGTCAGCCGATAAAGATGTTTCCGTCTACTTTTCGAATAGTCGCTGGGGCAAAATTTACGAAGAAAAATCTCTAGGGGATAAAGATCCGTCTCTGCATTTCATCGAGCAAGAAAATAGAGTCATGTTTCCGTGGAGTAGTATTGAGAAATCAGAGGTCATGTCCCTCCGCCAAGAAACCTGTAACATTGAAGACGGTATTTCTATATACGCCCACGCATCGGATGGTGGCGGCGTTGTACTTGGTCTTGGGGTCAAGAAAAGAGAAGACATGGCGCGACTGGCGTGGAACTTCCCCAAATCTGAGATAAAGCAAGCCATGGAAGAGTTGATGTCTGTACATCAAGAGGTAAAAGACCACCAGGCATAATAGTGAGGTTTATTGCCAATAAATAGAGGTGATGCCGAAAAGTTGTACTAGATAATCTCTTAAAAAACGTCCTCCAAAACCACCGAAGCAGCCACCATCAATATTTTCCACTAATCCGGATAGAAATAACAATTTGGAATCAAAAGGATTTTGGCGTAAATCAGTCAACGCCCAGCCTCTCTGGAGCATCTCCACTACATTGAGCCCTGTTTCAGGATCAATCCCACTCTTTTTGAGATGAACTGCAAGTTTTTCAAGATTACGTGGAAGAGTCTTTTGTAAGTCATTTCCAGAAAGCGTTTTGGAAAACTCCTCAATTTGTTTTCTTAAGGTTATAAAAGTTAACCTTGAACTCAAGGGAAATAGTCTCTCTCCAATCGCTAGAACTTCTGTCTTATAGGGGGCTACAATTTTTTTGTTAAAGTCATGAACATTCATGCCTTGAGATAATTTAACGAATTGGTCGAGGACTTTTTTTAGAAAAACAATATCTTTATCAGTAATTGTAAAATCAACCTTTTGTGCCCGTCCTTGATACTGCTTGTTTTCAGGATTTTTTTTCCCTTTTTCTAACAAGCTAAGCCCAGATTGTAGGTCAGACTCTAAATTATTTAAATTTGAGGTAATTCCCTTGGATCCTCCACCTAGCTTAGCAATATTGTTCTTACCCTGACTTGGTTCCCCAAGTGCTTCTTTGGATTCGAATAATTTCGGCCCAGTCCAGAATTTAGCAATATAACTCTTACCACCATTAGGTCTATATTTTTTCACCAAAGCCTTATAGACCTCATCTTCACTAAGACCCTCTCTTAGCATACTATCTCTTTCTCTAATTATCTTGTGAACTGCCCCTGCATCTGACACCGGGAATATTCCACACGAGGCAACCATTAAAAAAGTTAATAAACTGCGTAAAATAATCCTCTTCATAATAATGATCTTTCAACTACTTAGTTATCTATTAATCCCGGAACAGTAACATAATATAATCTATAAATATAATAAAAATGTATTTATGTATTGGTAGAATATATAGAGATCTCTGCATAATAAATCTGATATAACCTATTGATATAAATTAATAATAGGCTAAGATAGGGCATTCTTTAATGAAGTAAGGAGCCCAAGTATGACCTGTTTTGCCGAGATGTTAGTAACGCAAAAAGCCGATTCGAAGCATAGGCTAGATAAGATTCACGATATTGTTCGCTGGAAACGATTTGGTTATAGATTAGAAAAGGTCCTAAAGCGTTCAGAGCTGGGCCCAACAGGATATCCACCACTCAATCTATTCAAAGCCCTAGTTCTTCAGAACCTGTACGGACTCTCAGACCCAGAGATGGAAGATATGTTATATGATCGGTTATCTTTCCGAAGATTTTGTGGCTTTAGTCTAACGGAGAAGATGCCGGATGAAACGACGATCTGTCGTTTTAGAAGCGCTCTGCAAGGGC
>Ga0209665_1000882_pt1 | contig 19612 bp, 17 predicted proteins | sample SaaInlV_200m_DNA_2_FD_184675 | JGI IMG/M metagenome (GOLD analysis project Ga0209665, IMG submission 184675) | Marine microbial communities from expanding oxygen minimum zones in the Saanich Inlet - Saanich Inlet SI074_LV_135m_DNA (SPAdes) (version 2) | ecosystem: Environmental > Aquatic >... | reverse complement strand
TATTAATGGAATTGAATCATTCTGGGGTTATGCTAAAAATAGATTGGTAAAGTTTAAAGGAATGGATAAAAGTATGTTTAATTTACACTTAAAAGAATGCGAATTTAGATTTAATAATCGCAAGCAAGATATTTATAAAGTTTTGCTTGGAATGTTTAGAAAAGAGTCGCTTAAGTTGTCATGACCCTAAAGGATTTAAAAAACCTCATAATACATTAAATTATATATTGGATTTATTAGATGAATAAGAATAATATTGGAAAACTGATGCACTCTTGGGCCTCGGATTTATTTCCAATTGCTCGCAGCATTACAGGTTCTGGGGTAAGAGAAACGCTTAGTTACCTACAAAAATTAATACCAGGATTGGACATAAGATCTGTACCATCAGGGACGAAAGCTTTTGACTGGACTGTTCCGGATGAATGGCATGTCAAGGATGCTTATGTTATGGACAGTACGGGCGTTAAAGTAATTGACTTTAAAATTAATAATTTGCATTTGGTAGGGTATTCAGCCTCTATAGATATTTTTGTAGAATTAGATGAACTTGATGATCATCTCCACTCACTACCTGAACAACCTACAGCGATACCTTATATCACTTCTTATTATGAGGATAGATGGGGGTTTTGTCTTTCGCATGAACAGAGAGTGAAGTTAAAGTCTGGGACTTATCATGTGGTAATAGATGCAGACAAAGAACCCGGCGTATTGAATTACGCGGAGTTAATTTTGCCTGGCAGGAGTAAAGAAGAGGTTTTTTTATCCACATATATTTGCCACCCCTCCATGGCTAATAATGAATTATCTGGGCCTGTTGTTACGGCAGCATTGGCAAAATGGCTAGTATCATTAAAAGATAGAGAATACACATATAGAGTTATCTTTATTCCAGAAACAATTGGCTCTATAGTGTATTTAAGCATGAACTACAAGCACTTAAAAAAATATGTAATTGCTGGTTTCAATATTACCTGTGTTGGAGATGATCGTTGCTATTCATATCTTCCGTCCAGAGATGGTGAAACTTTATCAGACAAAGTGGCGTTGCATATATTGGGCAATATAGACCATAATTTTAAACGTTATACGTGGCTAGATAGAGGGAGCGATGAGAGACAATATTGTTCACCAGGAATAGATTTACCTATTGCAACAATCATGCGTAGCAAGTATGCAGAATACCCGGAGTATCACACCTCTTTAGACGATTTAAATTTGGTTACCGATTCGGGATTAAATGGTGGATTTTTGGCGATCCAAGATGCTATTAAAGTTATCGAAAACAATTTTTATTACGAGTGTGAAGTTCTTTGTGAACCACAGTTGGGGAAAAGAGGTCTTTACCCAACATTGAGTACAAAAAACAGCAATAATCTTGTTAATGTGTTGACAGGCGTTATTTCATATTGTGATGGCAAAAAAACAGCTCTTGAAATAGCAGAGATTTTAGGTATATCATTCTTTGAAGTAAATGAAGTTATCCAAACCCTTGTTGAACAAGGGTTAGTTAAAAGGGCAGAATAGCCTTAGATGAAGTTCATTTTTCAAGTTGAAGCCTCTAGTAAGATTGGAAATGGCCATATTGTTCGCTGTTTATCACTAGCGAAAGGGTTAAAGAGAAGAGGGCACAGATGTTTCTTTGTTGGGAGTAAATACTCAGACCAAATCTTACAAATTTTAAAAAAGAATGATTTTCAATACTTTTACTCGTTATCAGAAAATAAAAGATCATATGATAATAAAACGATAGAATTTATCCAAAATATTATCCCTGATTGGATAATTATCGACAATTATGAAATAGGTGAAAATTGGGAATTAACATTTAAAAAGTTTTGCAAAAAAATACTTGTAATAGATGATTTAGCTAACAGAATGCATCATTGTGATTTACTTTTAGATCAGAATATGGTCGCAGATATGAATACAAGGTACAACGGACTAACTCCTTATAGTGCAGAGTTACTTCTCGGTTCGAAATATGCACTTCTAGATTCTATTTATTCAAAAATACATAATAATATATCAAAAAAAGATAAGAATATTAAAAGAATATTGATATCTTTTGGTGGTACAGATGAATTTGGACTTACTAAACTGTCATTATTAGCACTACTTCAATTAAAGCAATATAATTTTGATATCGATGTTGTTCTTTCATCTAAACATTGCGATATTGCCTTAATTAAAGAGAAGGCGGAAACCCATAATAATATTACATTACATAGTGATCTGCCCACCTTAGCTGAACTTATGGCTAAGTCTGATTTAGCCATGGGCACTAGTGGAACAACTTCATGGGAAAGGATTTGTTTAGGTCTGAGCTCAATAACAATTACAGTTGCTGATAATCAAATTAAAATTGCGGATTATTTAAATAAAAATGGTTTGACAAACTGGATAGGGCATTATGATCAAATTAAAAAACAAGATATATTCAAAGCAGTTAATAACGCCATTGTTAGTGGTGTAAAAAAGGAGTGGATTGAAAGAAGTATAGGACTAATTGACGGTAAAGGAGTTGATAGGGTTTGTGATATTCTTACTATCAACCCTGACAGTGAACTACATGTACGCGATATGAGTATAAGTGATAGGAATCTGGTTTTTAAATGGGCAAACGACCCAATAACGCGGGCCAATAGTTTAAGTTCAAAAGAAATAAAAATTGAAACACATAACAAGTGGTTTAAAAGCAAGTTGCAGGATAATAAGTGTCGTTTTTATTTAATAAAATCTGTCAATTGTATTGCAGTTGGAATGGTTAGATTTGAACAATTAAATGATGGTAATAGCTACGAAGTTCATTATTCTATTGCTCCAATTTATCGTGGCTTAGGGATGGGTTCACACGTGCTAAGAGCCGCCATAGATGCTATTTATTTAAAGATAGGAGAGGTTGTTATTGTGGGTCGAATAAAAAAAATAAATGTAGCATCCGAGCGTATTTTTAAATCAATTGGCTTTAAAATTGTCTCTGAGGAAGATTATAATTCAGATCCAGTATGCACGTACAAATTGAACAATTTAGGAAGGATAATATAAAGTGAATATAGCAGAAAGAGGTATTAATTCAAACACCACACCTTTCATTATTGCGGAAATGTCTGGAAACCACAATCAGTCAATAGACAAAGCTTTTGAAATTGTTGATGCGGCAGCTAAGTCTGGTGTTCATGCACTTAAATTACAGACCTATACTGCAGATACAATGACTTTGTCAATTGATTCAGATGAATTTTGCATTAATGATAATGACAGCTTATGGAGTGGAAATAAGCTACATGATCTGTATAACAAAGCTCATACGCCATGGGATTGGCATAAACCCATTATGGATAGAGCCAAAAAATTAGGAATGCTTTGTTTTAGTAGCCCGTTTGATGAGACAGCTGTTGATTTTCTTGAAAGTTTAGAGGTTCCAGCATATAAAATAGCTTCATTTGAAAATACCGACCTACCTCTTATTCGTAAAGTTGCATCAACAGGAAAACCAATGATTATTTCTACAGGAATGGCCACTGTTGCTGAGATCGATCAAGCTGTATGCACAGCGCGAGAGTCAGGATGTGTTGATTTGACTTTGCTTAAATGTACAAGCACATATCCTGCAACGCCAAAGAATAGTAATGTTCTTACAATTCCACATTTGAAAAAAATGTTCGGATGTGAGGTTGGATTATCTGACCATACTATGGGTATTGGGGCATCAATTGCTGCTATTGCACATGGGGCTACTGTAATAGAAAAACATTTTACAATTGATCGTGCAGAAGGAGGAGTTGACAGTGTGTTTTCATTGGAGCCACACGAGATGAGCTTGTTAGTGATGGAAAGTAAGCGTGCATGGCAGTCTTTGGGCAAGGTTACTTATGGGCCAAGTAAAGATGAAGAACGATCTCTAGCATTTCGTCGATCAATTTACATAGCCCAGAATTTAGTGGCTGGTGAAGAGTTTACTCCAGAAAACTTGAGACGTATTAGACCAGGTTTTGGCTTAGAACCAAAACATTATGATTTCTTGATTGGGAAACACGTTAGTAGAGATGTAAAGAGAGGAACCCCTTTAACTTGGGATTTAGTAAGTTGATTTGTTGAAATGTCTATTTTAGAGTTGTTAAATGATTGTTGAATATAAAGATACTAAGCCTGTAATAAATATCTGCGGAAGAAAAATAGGTATTTTTGAACGCCCAATTGTAATTGTTGAGATTGGTATTAATCATGAAGGTTCATTAGAAACTGCTTTTAAGATGGTTGATGCTGCCTATGATGCTGGCGCTGAAGTAATTAAGCACCAAACTCATGTTGTTGAAGATGAAATGAGTGGTGATGCAAAAAAAGTAATTCCTGGGAATGCAGATATATCTATTTACGATATTATGGAACGTTGCGCTTTAAATGAGGATGATGAGGTAAGGCTTAAAAATTACGTAGAGTCCAAGGGGATGACCTTCATTTCCACACCTTTTTCACGCGCAGCTGCAGATAGGCTTGAGAGAATGGGAGTAAGTGCCTATAAAATAGGGTCTGGAGAGTGTAATAACTACCCATTGATTGAGCATATAGCTTCATTTGGCAAACCAATGATTGTTAGTACTGGTATGAATGATATTAATTCAGTAAGGAAGATGGTTAAAATCTTGGAAGAATATAATATTCCATACGCACTGTTACACACAACAAATTTATATCCAACACCTTCGCATCTTGTGCGTTTTGGCGCAATGCAAGAATTGCAAAAAGAGTTTCCACATGCAGTGATAGGGTTGTCAGATCATACAACCTCTAATTTGGCTTGTTTTGGCGCTGTTGCCTTAGGTGCATCAATTTTAGAAAGGCATTTTACTGACTCTATGGATAGAACAGGTCCAGATATTGTAAATTCAATGGATCCAGAAGCATTAACTGAACTGATTAACGGAAGTATCGAACTAGCCAAGATGCGTGGTGGGAAAAAAGAGGCTGCTAAGGAAGAGCAAGTTACTATTGATTTTGCATTTGCAACAGTCGTTACAATTAAAGACATTAATAAAGGTGAAAAATTTTCAAAAGAAAATATTTGGGTAAAAAGACCCGGTACAGGGGAAATTAAAGCAGAAGATTACAAAGGGTTGCTGGGAAAGGAATCTTTGGTTAGTGTTGGTAATGATACTCATTTAAAGTGGTCAGACGTCAATGAATAGAAAAAGGATAGTTTTTTTGACAGGTACCCGGGCAGATTTTGGAAAGCTAAAGTCGCTAATCTCTATTACTCAAAATTCTGAGAACTACGATGTTCATATATTTGTGACTGGCATGCATATGAATTCACTATATGGGTCTACAGTAGACGAGATTCAAAAATGTGGATTTAAGAATATATATCAATTTACTAATCATAATACTATTGAAAATATGGATAGAACATTGGCAAAAACAGTCGATGGTTTTTCACGGTATATTGCCAAGGTTGATCCTGATTTGATTGTAGTGCATGGTGACAGGGTGGAAGCATTGGCTGGCGCAATTGTTGGTAGTATGAATAACATATTGGTTACCCATATTGAAGGCGGGGAGGTATCTGGCACAATTGATGAACTAATTCGTCATGCTGTTAGCAAGATGTCACATATCCATCTTGTGGCTAATAAAGAAGCCAAAATGAGGTTAATCCAACTTGGAGAGCTAGAGAGCTCTGTTTATATACTAGGTTCACCGGATTTGGATTTAATGAATCCAAAAACATTACCGTCATTGGATGTTGTGACTAAACGTTATGAGATCGAATTTTCAGACTATTCAATCGCAATGTTTCATCCTGTTACAACTGAGTATAAAGATATCCAAAAAAATGCAAAATATTTTGTGGACGCTGTACTTAAAAGTGATGAAAATTATGTTGTGATATATCCAAATAACGACCTTGGGTCGCATGAAATCCTCCATGAATATGAAAGACTGAAGAGCAATAGTAGGATTAAAATATATCCCTCGTTGAGGTTTGAGTATTTTCTTACTTTATTAAAAAATGCAAAATATATAGTGGGCAACTCTAGTGCTGGAATCCGCGAAGCATCCTATTATGGTATACCTGCTATTGATATCGGAACTAGACAAAATAATCGCGCTAAATCACCATCTATTTTTCATTGTAATGATGATAGTGATTCTATTTTACATGCAATTTCTAGAGCAAAAGTATTCCAAAATAAAGACAATATAGAAAGTTATTTTGGCATGGGAAATAGTGATAAGATTTTTTTAAAGCTTTTGGATGATGAATCAATATGGTCTATTCAGCACCAAAAACAATTTCAAGACTTAAGGTATGAATAAGATTAGAGTTATTGCAAGAATTGATGTTAAAAATGAATTTGCAATTAAAGGGATTCATTTAGAAGGCTTAAGAAAAGTTGGGAATCCAAATAGTATGGCTATAGACTATTATAAAAATGGCATTGACGAGATAGTTTTTATGGATGCGGTTGCTGCGTACTATGACAGGAATAGCTTGAGCAATCTAATTCAAAGCGCATGTAAAGATGTTTTTATCCCAATTACAGTTGGTGGAGGTATTAGAACTGTGGATGATATAAGAATAGCACTAAAAAGTGGGGCTGATAAGGTGGCAATTAATACTGCAGCAGTACAAGACCCTGATTTTATAAATAAGGCATCCAAGATATTTGGGTCACAGTGTATAGTTTCCTCCATTGAAGCTAAAAAAGTTGATGAAGATAAGTGGGAAGTATATACAGATAATGGTAGAGAGCCTACTGGGTTGGATGTGCTTGAATGGGTAAAAGAAGTAGAAAAATTAGGTGCGGGTGAAGTAATTCTTACTTCAATTGACAAAGAAGGAACTAAAAAAGGGTTTGATTTACGTTTAAATCAGGCCGTAGCTGATAGTGTTTCTATTCCCATTATTTCAAGCGGAGGAATGGGTAATAGTGGTGACGCTATACACTTGTTAAAAAACTCCAATACAGATGCCATTGCTATTGCATCTGTATTGCATTATGGATTGGAGAATATTCAAGATATCAAGCGTGCATTATTAGACAATGAAATAAGAGTTCGTTTATGAAAATAGCTATTATTGATTATGATATTGGCAATGTTCAAAGCATATTAAATGCTTTTGAGAATCAAGGTGTTTGTGCATTTCTAACCAGAGAGAAAAATGAAATTCTAGATGCAGACGGTGTGATTTTACCTGGAGTGGGTGCTTTCTCTCACGGTATGGGTTGTTTAAAGAAATATAATCTAATCGATACTATTAAAGAATATGTCAAAACCAACAAACCATTCATGGGAATTTGTTTAGGTATGCAAATGTTATTTGAAGAAAGTGAAGAATTTGGGACGACATTGGGACTTGGGCTAATTTCGGGGAAAGTGATAAAATTACCAATACAAAGAAGTAAGTTTGAAAAACTTCCTCATGTTAGTTGGAATGAACTAAGCAACAAAAATATTAGATGGGATGGGACAATATTAAATGAAATTGAAGAAAGTAGTGACATGTATTTTGTCCATAGTTTCGTAGCGACGCCTAAAGATGAACGAAATATTTTATCTACAACAGAATATTCAGGCTATGAATTTTGCTCTTCTGTTAAAAAAGATAATATTTATGGCTGCCAATTTCATCCAGAAAAAAGCGGGAAAATCGGATTAAAAATAATTGATAATTTCGTAAAAATTTGTAAGGAAAAGAACTATGAGTGAGAAGCTAGATGCATACTACGGTTTGCCATATAAAGTAAAGTTTTGTAAAAAATGTGTTATTTCAAATCAACGACCAAGCTCAACTGTTGAGTTTAAGAACGAAAAGGGAGAGAAGAAAAAAGTAATCAATTTTAATGAAGATGGTATTTGCTCAGCTTGTGCATATCATGATGAGAAAGAAACCGGAATTGATTGGGAAGATAGAGATAAAAAATTAAGAGATCTTCTGGCACAATTCAGAAGTGATGATGGATCTTACGATGTTATTGTTCCAGGTAGTGGCGGAAAGGATAGTGCATATACAGCACACGTTTTGAAATATAAATATGGAATGAACCCACTCACGGTAACTTGGGCACCACATCTTTATACAGATATTGGTTGGAAAAACATGCAAGAATGGATGCATACGGGAGGTCTTGATAACATTCTCTATACACCAAATGGTGTTCTACATAAAGAGATGACTAAAAATGCTTTTCATAACTTACTTCATCCATTTCAGCCATTTATAGTTGGCCAAAGAATTATTGGACCTGCCATGGCAAAAAAATTTGGTGTCAAGCTTGTAATGTATGGCGAAAACCAAGCTGAATACGGAAATTCAATAGAGGAAAATACAAATCCAATTATGAATATGGATTTCTATTCGTCTGACAATGCATTGGAAATGAAGTTTGGTGGTCTAAGTATGCAAGAATATATTGATAGTGGTAACTACACAAAGGATGATTTTGCTCCATATATAGCTCCAGAAAAACAGGAGCTAATTGATGCTGGAGTGGAGGTGCATTATCTTGGTTATTATTTAAAATGGGATCCTCAGGAATGCTATTACTACGCGGTTGATAATACAGGTTTTCAGGCGAATCCAGTGCGGACAGAAGGAACATACTCTAAATATAGCAGCATTGATGATAAGATTGACCCATTTCATTACTTTACCACGCTTATTAAGTTTGGAATTGGTAGGTGCACTTATGATGCAGCACAAGAGGTAAGAAATGACAAAATCACAAGAGATGAAGCAGCTTATTTAGTAAAAAAATATGATACTGAATTTCCTAATATCTATTTTAAAGAATTTTTAGAGTACATAGATACGACAGAGGATGAGTTTTGGAAAACTGTGAATAAACACAGAAGTCCACATATTTGGAAAGAGCTTTCTGGAGAGTGGAGGTTGAGGCATACAGTTGCAAAGAACGGGTGTGATGATTAAAAAAATTGTTGCAATTATCCCTGCACGTGGTGGTTCCAAAGGCCTGCCAAGAAAGAATATAATAGATTTAGCTGGTAAGCCTCTAATAGCATGGACAATTGAAGCAGCGTTAAAATCAAAATATATAACTAAAACCATAGTTAGTTCTGACGATGAAGAAATACTAAATTTTTCTAAAAATTATGGTGCTGATGTAATTGAACGCCCTGATAATTTAGCAAGTGATACTGCAACCTCAGAATCTGTAGTGGATCATACGATTGATTTTTTGCAGTGTAATGGAGAAGAGTTTGACATCTTGGTTTTATTACAGCCTACGTCTCCACTTAGAACGTCTATTGATATAGATAGTGCATTTGAAATCATGTTTGATAATAATTCCACTGCTATAATTAGCGTATTTGAAACTGATAATAAAATATTAAAATCGTTTAAATATGGTGTTAATGGGTATATTGAAGGAATTTCAAATAATAAATATCCCTTTATGAGGCGTCAGGACTTACCTAAAACATATATGCCCAATGGTGCAATATATATTGTTAACATCGATGCATTCAGGATATCTAGAGGATTTATGACGGATAGAACTTCTTGTTATGTAATGCCAATCACAAGAAGTCTTGATATAGATACTGAATTAGATCTTAGATCTATCGAAAGAATAATTAAAATACATTAAAATACCTATCCTATTGTTTAAACCTTCTATTGTAAATATTAAGACGTTGATGATTGAATTTACCATTTTTTATGAATAAACTAGCTATTGATCTTACATACCAGCCAGTTGGAGGTGCTTTATCACAAATTAAAGAGCTGATTAATAATGTAAATATTTATGATTTTGATAAGGTAGTATTCTATATCACTAGAGATAATTTACACCTATTTAAGGGTACCGATAGCACCAAGGTAGAGTTAAAAATTGTTCGTTTTTCGAATAAATCAATAGCAATTCGCACGCTTTGGTCACAAATAATCTTACCAATCTCGTTAGTTCTTAATAATATTAGTATTTTATTTTGTACAGGCAATATATCTCCAATAATTTGTAGTAGAAAAAAGGCTCAGTGGATTGGAACGGTCGGACCTTTTGTAGGTGGATTTATTAGTTCGTTCCCATGGAGGCAAAGGTTTATTTTATTTGTTAGTAAATACCTTACAATTTTTTCTGCATTTACGTCTAACCTAGTAATATTTGAATCGTTTTATACTAAGGATTTATTTGTCTCCAAATACGGTCAGAAGGATATAAAAAGCGCTACTTTCCATATTGGTAGAGATGACTATTTTTACTCTGTTGAAAAAATTAATAAAGTAAATGGAGTTGATTGTAAGAATATCGATTTTATTTTAACTGTTTCGCATTTATATCCATATAAAAATATTGAGGTATTGATTGAATCTTTTTATGAATTAAAGTTATACGAGAAGGGTTTATATTTGCTCATAGCCGGATCAGTAGTAGACAATGCATATTATGACAAGCTACAATCAATGACAAAAAAGTTAGGCGTTTCAAAATTCATTATTTTTCTTGGACGTGTAGAAAAACAAAGTCTAAGGGAGCTTTATTCTATGTGTAAAATCTTTGTTTTTACATCCCCATATGAAAATTTTGCATATACACTCGTTGAGGCGATGAGTTGTGGTGCGCCTATAATTACGACGGATACAACAGCGATGCCAGAGACTTGTGGTGATGCAGCTTTGTACTTTCAACCTGAATCAAAAAAACAATTATCAAACCAACTTTTAACTTATTTGAATGATGAAAATATTAGGAAGAAATTTAAGGATAGGTCAGTAAGGAAATCTAATGAGTATGAGAATTATGCATTAGTAAACCAAAGAACAAACGATGCTTTGTACGCACTCACATTAAAGGTATAACACGAATTATAGATATGAAAAAAGGCGATAAAATTTTAGTCACTGGTGGCGCAGGATTCATAGGATCGAATTTAGTTGCAAGCTTGTTAAAGGGCGGATATAGAGTTATAGTTATAGATAATTTTTCCACTGGAAGAAAAGAAAATCTTCAAGATTTTTTTGGTGATATACAATTAGTAACTAGTGATTTGGAAAATTACGATTTAGCCCAGCATAAAGATATTTCTGCTGTGGTTCACCTTGCCGCACAACCTTCTGTGCCTTTGTCTATAGAGAATTTTAAAGATAGCTCCATTTCGAATATGACAGCCGCTATCAATGTAATAGATTATTGTAAAAATAATAGCTTGCCACTAGTTTATGCATCCTCTTCAGCAATTTATGGCGAGTTACCATTCGGCTCTGATGATAATGATAAGGTAGATTTATTAAGCCCCTATGCTGCCGACAAAGTTTTATTAGAAATATATTCAAATATTGCTTTTAAATTATACAAAATGAGAAGTATCGGGTTGAGATTCTTTAATGTTTACGGACCCAAACAGGATCCCGGTAGTGCTTATTCTGGGGTAATATCAATTTTTGTTGATAGATTGTTGAAAAAGAATAAAGTCTATGTTAATGGCGGCTATCAAACTAGAGATTTTGTATATATTGACGATGTTGTGCGTGTAATTGAGTTGGCATTAGTTAAAGTAAGCAATGATAGCTTATGTGACCAAGTGAATGTATTAACAGGAAAGTCAATGAGTATAAAACAACTACTTGAAATGCTTTCAGATGAATTAAGTATAGTGCCTCAAGTCATTAAACAAAATCTTCCCGAAGGAGATCCTGAAAAATCAGAGGGTAACTCAAATAAATTATGTAGTCTATTAGACTTTAATCTAGAAAGCTTGGTTGACATAAAAGACGGGCTGAGGTGCACTATTGAGTATATAAAAGAGACGGAAATGTAATTGTGTTTGAGGTTATACAAAATAATGAGTACGATTGGATTGTAGTGGGAGGTGGTATAAATGGGATTTCTATTGCCGAGATACTATCTAGGGAGTCTAAGTCTGTATTGCTACTTGAGAAGAATGACTTCTTGGCATCTGAGACAAGTAAGATATTCCATGAATGGTTGCATACTGGCGCACTATACACCTTGGTTCCTGATCGACAACGTACACTCAAATATATGATTGGCGCTATAGATGATCTTCTTGAATACTATAGTGGTTTTTCAAAAATGAATTTAATTCCTACTATGTCGGGCTTGGAGACTTCTGGTTTAGGCTGGTTTAATAACGATCCTATCACCTTTAAATACAAAAAACGCATTATGAGTCCAGTATGGACTCCGTTGGTATCAAAGTCTATCAGTCTAGTAGAAGAGATAAAACAACACGATTGGTTAAGAAGAAGAGCGGGTGCTGGGTATGGGGATAAAACAGTTAATGCTAATTACTGGTTTAAGAACATAGTAAGGCAATTCAAAGAGGAGAAAAATTTCTTATCTATTGAAAGTTCAGATCTGACAATGAATTCAAGGGTGTTAATTGATGATTTAATCTCGCACGCACTAAAAAATAATTTAAGTGTAAAGACCGGATGTGAAGTTACTAATATTAATGATAGAGTTAATCATGTAGAGGTTAAATGCAAAGATGCAAAGATTTATAGGGCGAAAAATATAGTTATTACAGCACCCGATGTGCTCTCTAAATTTGTGGGAAGTAAGATCAAGATTGGTTATGCGCCAATACACATTGTTGAGAATATTGATGATAATGAGAACAATTTTGTTGAGTTAGATATAAAAGAAAAAAACTGTATTAATTTATTGAAAAAAGGCTCAGGGATAGGTCAAGCTGGCGGAGTAACTGTTTCAAATAAAAATGATGTTGATGCGTATTCAAGATATATTATCTCAGAACATAAAAAAAGAAATCCAAACATTAAGTCGATTGGGCACTATGTTGGCTTAAAAAAAGAGCTAGTTGGTAAAAATGAAAATAGGAATTATCTTTACCATATTAATCAACATAATGACAAAATTTGGTCAACTGTTTTAGGGAAATTTACTTTATCTTTTAGTATGGCACCTGAGTTTTATAGAAGGGTTTATGGTGTAAATCCTAGTAAAATATTTCAAATTAATGAACAATGTTCAGAGTCGGGAATGGTAGATAAAACAGCTTGGCAAGATATTGTAGAAGATCATCAGAGAAAGGGGTAGAGTATGGGAATCATAAAAATTCCACAAAAAGCAATTGCACATTTTGAAGAGAATTATTCAGAGATTTTCTCCACAGGAGAATTGGCTGAGGGTAAATGGAATCGCAGAGTTGGAGAATGGACCAAAAATTATACTGGAGTGCAAGGTGCAGTAGCAGTTGGCTCAAATGGTTCAGGCATCTTTACAATATTAAGCCTACTTAAAAGGTATAGGGGCTATAAATATGTTTTTTTACAAAGTAACACAATGTACGGTGTAAAGACGATGTCACTTTCAGCAGGTCTGGAAATATCAGGATATGTTGACTGTGGATTGGATACGTTGATGCCTACATTTCAGAATTTCAAGAAATTTGCTTTACAATTGGACAACCCTTCAAAACATATTTTTTTATTGACCCATATTGGTGGGTGGGTTAATCCAGATATAAAAAAAATAGCAAATTTCTGCAAGGAAATTGGTATCGCTCTTGTTGAGGATTGTGCACATAGTTTTGGTTCAACACTCAATGGCGAACACACAGGAACTTTTGGTGATGCAGGAGTGTATTCATTATATGCAACAAAAGCCGTTTCTGCAGGAGAAGGTGGCGTCATTGTTTCTAATGATGAGGAATTAGCCGAACTTGCATCTAGATTTATTATCTATGACAGGTTTAGTCAGGAATTGGATGTAGGTATCAACTTAAGAATGTCTGAAATCTCTGCACTACTTGCATACTCAGTGTTGAATTCTATTGAGGAAATTATTAGTAATAAGTATATGATTTCTGATAAATATATTCAGGCTTGTGAAAAGGCTGGGCTTGAGTACTATGAGCCTAAAATAAATGGGCAAAGATCTAATTTATATAAGTTTATTTTGATTGCAAGGGATGACCAGCATCAGAAAAAAATTGATCAAATTAAAACCAGAACATCAACTATCTATGATTATAGTTTAGGCAATGATCCAGAAAATATTTGTAATAGGCATATCTGTTTACCCATTTGGTATGATTTAGATAGTGAGACTATCAACCAAGTTTTGAGTGAAATAAAAAATATTAAATAAGTATCTTAAATAATATGTCAGAAAATGGCCTTGTGTCTTCGATAAAAGAGCTTTTTAAGCATGTTTCTCAGAAACGCAAGTTGCAGTTTTTAGGGGTGCTGTTGTTAACCGTAGTTGGCTCAGTATTTGAAGTGGTTAGCCTAGGCGCAGTAATCCCCTTTATCAGTGTTTTATCTAGTCCAGAGTCATTATTGGAGAACGAATCTTACTCTGCTATTTTAAAAATATTCAATATCCTGTCAACTGACGATCTTGTAATAACAGTGACACTTTTTTTTGGTATATCAGCATTATTGGCCGGCTTTGTAAGATTGTTATTAATATGGACAACATTACAAGTGACAAGTTTAACTGGTGCGGATTTGAGCATTAAGGCCTTTGAAAGGATATTATATAAACCATATCTTTTTCATGTTGAGAAAGGCAGTCATGAGATTATTAACGGAATAGTTCGAAAAGTTAAAATCGCAACTTCAGTATTATTTTCTGTTGTCACCATATTCACCTCTTTAATTTTATTTATCTCAATTTTTGGAACTCTTGTTTATATTAGCCCCTTTGTTGCATTTGTTTCCGGTCTAATATTTGGAATTTTATATGTATTAATATCGCTTTTTTCAAAAAAAATTCTTTATAACAATAGTATAGATGTAGCGAAAGAGTCAGATAATGAAGTTAAGTCTTTACAGGAAGGAATTGGAGCAATTAGGGATGTATTGTTAGATCATGCACAAAAAATACACATAAAATTGTATTCACATTCTATAACTACTTTACAAAAAAAACAGGCAGAAAATGCCTTTATAAATCAATATCCACGCTATCTGATGGAAATGATTGGCCTTGTATTAATCTCTGTATTGGCCTATTATTCTCACACTCACCTTGGAGAGGGGGAGGGTTATTTTCCAATTCTTGGCGCATTAGCTTTGGGGGCCCAGAGGTTGTTGCCACTACTACAGGGTATTTATGGCAACTGGGCTTCCGCATTAAGCAACTCTGCATCTTTGATTGATGTTGCTGAGATTTTAGAAGGGTCGGATTCTATTTCAGATGTTAACAATGAGGCTGATAATTTAGAATTTAATGAGCGTATCGATTTTCATAATATATTTTTTAAATATAAAGATAAACTACCTTATGTTTTTGAAAATATATCCATGACTATTGGCAAAGGTCAACAAGTAGGTGTTGTTGGTTCTACAGGTTGTGGAAAGAGTACATTTCTTGATGTTTTAATGATGTTAATTAAGCCAACAAAAGGGGATATAACTATAGATGGATTAAGCTTAAATAAGTCATTAACTCAATCGTGGCAAAAAATGATTGCACATGTGCCGCAAGATATATTTTTATTAGATGCGTCATTCATAGAGAATATTGCATTTAATGTGCCAAAAAATAAAATAGATTTAGATAAAGTAATTAGTGCAGCAAAACAGGCGCAGATACACACATACATCGACTCTACGGTTAATGGATATGACACTTTAACTGGTGAAAGAGGTGGCAAGCTTAGCGGAGGGCAAAAACAAAGAATAGGTATTGCCAGGGCATTATATAAAAATTCCCCAATATTAATTTTGGATGAAGCGACTAGTTCGCTTGATACTACGACAGAGAAATTAATTATGAATTCAATATATTCGTTGAATCCTGATATTACTGTCATTATGATTACGCATAGAATAGCAACGTTGGAAAATTGTAATTTTATTGTTAAATTCTCTGGCGGACATATAGAAGAGATAGGAACTTATTCTGAAATGAAAGAAGCTTTAGGTGTTAGATAATTTGTGTTTAATTTAATTATATTTGGTAGTAAACAATGAACAAAGATAATACATCGGACTTTAAAAGAGTAAGCCTGATAGATTTTTTTAAAATAATTTTTAAAAACAAAATAAAAATAATAGTGATATGCGTTATTACCGTCTTTATGACAGTTATGTTTACCCCTAAGGGTGTTCAACAATACAAGTTTACAGTTGATCTGCAAAAAAAACCCAAATATGAAGTGGGTCAATACTCAAGATTTAAGGAATTTGTTGTTATATATGATAATCATATTAAGAAATTTCTTGATAATAGTGAACAAGAGGGGTTATACATTGAGGTATCTACTAAAGAGAAAATAGGATATTTGGCGCTTGATATAATATCTACTACTAAAAACAAAGACATTATTAATAACTATATTCAATATTCGACGGATGTTATAAAAGAGGATAGAATTCAAAATTTGAAAAAATCGCGTAAATCACTCAATAGGGAGTTAATTAGGTTAACACCTAAAGAAATTAGTTTAATTGCCCAAATCATTGCAACTGCTAACAATCAAGAAATTCAATCAGAAAATTTTAAAAGAGCTGCTGAGCGACTTCTAAATGTGTATCGACTAAAATTTAAGAAAATTTCTGCCGTTAAAGGGATTGAAAGAAAGATTCTTAGAGTTGATAACTCTATCAAGAAAATCAGTAAATCTGAACTTTTTCAAAAAATTAAGATTAGTGAGCCAGAAGTTTATGGATCAAAATTAAAATTACAAATACTATTTGGTCTTTTATATGGTTTGGTTCTCAGTTTTATCATTATTCTTATTCAAATCATTAGAAAAAATAAGAGTGAAGGTTGGTCTAAATAATGAAAGGCATAAAAGAAAAGTTTTTTCGTTCCATTGTTGGTAAAAATAGCCATTTTATTGGTGCACATAAAGATGAGGTATGTTACATAATAGGCAATGGTGCATCGTTGAAAAGTATGGATTTAACATCATTTTCTGATCATATTGCAATAGGTTTAAACCACATCAATTTACATAAAGACCGCTCATCTCTCAATATGCCGTATCAAGTTGTAGTGGAACCTTTTTTCTTTTATCCATATATTAAGAACCCTTACACTTTAGCTTATCAGAGAAATATACTAGGAAAATTATTTATAGAATCTTTTTCAGGTTACAAAACACAAGTTAATCTATTTGTTAGTTTGAGTAATATTTTAATCCCCTTTGTTGGTAGTAAAATTTCTTATCTTTATCATTTTGGTAATCGAAATTGTAATGCGAAAGATAATGATATATCTGGCTCATTTAGTTTTATGAGTGGTGCACTCGAGGCTGGTTTAGGGTTGGCTATAAATATGGGTTTTAAAAAAGCCATCCTGATTGGCTGTGATTATCTTTTTACTCCAATGAGCAATGGTCACTTTTATGCGTATGGCCCACCTGTAAGGCTAGACAAAGAAAGACCTTATGACGCCCTATTTGCTAAAATTAAAAAAGATATTGAAGTTCATGTTATAACAGACTTTAGCGGAGTTAGTAATAGTTTAAAATCTTCAACATATTTTGAATATACTGGAAAGAATTTATTATATAAAGAAAATGTTGAAATTGTGGATACAAAATTTCTAAACTATTTGGAAATTGCTAACAAATTACAACAATACAATGGAAAGATAAAATAAAAATAGGATTTTAATTATATGTTTAATGACAAAGTAATATTTATCAGTGGGGGCACTGGTTCATTTGGAAAAAAATACACGAAAACCTTGCTCGAGAGATATAAACCAAAAAAAATAATTATTTTCTCTCGCGATGAGTTAAAGCAATATGAGATGCAACTTGAATTTAACGATGATTGTATGCGTTATTTTCTTGGTGATGTTCGTGATCTTGATAGACTAAAACAAGCAATGCAAGGTGTTGATTATGTTATTCATGGCGCTGCAATGAAACAAGTTCCAGCTGCTGAATATAATCCAATGGAGTGCATTAAAACCAATATAACGGGTGCTGAAAATATTATATCAGCCGCAATTTTTAATAATGTAGACAAAGTTATGGCTTTATCAACTGATAAGGCGGCTAACCCTGTTAATCTGTATGGTGCGACAAAGTTAGCTTCTGACAAGTTGTTTGTTGCCGCAAATAATATGGCTGGAAGTTGTAGAACAAGGTTTTCAGTTGTGCGTTACGGCAATGTGGTAGGATCTCGCGGATCAGTTGTCCCTTACTTTAAGCGACTTATTGAACAAGGCGCAACATCATTACCAATTACACATGTAGATATGACCCGGTTTTGGATTACATTGGTTAATGGTGTTGATTTTGTTTTGAAGAATTTTGAAAGAATGGCAGGTGGTGAAATTTTTGTACCAAAAATACCTTCGGCGCGTATAGTTGATCTTGCGAAATCTTTGGCTCCTGATTTAGAGCATGAAATAATTGGAATTAGGCCAGGAGAAAAAATTCATGAAATAATGTGCCCATCAGACGATTCATTTCATACAATAGAGTTTGATGATCATTATGTAATAACACCCACTATTAATTTATTTGAATATGAACACGACTATACACAAGATAAAATTGGAGGGAAGGGGCAATATGTTGAGCCTGGTTTTGAATACTCTTCAGGGGCTAATACGTTTTTGAGTATTGATAAACTTAAAGAATACGACGAGTTTTCTGAAGAGTAGATGATTCCTTATAGTAAGCAGGATATTACCGAAGATGATATCCAGGCGGTTGTTAAAACACTAAAATCAGACTTTTTAACACAAGGAGACGCAACCCCTTTTTTTGAAAAGTCATTGTGTCAATATACTGGCTCTCAATTTTCAGTCGCGGTAAATAGTGGTACTTCTGCACTTCATGTAGCCTGTCTTTCTTTAGATCTTGGAAAGGGGGACTGGCTTTGGACAACTGCAGTTAGTTTTGTAGCTTCAGCCAATTGTGGACTGTATTGTGGGGCCAAAGTTGATTTTGTTGATATCGATCCGAATGATTGGAATTTAAGTATTCATAATCTTAAAAGAAAACTCAAAATTGCAAAGCAAGGAGCAAAGCTTCCAAAAGTATTAATTGTAGTTCATCTTTGTGGACAATCAGCCAACATGAATGAATTGTCTCGCCTAGCAAAAGAATATAATTTCAAAATTATTGAGGACGCATGCCATGCTCTTGGCGGGAAATATCTCGGGAAGCCAATTGGTAGTTGCATATATAGTGATATAACTGTTTTTAGCTTCCACCCCGTAAAGTCTATTACTACAGGAGAAGGGGGAGCTGCCACAACTAATAATTTAAAGTTGGCAGAAACAATGAGACTTTTACGATCCCATGGTATTACTCGGGATCATAAATTCATGATAGGAGAGCCTCATGGAGCGTGGCATTATCAGCAAATATGTTTGGGCTATAATTATAGATTAAGTGATATTCAATCTGCGCTCGGTACCAGTCAATTGAGTCGTATCGATGATTATATTAAAAAGCGCAATTTGGTAGCCACATATTATGACCAAAATTTAGATTTATCTAAGGTAAGTATACAATTGCAAGATGAAAAAGTGATGTCATCTAGGCATTTGTATGTGATTAGATTGAATGAGGATAAAGTTAAAAAAAATCGCCAATATGTTTTTGAAAAGTTAAGAGATGCAAATATTGGAGTTAATGTACATTATATTCCAATATATAGACAACCTTT
>Ga0209665_1000877_pt1 | contig 19718 bp, 13 predicted proteins | sample SaaInlV_200m_DNA_2_FD_184675 | JGI IMG/M metagenome (GOLD analysis project Ga0209665, IMG submission 184675) | Marine microbial communities from expanding oxygen minimum zones in the Saanich Inlet - Saanich Inlet SI074_LV_135m_DNA (SPAdes) (version 2) | ecosystem: Environmental > Aquatic >... | reverse complement strand
CTTGAAATCGACCCAGTCCCAGCTAAATTGCTAGCGGGAGTTGGTGGCTAGTGGACACAGCTGCATACGTGATCTTGCTTGTGGAGTAAACCGCATACCCAGGTAAATTAAATGCTAAAATGATCGGAAAGACTGGGCTTTTTGCGCGGGGATACCGAGAGCTTGAAAGGAGTACAATTATTATCTTAGAGTTCGTTTCGAGCAATACTTTCCGTGTAGCAGACGTGGTGAATTCGCACTTCGACGATGAAATTTCCCATCAGAGGCGTTGCACCTCATCCTAGAATTTATCCGTTCATCCTAGAGTGGAGTTCAAGGGCGTTGATGGTCTATTTTCTATGGAGAGAATTATCTGCAGGGGTCAGCAGTAGCCCTAAGGAATATGATATTCATTTTCGCCTCCTAATTCTCGGTAAATGAGATAGTCGCTTTCATCTCACAATTCTTACGCACAATATATCTGATCATAGTCACAGGAAGACGTAAAAAGTTAGAGAATAGGGATACAGAAGTGTTTTAGGAATTGGAGAAGTACCAAATAGCGAGTGCTGGGAGACAGGCGAAAATTACTAACACCACCCAAACAGACGACCCAAAACGCTTATAAGCGTTATGGAACACCAATAGCTGATTCTAGAAGCGCTAGTCGTCAGAGTAGTGTTGTTAGGGGACGCAGTTACATTTTTCGAAGAGGCAGAAGGAGCTAACGATGGTGTTTCTTGCGGCCCATACAACTGTTCCATAGACGTAAGAAAGGAGTCGGCATTCTCACCACCTACTGGGCACTGTTCATCCCAGATACTGACGGACGTTGATATATCCAATGGAGACTTAATTGGCATCGTAGCTACAGAAATTCTGCCGGTAGGAGCATTTGCAGGTCCAAATAATACTGGAGGTTCAATTTTTGAGGACAAGTCATAGTTTGTAGCTAGTGAGAATTCAGATTCATTAATAAATACTCTTTTGTGATCAAGTATGTAATGAGGTGAAAATGGACTATCCTCGAGGTGAGGATCAGAATTCCCCCAAGTATTTATCTCCATATCTGACGCATCTAGATTACCACCTGAGGGATCATCTCGATTATCAATATTCTCCTCGGAATAATACCACTCATAGAATTGGTAGAAAGGAGACATAGCATAGCCCACGACCGTAGATACAACCCCAAAGTAAAAGTAATCTATAACCAATAGAGCGCCGATTATGACAATCGCTTTCCTGTGTCTGACGAGGAAATCCTCAGAGCGCTCACTAATAATTGATCTTTTATGCTGATCACAGAAGTCATTAATATATTGTAGAAACTGATGACGACTATCTTCAAATAGTTGGGAAAGGTCGGATCTTACAGCATCGATATCCTCTTCCATCCTAGACTTATGCTTAGGAGTAACCGGTGTGGCTGGAATCTCCACGCCACTTTCTCTAAGAATCTGTCTAATTTTACGTTGATCATACGCAGCATGTACGTCGTAAGTATGTCTGAGCCTTTTGTATTCATCACCTTCGCTTCTCTGGAAGGTTTTAAGAATCCGATCCTCCATGGATCCAGGGATAATTGCCAGTCCAACATCAACTGTCGCCAGGATATAGATTGGAATCCCTAAAGCAAATAATAAATATCTGAAACATTTTCTTACAAGCATATATTCAGATCTCATAAGTATATTAAAAAGTTGTCTTAAAAATAGGTTTCTTAAAAAAACAAATTGCCCGCAGACTATAAATTCTCATTCATAATCTGCGGACTTTAATTAAGAGGCTAAACGCTCCATATTCTTATCATTCTATTCGTCGTTCGAAGCGCCCTCACCTTTGTCTACTACGAGAGATGCCGCCCTTTGATCCAAAATCTGTCTAAACGCGCCCGAGATGAAGTCAAAACGCTCAGGACCGGCTGCTTTATTGTAAAGGAAATCCGTAAATTCTTTAGGTAAATTATTTCCCAAATTGGTTTTCTTCAAAGAAGCAACTACAGCTTTTGTTTGATCCTTCGGACCTTTGGGAGTCCCCAAGTCTACAGCTACTTGGCCACTTAACGCTGGTATTTGCGCAAGATTCACCAAGTTCAGCAGATTCGAAGATACGTCCAGATTGTCCCAGGTAGTCGCATACAGGCCCTTAATAGTATTCCAGTCCTCTTGAATCTTATTGCCATCTTCATCATCTTTAAACTCCGTAGGGAATTCTGCAATCATATCAGTGAATTGCTCAAAATTAGGCATCAACAGAAGAACATTTGGTATAAGTCTCTCTTTGAAGGTTTTTTCATCGTATTCCTTGAAGAAGTCGTATTCCCTTTGAGCAAGTTCGGCTGTAAAGCCGTTTATCTTGAGCTCTTCATAAAATGCACCTACTGCTCCCACTTCCTTCTGAACCAACGGAAACATCTTTGCATGGAATGCAGGATCAGCAGTTTTCAAGCTGTTATACCAAGCAAAATTTTCATTATTCGCATCTAGGTCCTCATCAGCTTGGAAGAATTGCTCATAATCATTTTTGTTTAAATGCTTAGCAAACAAAGTAAGTGTTTGTAGTGAGGAGTTCGGTGTGAGCTTTTCTTGTTCCGCTGCCATAGCTTTAACATCGGCAAATGACACTTTACCTGCTTCAATATTAGGTTCCTCCGCATCATCCTCATCTCTCAATTCTAGGGCTTCGAGTGCACCATTTACAACTGAATCTATATATTGATTAGCAAACCACCGAGCCAATTCCTTTGCAACTGGATCACTTCCTGCTCGTCTATCAAAATACGTCGCAGGGCCTTCAACTAGTTCCTCGAGCTTTGGATTCTCAACAGTGTTTTCGAAAATTGCATGAGTAGGATCAACCTTATGGATCCACGTTAGAAGAGCCATGGTATCTGCTGTAAAGGCTGGGTCTACCCCCTCGACTCCATTATCTGCTTCTACGCCATTTACTTGACTAGTAACCTGGTCAGCCTTACTCTGAATCAAATTATCCGCCATATCCGTAAGTGCTGTGATAAAGCCAACGGCAGAGTCTTTATACAAAGCAAAGTCCTCAGCATCATTGTCTATGTAAGCCTGTAACTGAGTCTTTAGAAGCTCTAGTCTACCGTTACCAAAAAGGACAGGATCAAGCTCCAATGTTTCTCTTACAGAGTCCAGGAATTTGGTATAGCTTTTACCACTAAGCAAGTCGCCGTAAGTAACTCCATATTGAACGTCTTTTAAGAATTTCACAGAAGATAGGAAGCTTGAACCAGTTTTTACTCCAGCTTCAAATTCTTTTAGAATGGATACAAAAGTCTCAGATATTCTTCTCTGTACAGACGTATGTAGAATTTCAGAGAGGTGATCAGCACGATCCTTTGCTTGCAAGTTATAAGCAGTTGGATCTTCTACCTCAAGTACATATTCACCGAAATTGACGGCATCTTCAGGACTAAAAGGTAGCTTCGTTGGATCGTTTTCATAAGCCTCAATATACTTTGTTTCTAAATCTGTATACATCTGGGCAGGAAGAGGATTTTCTTCGGCTAAAGTAGCTGCGTATATGTCAACGAGTTCCCCAAATCCGTCTTCACTTAACGTAGGAGTCACCGTTTTTTTCTTAACATTGACAAGAGTCGCTAACATTCCACGTACAGCTTGCTCAGTTTCGTCGGCTTCATCATTTGCGAAGGGGCCCATTAAGTCATTAACAGACTGTTGAAAGTCAAGTTGGTCACCTTCTACAGCAGAAGTAACGTAGTTGTCCAAGAATTTCCAGTGATTAGAACCTTCTAGTTTATGTTGTTCAAAAAACCCTAGAATGCTTGCCATATCCTCGCCAGCATGAACTTGATTGCCGAATCCGCTTTCCTTAGCCCGCTCAAACAACTCACTTCCTGCATCGAGCAAAGTGAAAGCTTTCGGACGAGGGAACCACTTGCTAATGTACTGCTCGCCACCATTTGCTGCAAACTTTGCTGCGACCGCTTTGAAAGCTTCTTCCTCAGTAGCACCGCCATTAATAAGCTTTTCTTTTTCCCTCAATACCTTGTTAACTGCCTCCGCATTGGACATGGGAAACATTACAACCGCAGTTGACATGAAAAGTGATGTATAGAAAATTGCTTTTTTCGTAGATCTCATAAGTAATACCCCTTAATTTTAATGTATTTATTAGAATGTATATGTGACACCGAAGAGAAGATTGAAGCTTCCTGGTGCTATTTTTACCTTAAATTCATCACTATCTTCGTCATGAATGTCTTTGGTCGTAAAAGACTGGTGGAAAGTGTAAGTTCCTTCTCCAAAAACTCTGAATGATTCAGATACGGATCGAGAGATGCCTGCGCCAATTGGAAAACCAACAAGGCCCTTTGTTTGGGATCCTTGACCGTCTGTTTCGGGCTCATTATATTTGACCCTAAACTTAGTGTAGCTCACCCCAAGAATTCCATAGAGAGCCGTATTCTGGGAGACTTTTCCCCCGAGATGACCCACAACACCAAAGCCATATTTTTGGGACAATTTAACTTGGTTAGATGTGTCATTAGCACCTACCGCCAAATCCTTAGTTGTACTTCCTTGAGAGGAAGACGTGTTTAAAAACAGCTTTCCTGCATAATATAGCTTTCCTGATTCACGGCTTAGACCACCTTGAATTTCTCCTACGACACCATTTGCAGTTGGCTGAAACTTCGCTGTCCCCGAAGCCGCACCGGAGGTCTCCGTTCCATTTCCACTTGAAGAGAGACGCTGATACCCAGCACCGACGCCAATGTTCCAACCATGGAATGCGTTCTTTGCATAACCTTCAGAAGCTAATACTGTGCTACTAAGCAAAAGCGCGGAAACTACATATTTTTTCATCTATCTAATACCTCAAGTGACTTCTACAAGCGACCGCGTGAATGAAGCGATCTGGTTGACAATTTGCCCAAAGTGAAGGGGATCTCCACTTGGAATAGAAAATTTATACATTTTTTATGTATTTGAAGTGCTGGGGCGTGTCAATGTATTTTATGCATTTATAGTGCATATTTTATAATTCTAATATTTTACAAGAGGTTTTTTGATTGCCAGAAGTTTGCAATCCTTGGATTGAGGAAAACTAGGTTTTACCAGCAGATAGGCTAAGGAGCATATGGTGTCGCAACCTTAAGCTCTGCAAAAGATTCCCAAATAAATGGACAAAAAATATATTGAAAGGTGATTGCTTGTTTTGATGGCGCTTTAAGAACCCCATTTTCCACTATGGTTCAGGGCATCTTCGGGCGGATTGTTGAGCGCTTCGATCACTTCTTCCACGGAATTCACCGTTTGAAATAGAGATAGAGTCCCGGGTGTCGCAAAGTGGTGACCAACGATAGACTTCGTTAGGTCTACTAGTGGATCCCAATACCCATCAATATTCACAACCACCATGGGTTTATGATGCAGGTTGTGCTGGCGCCAGGTTAATATTTCAAAAAATTCGTCAAGGGTGCCAAAGCCACCAGGAAGAATGACAAAAGCATCTGCTTCTTCAAACATATGCATCTTGCGGGTATGCATGTTATTGACGATCTGTAAATCCGTAATGCCCGTATGATGGTCTTCAAACTCTATCATGGATTCGGGGATAAACCCCAAAACTTTTCCTTCTTCCTTTATAGCCGCATCTGCCAAAATGCCCATCAACCCTCTTCGCCCACCGCCATAGACTAGTCGTAAGCCGGCCTTTGCAATCAACGTTCCCATTTGTTGAGCACTTTTCTCGAAAGCAGGTGCTGCTGATTTTGTGGCCCCACAATAAACACAAACTGATCGTATCTGCTGCATAATGTTTCTTTCTTTGGTCGATTTTTATAGGCTTGCCATTTTTTTGTTCTTTTAGTGAATCACAGAATCTATAAAGGGTTTTGCATTTTTTCACAATGGGAATTCATGATAGACTTAACAATATATATATTACTTTGATGAGGCGCTCCATGAAGAAATACCTTTCCATCACATTTGTAATTTTGGCAACACTATGTGTCGTTTCAAAGTCCAAAGCAGCAAACTATAAACTTCAATATGACACCTCTTTCATAGAAATTTTAAAAAGAGAAAATCCCAAGAATCTACCTATGGAACTTACCCATGCCGGACAAACTACCTCCTTAGGAGCTTCTTCCGACCCCTCCTCAGGTGAATTTACTTTTGAACTGCCCAACATCAAGCCTGGAAAAGAATTCCGGATTGACAAAATTGAAGAGGGAAAACGCTATAGAGTTTTCACACTGCATGCTCTCAATGAAACTCAATTTAATACTCTACTCAAAGATTCAGAATTTAGCGCTCAGCTCAAAACTTATATCAACGATATTGAGTATACGATTACCCTCAAAAAAATTAAACCGGTCGTAGTGAGTTGCATTAATAAATATTACTTGGCAATTCCATTAAAGACGGTTTCCGCGTCCATAACAAATAATTCCTGACCCTGCAAGTCGGGTATATGCCCCGTAAGATGCCATTATACGCCTCCATCTGAGTTAAATAATTTTTAGAAACTTGAGTTGAGTGCTCGGGTATATGTCCCGATGTTTTGTAATCAACTACCCAAATTTCTTGATCTTTTATGACCAGGCGATCGATCTGACCCGAGACCATTTTGCCCTTAATTTTTCCCACAATGGGAACTTCTGTCAGTGCCTCTCCTGCAAAGACTTGATGTAACTCAGGAGCTCTCAGGACTCCAAGCACCTCTAATGTCATCTCACGCCGACACTCCGGTGACAGTTTGGCCCCCTCTGCCTCTAAGTAACGGGTGCAAATAGACTCCCATCGATCCGAGGCAACCAATGGTAGCTTTTCCAGAAGACGATGAATGAGCACCCCCCTGAGGCGAATTTCATCGGACGCATGAGCATGATCTCCCCCCTCAGACTCAAAACCCATCTCAGAGGGCGCTTGAATTTTCTCACGGGAAAACTCCTTTGGGGCCATCGTATGGATCCACAAGGGAAGAGGCACCTGAACTACTGCTTGGGATGATTCTTGAATGGGAACTCTCTGGAATGGTTGAATAGATTCCAAACGACGCCCTTTCCCCATCCATCCTGTCTCTGGAAAGCCCCCCTTTGCAAGAGCATCCCCTAGCGTAGACATGCCCTGGGTTACAAGATTATACCAACAGTTTTCGGGAACCTGGGAGCGTACCTGCCATCCACACACATATAGTCTGTCTTCCGCTCTAGTCATGGCAACATATAACAATCGAAAATATTCATGAACTTCTCGAGACTTATCTGCGCTGCGCAGATCATTTACGACCTCTCCGTCAGAGTTCTTTTTGGGAGAAAACACCATGAGTCCTCCCCCATCTTCTCCAGAAGGCCAAAAGAGTCTCTGGGGATGGGAAGGCACATGGGTCGTATCCGGTAAAATGACTATGGGTGCCTGAAGGCCTTTTGAGCCATGAACGGTCATGATCCGAACGTGATTTCCCCCTTGATCTAGATCGCGTTTGATCTCAGGATCACTGGTCTTAAACCAAGCCAAGAAACCCTGGAGTGACAGGCCGTGCCTACGCTCATATGTATGGCAATGGGTCAAAAATGCTTCAATGGTGTCACTGGCTTCTAATCCCAAACAACTAAGGAGTTTTTTCTGTCCCTCCATCTTCCCCAAGATAGTCGCAAAAAGGGCATAAGGGGATAGTGTCTCATTCATAGAAAGCAGTTTATTTAGAAACGAATGAGCTTCTCCATAGATTGGATTGTCCCCTTTTCTTTGGCCCAGGGCCGCCCAAAGACTTAAACCACTCCGCTCATGACACAGACCAAAAAGCTGTTCTTCTGTCAAACCAATGAGAGGGCCCTTCAGAACCACGGCTAAATTAAGATCATCCTCTGGCAACAATATAAACTCACCCAAGGCCATTAAATCCATGACAGCCAATTGATCTAACAGACGCATGCGGTCTAACCCGGAAACGGGTATCCCCTTGGCCTTGAGGAAACGCATAAGCTCTTCCACAAACTCCGTCCTTCGGCGCACCAAAATAAGGATATCCCCTGGACAAATAGGGCGATTCTGGGAGGGAAGTATTTCCTGTGACTCTAGCCATCCATGAATTTGAGTGGCAATTCTGTGCGCCAATCTCGTTCGTGGTGAATCCGCCTGTCGCCTTGTAATTGGCACTTCCCAAGCCGATCCCGATTCCTGCTCAATAGGTATTGCAAGGGGCCATATTTCTACAAGTCCTGCCTGACTTGTCCGATGAACCTCATGGCTAACAGCTTGCCCTAATCCTAGTCCTTGTTGAAGGATAGGTGCTTTGAAAACCTGATCAACCACTTGAAGAATCGGTTCAGTCGAACGAAAAGAGACGGTCAAATCTACATCTTTCCAAAACTGCCCCTCTTGCTCGACTCGATCCTGGAAAGTAGAACGCATATTTTTGAACAGTTGGGGATCCGCTCCCTGAAAACTGTATATGGACTGCTTTTCATCACCCACCGAAAACATGGTGCGAGGCGCTATTCCTGGATTTTCCAAGAGTCCCTCCACCAAAGCACCAATAACTTGCCACTGGCTATGACTGGTATCTTGAGCCTCATCAATCAGAATGTGATCCATGCCCCCATCCAGCTTATAAAGCACCCAAGGCGTCATAGACTTCTGGGACAAAAGAGCCACCGACTTCCCAATCAAGTCGTTATAGTCCAAAACCGACCGTCTCTGCTTGATACGCTCATAAATTGCTAAAAACTCTTGCCCCACTTTCAAGAGTGCCTCTGAATATGTGGCAACAGATAGGGCCTTCGCGCGATCCCGAAGGACATTCAACCGTTCTGCTTCGTGGGCCAGGACATCTTCAATGTCGGGAAATTCGTTCAAAACACCCTTGGTGCATAAACGGGCACGCCTTTCCCCTTTCGTGGTGAAAAATAGACTCTCATATTGGCCCAAAAGGGACCCACGATTTTCAGCATCTACTGATAACCATTTGTTTAGAAGAATTGCTTTTTCCTGGTCCGTTTTAGAACCACTCCCCAAGGCTTCCTTTGCATAGTAGATCCCAGACTGGGAAAACTGCGTCAGAACTTCCTTTTCCAGACCCTCTTTCGTTTCGTCCCCCATAAGTCCCAAAAAAGCATTGAGACGCGTTTTATAGGCCCCCTCTCCATCCTTCACAACGGACTCGAAACGATCTCTTTGGTTTGCAATCTGCCCCATAAGGCTTTTAAAAACGCCTGGCTCCATTACCCGTGTCAAAATTGCTATGTCGTTCTTTAGGGATGGCGCCGTCAAAACCTCCCGCTCTGACTGCTCTAGCAAAAGCCTCGCGACACCTTCATCCAACACATCAAAATGAGGAGAAACGCCTGACTCTAACGGAAAGCGCTTTAAAAGCGACTGACAAAATGAGTGAATGGTTTGGAGCTTAAGATGCCCAAAGACTTCCTTTACCAAATGCCGAGCTCTTTTCGTTATATCCCCCTCTACGGGTCGTCCCAAAAGAGTTTCAAGTTCCGCCTTCAATTCATCTGTGGGTGCAATGACCCAGGCACTTAGGCGCTGTGTGATACGACTGGTCATTTCAGCAGCAGCTGCTTTTGTGAAGGTAAGACAGAGAATCTTTTCTGGAGAAGCGCCTTCCAACAATAGAGTTAAGACCCGATCAATTAAGACTTTTGTCTTACCGGTACCCGCCGAAGCGGCAACCCACACAGAGGATTTAAAATCTCGCGCTAAATACTGGGGATCATGAACCCCAGCGTCAGCCTGAATCTTAGGCGTTACTTTAAGAGCCGACTTCATGGCATTTCTCCTTTTCCAATCAGGCCCCAGGCTTTGGCACGCGCCAAGTGAGCATAATTAGAAAACCGAGGCGCCTTTTCTAAAACAGGCATCGCTTGATAGGGCGTTTTAGGATCATCAAAAGCCACAATAAGCTTTTCAAGTCGTTCGAAAGTATCTTCTACAAGACTTTCCACATCCTCATTAATACTTGTAATTGCGCCGGGAGTCTCCCCTCCTCTTACCTGCCAGTAACTGACACGATGCAGCGTTTCCGGAGACACTCCTTCAAATCCATTGCGTAAAAGGACTAGGCCCTCTAAAAACAACTGAGGCGCATACCCTAAGTAGAGATCTCCTTTTGTGGGTAAGGCACCTGTTTTGTAGTCCAAAATCTCATAACCACCCCCTTTTAAATGATCGATTCGATCGGCTTGTGTTTTTAACTTAAAAACCCCACCAGACATTTTAAACTCTACTTCTCCCTTAACTTCACTATGGCTCTTTTCAATGAGTGATCGACGCTCTTTCTCAGTGGCTAAAAACCAGTCAATGATTCGTTCAAAGCGAGATTCCCAGAAGGGTAAAATCCCGGGAGTTTGAAAGCTTTTATCAAAGCTGCGCCGCCCAAGACTTAACAGATGTTGCCTCGTTTCTTCCCCTTGGGGATCGAGATTCTCACGTACGTAGCAGTCCAGGATCTGGTGGATCAAAATCCCAAAATCCATGGCCTGAAGGGGCATGTCTATGGGATCTAATGCTCTTAACTTTAAGATGTGCCGAGCGTAGAGACTATAGGGATCCCGCATCCACGTTTCTATATCTGTAACGGATAAGGATCTTGGACGCGCAGATAGTGGCGGGCAAGGCGCAGGAGGCCGAGTTCGGATGAATCGGCTTGGAAAATCCAAGGACTCGATTAAACATGGAAGGTCCTCCCGCCTAGGGAGTTCACGGCCAAAATACGACAGAAATATGGACAGATCCGTAATCCATCTAGCCTGTAAAGTCATGGTTCCCTCAACCCGTAGCGACCGAGTCATCACTGCTTCTTTCGCAGAAAGAGCTTGGCAAAAATCAAAAGCCGCTTGGCCCAATTTATGCTGGTGGGTCAATAAACCCAATTTTTCACGCATGGAATGTGTCATCCAAGGATCATGGGCCTCTGCTGGGGGCCAAACCCCTTCGTTGAGCCCCCCAAGTATAACGAGATCTGCATGTTGGAGGCGCGCCTCCATTAACCCCAAAATAGAGATGCGCGGATGATCTCCCAATGGCATCCTATATAACTCTGCATCAAGGAACGATTTTAAAAACACATGATATTCGTGGAAGGAAATATCTGGAAAAGTGCGCGCATCTTCCATGAGTCCCTCCAAAAAGGGTTTGATAACTTCCCCCTCTTCATTAGTCCAAGGCGTGTGAAGGAACGATTCCACAAGTCTCATATGAGCCTGCAATAAATCCTGAACCGATCCTTTACCCGTCGTCATACAGCTGGCAAAGACATCCATTTTTTGGGAAAGGCCGTCCAGAAATTCCATTAAACTAGAATAGTCATGTTCCGAAAAACGCTCTTTCTGATTTTCAAGCCTCTTAAATAATCCTGATAAACCGGGCGCTGGGCGAAGTCCTCTCAAAAGGGTTCTCTCCAGCTTTCTGATGAGTTTTAAGGGGACATCTTTCATCAATGGATGCTTAAGGGCGCTTAAGAATGGTATAGGGGAAAAATCATCCAGAAACATTTCTGACAAACACAGGAGAAAACTTCCCAATTGGGTTCTGGAGAGGGGCCTACCCGCTGAATCATCCACAGACACATCCCATCGATTCATCTCTACAGCCACGCGCTGGGCAAGGCCTCGGTCGGGCGTCACAAGAGAGATTGTCTTTCCTGGGACCTCTAGAGCCTCGCGAATAAGAAGTGCAATACTGATGGCTTCCTCGTGTAGGTTTGAACATTCAATATATTTGAGCCCTTGGAGAGCATCGTCTATGTTGCCGGTGTAATTCTTCCATACATCGCGCCCGGCCTCCGGATGCATAACGTGATGCAAAAGCTCCTGAAGCGAGGCAGATACCTGTAGAGAAGTGCCTGAATAGGCTTTTAAATGCGTAGAATTTGAAGGATCCGTTTTGAGAACCTTCAAAAAAGGAACAAATACATATTGTGGATGTGCCGGCGTCAGTGCCCTCCATGTATCTGGCCATAAGGTCGCATCAAATCCATCGAGAATCACCTGTCCCTTTGAAAGCTCCATAATCTGGGTGAGAAACTCTGTCACAGCTGGGCGCAGACCTGCAGAGACAACAGCAATGACTGGAGCCTCAGGAGGATTTTCGACCCACCTCTTTTTGTAAGATTCAACGAAAATCTTTTGCCGTACGACGCTATCTTGAGCTTTCTCTTCCTCTAAAATCTGCGGCCAATGCTGGGTAATAATTTGCAAAAAGCTTAGTACTTTTTGCCAATGCCAAGCATAATCTTCCGGCACAAGAGACTCGAGATCCTGAAATGATATGCCCTCAATCTGGAGTTCAACCAAAAATGCCAAAAGATCTCCGGACAATTTTAAAGAGGACGATAGAGGTGATTGACGCGTCATTTGAAGACTCAACTTTGATAAAAGCGTCGTCAAGAGAATCCGGGCTCGGGACTTAGAAATGGGTGGATATAATCCGTCCGCGTCCTCAAAAAACAATAGATCTTCTTCCCATGTTCCCAACGGTCTGATTTGAGGAAGAAAAAGCGGTTTGTCACTGGCCAATTCCATAAAATGGTTTCTAAGAACGCGACAAGCACGACGGGTGGGCAGGAAAATCTGAGTCTGAGCCAATGTGATAGGATCTAACGTTTGGCTTAGGTTATGGGCTAGAGTTCTCAAGATAGGGGCACCAAAAGGAGACGCAAAAACAGCGGTGGATTCTGATTTAGTAGAATCCTTTAATGCTGAAAAGTCGTTGGCGTGTGCTGGCAAAACCATTTTTGGGCAATCTCATATGCTTTTGGAGTGCCGACATGAAACCAGGTTCCCTCTGCATCTACAACCCCAAAAAGTCGTCCTTTTTTCTCGGCTTCATCATAGAGAGCCTTGAGAGAGAAAGCCCCCGATTTACCCTCAAATATCTTTGGGTTAAGGATTTGAATTCCGGAGAAAAGATAGGGGGCTTCTGGTGCATCGTGTCGCCAGGTAAGTTTTCCACTCTCATCTGAAAAATAGTCTCCCGGGCCATCGTAGCCAGCCACAGACTTGGGCGGTAAAAGGAGCAACAGAACGTCCATCTCAGATTTCTGAAAAGCCTGGCATAGTGTAAAGAGAGGCTGAGCCCCTTCCCACGTTATATCACTATTGAGGACCAAGAATGGATCGTCACCTAACAATGGCAATGCCTTCAGCACTCCACCACCCGTTTCCAGCAAAGTGGATTCATGGGACAATAAAATATTAGGTCTCTGCCGCTCTTCCAAATGTGCTTTTATCTGATCAGCCTTGTGGTGAGTATTCACCACGACGGTATTAATGTTTGCCTGTTCCAAGGCATCTAAAGATCTATCCAAAAGCGTCCTTTCGCCAATGCTGAGCAATGGCTTGGGTGTTCTAAAGGTTAAAGGCTGCATACGGATTCCAAGTCCTGCCGCAAGGATCATGGCCTTCATTGGATAGCTTGATGACATGATCCTACGCCAACTCCAACTTCTCTTCTTCACGGAAAGGATATATATGTGCCTTAATCCACTTATCCAAGTCTTTTAAAGCCGGATGAGACAAGTCTTTCTCAATCCACTTCCACACACGTGGAATAAAAGTTAGATAGTCTTTCTGGTTATCTCGAACGGCTTTTCGCGCAAAAATACCCAAAATCTTGAGGCTCCGTTGGACCCCTAAAATATTATATGAGGTTTCAAAAGACTCCGGATCTATGCCCGGATTTGCTTCAATGTAATTTTTCTTAAGAGCAAGGCTCATTTGCTCAGGAACATCGCGACGGGCATCTTCCAAAAGCGACACCAAGTCATATGAAACGGGTCCAAGGAGGGCATCTTGAAAATCCAACAAACCACACTTGTGAATATCTTCCCCATCGTCACAAACCATCAAATTGTCCACGTGATAGTCTCGTAGAACAAGGGATTGAGGCACGTTTCGCGCTAAAGGAAAAAGTCCCAAAAGGATTTCTTGATAAGACTGTTTCGCAGCATCCGAAAGTTCTTGGCGAATCCAATGAGGACAATACCAATCTAGAAACAAATTTGCTTCCTCTAAAAGCGCCACATCATCATACTGATTTAGGGGTTCTTCAGAAGTATCATCCGTCGAAAAGGATTTATGTAAATGCAGTAAAACATTTACCGCATTGTCATACAGCGGCTTTGGATTCATTCCCCTGTTAAGGCAATTGGTAAAGGTCTTGTCTCCAAAATCTTCTATAAGGAGAAGTCCTTTTTCGTGATCTGAAGCTAAAATCTCTGGAGCACGGAGACCATAACCTTCCAACAGCTTCCCCACTCTTTCAAAAGCTGCCGTATCCTCATGGGGTGCTGGTGCATCCATTAAAAGAACCGTTCTTTTGGAAATTTTATCCGACAGGCGATGGTAAGTTCGGAAAGAACAGTCCCCTGAAAGAAAAGCTATATGTGCCTTATCCCAACCAACACTGGCCAAAAAATCCTGCTTCTCTTTTTCTCTAACCTCTTTGGGAGATGGCGTTAAATAATGTGTCATAAAATGTTATATCTCTTTATTATTAAATAATTTTTCTAAACGTTGACACCAACCTTGGTATCCTGTCAACACAACATTTCGCACCTCTTCCATACTTCCCCCCTCGGGAATAATAATTTCTATCTGCAGATGCTCTCTCGGTAACATGCCTTCCAAACGTTCTGGCCATTCAATTAATGAAACCCCTTCTGCAAATGCCTCTTCAATGCCTAATTCATATACTTCCTCTGGATCTTTTAAACGGTATAAATCGAAATGCCAAACCATAAATTCAGAAAAGGGATAGGTCTGAACCAGAGTGAACGTAGGACTTGGAACCTCTTGACTTCTCAGGCCCAGAGCCCCCATAAAGAACTTGGCAAATGTGGTCTTACCAGATCCCAATTGTCCTTGAAGCGTCAGGATATCTCCTGTCTTCATAGACTGAGCCAATTTCTGGGCAAACCCATCCATATCTGCAAGGGTGGCAAGCCTAATGTTTTTAGTGCACGTCTTTTCCATGGCTATTGTTCTAATGGGTTAAAGATGAAGCTGCAAGAATCGATTGAATAATTTTGGAGGACTTCCATGAGCAATAATGCCTTTGATCACAAAACCGATGTTTTAATTATCGGATCGGGACCCGTGGGGCTTTTTGCCATCTTTCAATGTGGCATGCTGAAGATGAAATGCCATGTGGTGGATACACTGGAAATGATTGGAGGCCAATGCACGGCCCTATATCCGGAAAAACCCATCTATGATATTCCAGCTTGGCCAGAGATTTCTGGTGGAGATTTGATCAAGAATCTAGAAGAACAGGTGGCTCCTTTTAATCCCGTATACCACTTGAATCAACAAGTGGTCGAAGTCAAAGAAGGTGCTGAAAAATCGTGGATTGTCACCACCTCCATAGGGACGAAGATTCATACAAAAGCAATCATTATTGCAGCAGGTGTCGGTGCCTTTGGGCCCAATAAGCCACCCCTTGAGAATCTCGAAGCTTATGAAGGCAAAAGCGTTTTCTATATGGTTCGCAACAAAGAATCCTTTCGTGGCAAACGCATTGTTATTGCCGGTGGTGGCGACTCAGCACTAGATTGGTCCATTGCCCTTGCAGATATTGCTGAACACATTTCCGTGATCCACCGTCGGCCAAAATTTCGTGGGGCCCCTGAATGTGTAGATAAACTTCATAAGCTCGCCGAAACACCCAAGCTGGATATTGTAACGCCCTATCAACTTCAGGGATTAGAAGGAAATGCACAAACAGGACAGTTGGACGCAGTCATTGTTAAAGATTTAGACAACAATGAAAAATCCATAAAGGCAGATGTCCTATTGCCATTTTTTGGCCTGTCCATGAACCTGGGCCCCATCGCCACTTGGGGACTCAATATGGACAACAGCCATATCAAAGTTGATCCCTCCACATCGGAAACAAGCACACCTGGTATCTTCGCCATTGGAGATGTCGTTCACTACCCGGGTAAGCTTAAGTTGATCTTGACTGGATTTTCCGAGTCCGCTTGTGCTGCCCACGCTATCCACCCCCTCGTTCATCCTGGGGAAGCCCTCCACTTTGAGTACTCCACCACAAGCGGTGTTCCCAAGATTGCATAGCAAATGTGTCTAGAAAACGGACGAAGTGCGGGTTATCCTTACGTCTGAGTTTTTCTGGGCTTAAAACGCCGCTTCTTTATAATTAGGCTGCCACTCAGCAAGGTGATGAGCGCGCCTGAAAGGATAATGATAACGCCCAACGTTTGAGCGATATTTATCTGTTCTCCCAATAAAATCACCCCGAAGATTACAACAAATATTGGCTCTAGAACCGAGAGTATGGATCCTTTTTCTGCGCTGATTCTTTTCAATCCTTCTAGCAAAAACAAAATGGGGAATGCTGTGCAGATGGTCCCCACTGCAATAATATTGAACCAAAGGTATGCAGTGGTTGGAATGGAAAAACTGTTTTCCCCTACGGCAAATACTAAACACAACAGAGCGCTACTTAGAGAGACCATAAGAGATGACGTTTGCGGTGAAAGGGATATTTTCTTACTCGTTATTATATAACCAGCGTAGAACACAGCTGCCAACACGCCGGCACCGATCCCCACCATATCAAATTTAAATTCGTGCATATCAACCAATAGCACCATTCCAACAATGATCATAAAAAGAGCGATGTAATATAATTTGTTAATGGAAGCACGACAGAATAACCCATTGTAAAGAATAATAATTGCAGGGTAAGTAAAAAAGAGTACCATGGCGAATCCCGTCCCAATGTATTGACTGGAGATAAAATAAATTATGGCCGCCAAACAATAGAATAGTCCTCCAAAAACAAAAGTTTTCAGGAGTTCTCCTGATCTCTCACGGATAGTTTTTAGCTTGGGTAAAAGAATCAGTAGAAGGGTTATGCTTGATACTAAAAACCTCCAAAACAACATATTACTAATGGAAAAATTGGCATTTATGATCGTCATACCAAAGTAACCAAGAAGGCCGTAAAAAAGTCCCGAAATGATGGCAAATGCGGCGCCCTGATGCTCAGGAGATATAGAATTTCTCATCGATCTCATTACTACTTTAGTTCAAATGAATATGACGAGTAGATCCTAGCACTCTGGCAATTCCACACACAAGAACTTCGTGTTCTAAGACGTATAACTTGCTTAAAATGATTTGGTCGTTTTCAGAATACATCATAGGTAATTTCTTAATATTGAAAATAATTATCCAAACAATCCCTTTTAGAAATCACAATAAAAAGTTTATTTTTTTGTGTGAAATTCACCCTAAACATTAACAAATATTGACATTATGTAATGTATTTGTATATTAGTGTTGATTTCAATATTGAATTTATTAGGAGTTTTCCATGCGTTTCCCCAAAATAATTGAATTGCTAACTATCAGTGCAGTGCTTTTCTCAGGATTTGAAGCCTCTTCAAAACTTGGCGACGCTGAAAGTAACAGCATGAGAGACGAGGTTGATTTAATCGCACAACAACTTCGCCCAGCCGATTTTATTCAGCTTTTATCAGAGGGACAAATGGGAGAATTGACTGTTGAAAGACCTGGGCATTATTCTGCGGGAGTGCTTGCTATTAAGAGATTTCTAAATGATCCTTCGGAAACTGATAAAGACAAGTTTTTAGAAGTGCTCAACGAGTTTATGGCAACTTGCTCTGTTTCTGGAGACTGGGGAAGAGTTGCAGGGGATCTCCTTGCCGAAAGTATCCTTCTCGGCATGGGCATCCAACCAAAAAAGAAGCCTGAAGAAGTTGGAACGTTTGTTCCCTCCTGGCACTTTGCAGATACAAATATTCCAACAAGCGAATCTGTAATCGTCTCTGAAACCGATGGAGAAGAAACGTGGAAAATTGATCTTGCGAAAGACCACTCGGTAATGGCTGGCGCAAGTGCTGCCAAGATGCTTTTAGACGCTGGAACCGCAGAAGACCATCTTCTGTTAGCAATGGGATTACTGGGAGATAACGACTCTCTCCGTAAAACTGTTAATCAGGTTGCCTCTGACATGGACGCCCCCTCAGGGCAAGCCTTCATGCAAACACTACTTGTGCTGAACCAACACCTTAAAGTGTTTGTAGAAGGAACAAAATTTGTCCCTGCAAAAGCCCTCGCAAGATTAGGAACGTTTCTCGCCATGTGCCGACATCCTGAAGATTTACAAGGAAGAAAAGAGTTTCAAAAGACATTTTTCGATGAAATTGTAACCATGGTTATTGATAGTATTACTCGAGAGACATTTAACGCATTCGAAAAAAATGAAGAATTTGATGAAGTTAAAGAGGAATGGCCTGGAATCACTAACGCTGGGAAGAATAGTATTTTGGAAGCATATGGAGCGCCCCGTAGTTATCTCGAATATGTTTTTGGATCTCTTGATGGCCTGCTGGAAAACTTTTTCTCTGGACGGCTAAGAACTTCAAATGAACATTATTATTCGGATGCAGAGGCGTTATCTGAGTTTACTGAAACTCTAGAGTATTCTGGTGCCGCTTATGAAAAAGTAGTCGCCCATGTTCAACAGATTTTTCCTACGTGGGGTGATTTTGTAAGTGCTGAGGAAAATTATGGGGCCTTTAATATTTTCACGACGGTGAGGGATACCTTAAATAGAACAGGGGGATTTCCTACTCCGGAAAGATTTTTGCAGGAAATGGGCCGCGATTGGATTACTGATCCCGAAGAGTAATATTTCCAGAAAAACGGAATATAAAACGAAATATATAAAGCGCCTCTTTCATTCTAGAGGTGCTTTTTTTTGTTGTCTAAAATCTTTACTTTGAAATCAGCTTTCTAAATGGCTTCCTTCAAGGCGGATTTTCCCGGTTTAACCCGAGGCAAATCGAACTTATTCCACACATCATCTAGAGCAGCGATAAGTTGCTGAATCATCTCATCCGTATGAACCACGGATGGGGTTAAGCGGAAACGTTCTGTTCCTTCAGGTACTGTGGGATAGTTGAGAGGTTGCACATAGATTCCATGTTGATCGACCAAGTGGTCTGCTGCCTTGCGGCATAGGTGTGCTTCACCGATGATTACTGGCACAATGTGACTGGCCTCATCCATAAAAGGAATAGAGATATTAGCCAATCCTTCTTTTACTTTCTTCACTTGTTCTTGATGTCGGAGACGCTCAAACTGACTCTCCTTTAAGTGTTGAACACTAGCTTGAGCAGCAGCCGCCAAGGCCGGTGGCAATGATGTGGTAAAAATGAACGAGGGAGCAAAACAACGGATAAAATCAACTAAAGTTCGGGAAGCAGCAACGTATCCTCCCATTATTCCAAAGGCCTTTCCAAGAGTTCCCTGTATAATGGAGATTCGATCAAGAAGCCCGCGCTCTTCAGCCACCCCACCACCACGTGCCCCATAGAGGCCAACTCCATGCACCTCATCCAGATAAGTCAGAGCATTGTATTTTTCCGCAAGATCACAAATCTCAGCAATAGGAGCAATATCTGCATCCATAGAGTATACGGACTCAAAAGCGATAATTTTTGGTCGGGTAGGGTCCAGCATATGAGCCCCCTTTAAGAGGCTTTCTAAATGTTCTAGGTCATTGTGTCTAAAAATATGCTTCTCGGCATTGCTGTGACGAATTCCTTGAATCATGGAGGCATGATTGGCCTCATCAGAAAAAATAATACAATTAGGAAGCTTTTTACCCAAGACACTCAAGGTTGCTTCATTAGCTACATAACCAGACGTAAATAAGAGTGCAGCTTCTTTTTTATGAAGA
>Ga0209665_1000866_pt1 | contig 19965 bp, 15 predicted proteins | sample SaaInlV_200m_DNA_2_FD_184675 | JGI IMG/M metagenome (GOLD analysis project Ga0209665, IMG submission 184675) | Marine microbial communities from expanding oxygen minimum zones in the Saanich Inlet - Saanich Inlet SI074_LV_135m_DNA (SPAdes) (version 2) | ecosystem: Environmental > Aquatic >... | reverse complement strand
ACAGCTTGATCCTTATTTAAGTTTTTTTCAAACTGTTAAAAAACTTGTTTTATCTTTTAATGCTCTAAATCTTCAGAAAGGAGTAGCTATCCAAGTTATGGATTTTAATATAATGCAGTTAAAAGGTGAGTTAGAAGAACTAGAAAGAACCTTAGACCAAGAAACTATACGTGCTTTGCATTGGATTTTGGAAGAACAAAAAAGAGAGGCTTTTAAAGCAAATGCTAATAATTTCTCTTTACGACTATCTCCTGGCAGGCCTCAAAGAACTGCTTGGTATGTAGCGTTTTAGCCATTAGCTTGAGTGATTTTTAAACAATGCAAAAACACTCATAAACTATAGAGAGCTCTGAATAAATTTGAGAAGGTACAAAGACGCTTCTGGAGATGGCTTTAAAAGGGTTTTATGAGGAATATTTTTCCCTTTTGAACCTTAAATAGTCCAAAAAGGCAGATTTTAGATATACTTGTCCTGTCTAAGTCGCCAAAATCTTTGCAGCCCGTTTAAGGTTATAAGCGATAGATATAAGATCAAAATGTACTTGATGTTTTTCCCATCCCTTATATCGACTTCTATTTAGCCCCATATGAACTTTCCAGTGGGCAAAGATCCGTTCGATGTTACAACGGGGGTTGCTCTTCATCTCTGAATTCACCATCAGAGGCGTTGCACCTCATCCTAGAATTTACCTAACTTTGAAAAGGAGTGGAATATGTCAGACCAAGAAATAATACAGGGTGAGATTATAGAGAAAGAAGACATGTATTTTGTGGTGATAAATATTGTCAATGGTCCTGTAAAATCCCCAGGTAAAGTCCCTCAAAAATCCCCACCTAAAAGAGGAGGTAGGAGAGGTCTAAATCAGACTGCCTAAATTACATCAAGGAAGTCTGGACTGATATGAGGCCTTTGAGTTTGAAAAAGGCAGAAGCGAAGAATATAAAAAAGCAGGAAGAACCGAAGAAAAAACTTAAACAAAGTGCTTAGCCCATAGCGACGACAACTTTTCTTTCACCTTTATAAGGTTCGCGGCTGTGTGCCATTAGTATATTATCAAGGACCATGATATCTCCTCTTTGCCACTTAAATTTAATTTTGTCCTGAGAGTATATCTCGCGAATCCGATTGAGTGTTCTAATGTCTATAGGAGTTCCATCCCCAAAAAGGACATTCCGTGGGAGGTTTTCTTCTCCTAGTTCCCGTGTCAGAGATTCTAGTTGGACTTTTCCTAAAGAAGATGGGTGAAACAAATGGGCTTGGTTAAACCAGACTTTTTCTTTTGTAACTGGGTGAGTGAGAGTAGCTTGGCAGGTTTGCCTCGTAGTTAGTTCTGTCGTGCCAGTTTTCCACATAAATTCAATGTCGTTCTCCACACAATATTTTTCAACGTCTGTTTTTTTATCTGTTTGAAAGACTTCTTGCCAACTTAAGTCAATGCCAGGGGTATAGTTTCGGACATAACAAACGCCTTTTTTTTCAAAGAGGTCTTTAATGGATTGATCAATTTTTTTATAAACTTTTCTACTATCAGCAATCGGAGTTTCTCCACCTTCATCAGCAATTATTATGCTAAAGAAATATATTTTTTCTGGCCAGGATTTTGAGTATGCATTTTCGTTATGAAGAGGAATACTGCGATCAGCAGGATATTCGGTAGCCGTATATATCTTGCCTCCTAGACGAGTTCTGGGCGTTGATCTATAAACGTAGTCTAATAACTTTGGGCATAAAATTTGCACAAACTTATTAAATTCGGACACTGAATTAATACCAAAATTTCTTAAGAGGATTCCTCCTTCTTTCTGGACTGTGCTTTCAATAGCTAATTTGTTGTCCACAGTCCATTGAAAAGCATCTAACCCAGAGTCTTTAGGTTCTATACACAATAATTCCTCTGTCTCAGGTTTTATGTAGGTGGTCCTCACCTTAGAATCAAAAACCATTTTTTTACACCCCTCTCTTAATAATTGCAATTTCTGTTCTGTAGTGAATTTAAATGTGTAAGTCTAAAGTGTTTAATTGAATCCTTTGTGTATTTTTATCCGAGTGCCTCAAAAAGTTGTTCTCATAAATTTGCTTTATAACAACCTTGCGAAACTTTCAAAATGACGTTGACACGCTAACATAAATCATTTTGAACAAAAACCCACTTTCAAGAGTATGGTAAAAATGTGTATATCCATGACGTTGGATAGTTGGAATTGCGCAACAAAGCCAAACATTGTTAACTCCTAATATATTAATTCAAAGTACCTTATCTTTAATAGGGGCGTTTTAGTCGCTAAAGCTGCTATATAGCCTCTGATCGGGGTAAAAGAATGAAGTTTCCACTCATTTGCAGCTTGAATACTCCCGTTGATTGAAAGTAATTTTGGTTTTTGGCCAGAAAAAAAAGTTACTTTTAACTCTTTAAGTGGTGAATAAAGCCCTTTACCTGTTGCTTTAAGTATAGCTTCTTTTCGGGTCCAAGCATTATAGAACGCTCTTAATCTTTCATCTGTCTGAAGTATGCTCAAGTTGTACCATTCATGCTCAGTGAGAAACTCATTTGCCATCTCTAGAAGAGAAGGCTGATTCTGGATTTTCTCAATATCTATGCCAACTGAAGTTTTGGATTTAATAGAGAATAAACTGACGGTAGAAGAATGAGATATATTGAATTCGACATTTTTCTCCTTTAAAGCAGGTTTTCCGTATTTTCCATATTTATAAATAATTTGAGACGGCTCTTGGTTTATATACCTGCTTAAAATGAGCCTAAGGATCCCATGGCTCGCGATAAAACGCTCTTTAAGATAAGAAAATTTATAGCTATTTGCTTGATTATGTTCATATTCTGATAGAAGTGAGCTCAATTTATTTAAGCGGTTTGAAGAAAAAAATCTTGTGCTTTTCCATATATGAACTTCGTTAGATAGGATTTTTTCAGTAAAACTGCCGGCGTTGTCAAGAATGAAAGGTTCCCATTCAATAATGTTGTTACAATCAGGAGGGTTCATTTGTTACATCGATCTTTGGGGGCAAAAATTATAATGCAAATTCATCGGAATGATAGCAAACCAGTACTTCATTTTCTAGGCACGTTTCAACACTTTTTCTGGGAAAAGTTTTATGAATGAATGCCATAGCTTTTTGCTCTTAGCGAAAGTTTCTTGCCATAAAGATTTGGATAGAATTTTTGAATCCTTAAAATACATATATATATGCATTCTTTGTTTCTTTTCATTTTGAAAGAACTACCTTCCCAAAGCCTTGTCTTCAGAGATGCTAGACCATTTTTTATTCATTTTAATTCACCATTCTTCTTGAAGGAAAAAGATTAGAAATAATTTCTAAAATTTGTTTTTGAGATTTTTTTATAAAAAAGTGATCCCCTGGCAGCATTTGATGACAGAATTGTTTGGATGTATGGATTTTCCAAGCCATAATATCTTCCTCAGTTACAGTAGGGTCATCTATTCCTCCTAATGCGGTTATGTCAAAAGGAAAGGGCTCAACTTTGGTGTAATGATATGTATTTGAAATTGTAAAATCTGAACGGATCATGGGCAAAAATATACTCATCAATTCATTGTCTTTTAGAACAAGGTTAGGAACTCCATTGTATTTTTCTAGTTCCTGAATAAACTCTTTATCAGGTAGGTTATAAATGGGTTTTTCTCGAAGAGGAATTTGTGGAGCTCTGCTGCCAGATGCGAAAAAGTGAAAGGGTAGAGGAAGCTTTTCACTTCTCAACGCCTTACAGAGCTCAAAGCTAATTTTTGCCCCAACACTGTGTCCTAAAAAAACGAAAGGCTTGTTTGAAATAGCTTTGAAGTCCTTTACCAATGAATCGATAATTGAGCTCAGATTATCAACTGGAGTTTCATGAAACCTGGTTGACCTCCCTGGAAGCTCAATGGCTATTACTTCGATAGTTGAGGGCAATAGGCTTACCCAATCCCTAAAAACAAAGGCATCGCCTCCTGAGTATGGGAAACAAAATAGCCGCATGGTTGCCAATGGTTTTGGATTAATTGTGACAAACCAAGGTGATGTTCTTAATTTTTCAAGGATCATTTTGTTTTCCTTTTAACCGTCGAAATTGAAGGTCAGAGTTACGAACCAACCTATACCTAACTTGTATTTCAACCAACACCCGATATTATTGCAGTTTGATTGAAGTTTTTCTTAGTTTCTGAATACTAGCTTTTAGAAATCCCATCTTCAAGCTAAAATCTGGTCGGATTTAAGATTTAATTTTCCCGAAGTCTCTTTATCTCTAGCTATAATGAATATACAATGCACTCGATTGATTTTTAAGGAGAGAGAACCTATGCCAGGCAAGCAACATAGCTTTCAAGCAGAAGCAAGCAAACTTTTGAACTTAGTTACACATTATTTGTATAAAAATAAAGAGATATTCCTAAGGGAGCTTATCTCTAATGCCTCGGATGCTTGTGATAAATTGCGTCATTTAAGCCTTACAAAAAAAGAATTGCAGAGTGCAAGTTCAGATTACAAGATTGTCGTCACTTCAGATAAAGAATCAAAAACGTTGACTGTTTCTGATAATGGGATTGGGATGTCTCGTCAGGAACTGATTAACAACCTTGGTACGATTGCAAAATCAGATACTTCCTCGTTTCTGAGTAAACTAACAGGTGATGCGAAAAAAGACAGTAATCTCATAGGGCAATTTGGTGTGGGATTTTATACTGCTTTTATGGTTGCTTCAAAAGTTGAGGTTGTAAGTCGCAAAGCTGAAAAAGAGGAAGCGTATATTTGGAGTTCAGAAGGAAAAGATTCATTTTTTATAGAAAAAACGTCTCGAGAAGAAAGTGGTACAACTATTAAACTGTATCTTAAAGAGGACTCCTCAGAGTACATTGAGCCATATCGCCTAAAGTCGCTTGTGCAAAAGTATTCAGAACATATAGCTTTTCCAATCTGTCTTGAGGACTCAGGCAAGGAAGAACAGCTAAATGAGGAAAGAGCTATATGGACCCGGCCAAAAACTGAAATCGCAGAAGAGCAATATAAAGAGTTTTATAAGCACACTTCCAATGCATACGATGAGCCATGGGTTACAATGCATAATAAAGTTGAAGGGGTGTTAGAGTACACATCTCTTTTGTTTATTCCTTCAAGCAAGCCTTTTGATTTGATGGATTCTGAACGAAAGAGAAGGCTGAAGCTGTATATCAAGCGAGTTTTTATAACGGATGATTGCCAAGAACTTCTTCCTTCATACCTAAGATTTGTTAGGGGGATTGTAGATGCTGAAGATTTACCTCTCAATGTTAGCCGTGAAACTTTACAACTTGATCCTCGTATGTCGAGAATAAAGACGACATTAACGCGTAAGGTACTGGATGAACTCAGTAAAAAGTCAGAAGAGAGCTCAGAAAAGTACATAGAATTTTGGAAAAACTTTGGCTTCATTTTAAAAGAAGGACTTTATGAAGAGTTATCTCAACAAGATTTGCTCTTATCTCTTGCGCGTTTTTCAACAACTAAAACAGAGGATCTAGTAAGTCTACAAGAATATATAGATAAGATGGAGAAAGATCAAAAAGAAATATATTACATGTTGGGAGAAAATAGAGAAGATATGTTGAAGAGTCCAAAATTAGAGGGGTTCTTGGATAAAGGGGTTAACGTTATTTTGCTCACAGATCCAATCGATAATTACTGGATAACACGTGTCACAACTTGGAAAGATTATCCTTTAAAATCTATTTCTGAAGGTGATGTGGAATTAGATAAAAAATCAGAAAATTCAGAAAAGGACTCTAAAGATAAAAAGTTTGAAAAACTTCTAGAGTTTTTTAAGAAGACGTTGAAAGACAAGGTAAAAGATGTTCGGGTATCAAAGCGTCTTAAAGACAGTCCCGTTTGTCTTGTTAATTCAGTTGAGGGAAGTTTTCCGAGCATGGTTTCTCCTAATCGAAAAAAGCTTCAACCTTCTTCTCAAATTTTTGAATTAAATCCATCTCACTCCTTAATTTTGGATATGAATAGTCTCGTCAAGAAAAATGGCAAAATAGAACGAATACAAGATATGGCGAATATGCTTTACGACCAAGCGCTAATAGTTGAAGGCTATCCTGTAATGGATGCAAAGCAGTTTTCAAAACGCCTTACAACGCTTTTAGGAAAGGAGCTCAAACTTGCTTCATAGACGGTGCTCTACTTCTGTTAGGTGGTTTCATTGCGAGAGCGCTCACAATATATAGACGGCTTAATTTTTCAATTTTCTTTTTTTAGCTGATTTCTTTTTTTCAGCAAGGTCAAGCCTCAGGACGGTTTTTTATAATGTTAAACAAGGTATTCACCCCACCAGAACCTTTATTGGATACTCTGGCAAAGACAGATACAAAGGCACCGTCAAGTTAATTAGTTAGGCTTATAAAAATCTCATATCCTCTATATTTTAGGCACAGATAATCCCATAAGCAGCCTCATCCCAGATGGATTTTGCTGCTATGAAATTCGCTCTCTGACACGATGCTTTCTTTGAATATCTGCCCACCTCTACTGAGAAAATGTTTCTTACTTTTTCCATGAGAGATAAGGTTCTTTGAACTCCTTGTGGGGATTTGAATTTAATAAGACATTTCTCTTTTCTACGGGTAGGTTGATGGGCGTTTTCAACACGATTATTTAACCCCTTATGAGAACGATGATCCGTATTCCGAGTCATATAACGTATGGGCTTAGTATAACTTTTTAGCTTATCCGTTACGATAACACGTGGCTCTGGATAGGCTCCAAATAAACGGCTTAGGAAGCGAATTGCAGCTTTCTTATTTCGGCGTTTTTGGAGAAAAATATCCAGTTCATGTCCCTCAGAATCAACTGCTCTCCACAGAATGAAGTGAACACCATTGAGTTTGAAGGTCATTTCATCAAGATGCCATTTATCATTTGGTTGTCTCTCACGCTTCTTGATAACATCCCTGAAATGGGCAGAAAACTTCACGCACCAAAGCCTTATAGCTTCATGACTCACAATGATCCCACGAAAAGAAAGCTCTTCTTGAATATCACGATAACTGTCGTTAAAGCGATGATAACGCCAAACTGCGTGGCTGATAATAGAAACTGGAAAACGGTGTCCTTTAGGAGTTTGATATAAACACATGAATTAATCCTCTGAGTTAGAATCTCAATTCATAACATAATCTTCATAAGCATCTAGAACTCAGATTAACTTGACGGTGCCGTTTTTCCGGATAGAGTTGAAGGTAAGCCTATCCAAGAAGTTAAGGCATTTTGGAAGAAAGTATTGAAGGAAGCAAATTTAGAGAATATTCGAATTCATGATTTTCGACATACTCATGCTTCTCACTTAGTATCGAGTTGGTTAAGCTTAAGTATAGTCGGGAATCTTCTAGGATATACTCAAGCAGACACTACTCGTAGATGTGCTCACTTAGCGGGCGCACCATTAAGACAAGCAACGGAATTATTTGGCGAGAAGGTGAAAAAGATGAGTGCAAAAGGTTTTTAAGGCAAAAACGAAACTGAGATATCAAATGTAAGACTAACGAAGGATTGAGCGAAAGCTCTTGAAATGGGGCAGTAGTTTTGACGAAATTTGAAACATTCTTCCCTTTACTGTGTAGAGAGAGAATATTCATTTTACCCAAACTATTCGAAAGAGGAGACACAACCTAGAGATCTCCGTCTATTTTAGAAGGATTTTAATTTACTACCTCGATTTTTGACGCCAAACTCTATTGACATGAAGGCGAAACCTCTTATAGCGTGAACTCACTAGAGATTTGAATTCATTGGAGATTTTTTAAAAATGAAAAGTCTGAATTTCTTTAAGTTTTTTTCGTTAGTTTCGCCGCTTGTGTTTTTTTCGTTAAATGCGTATGCGGGTTTAGCTTCACAGAAACAAGCAGATGGTTTGTGGAATTTTCAGAATTCAGATAATGTTCTTACTTATCGAAGGAGTGTTGCTGCAGCTAGCCAGCTTGCATACAAAGTTACACGAAGTGAATATAAAAATTGGACTATAGCGGTAGAGACAAATTACCTTGACGCCTTGAATGATGCTTTAAAGCCGTCGGAGGATTCTGCTAGACCCAAAGTATGGAAAAAAATTGAGCCTTTTAGGTTTAATGTTGGTGCCGGTATCATAAAGACTTTTAATAGTGTACTTGGTGAAAGCTTCTGGCAGGAACGTCCGAGTGAATCTTACGGTTTGATCGCATACGAGTTTGACGACACGCAGTTTCCTTCTGGAAACAATAAAGTTGGTAGGTCTGTTCTTATCGCCTACAGGGGCACAGATAGTCTACAGTCAACCTTAACTGATTTTAAAGCTTGGTACACATGTACAGATCATCTTGATGTTTTGAATAATCCAGAGTTTCAGTATATACATGATTTTTTTTACGAACCGTGTTCTAATAAAGTTTCCAACGCATTATACAAAGTCGGGAGTAGACTTCCAGTCTTGAAAAGTAAAGAGGCGCCCCTCGTTCATTCGGGCTTTCTCGAAAGTGCACTATCTTCGCAGGATGAAATTTTTTCAAAAACAACGTCCTACCTTGCTTTATCAAAGAAATCACGTGACGATGTTAGTTATATTTTTACTGGGCACAGTCTAGGAGCTGCTTTATCCCACATTCAAATGGCAATTATGCTAGAAAAATATTATGGAGCTCTACCGCATCCAAACTCTCTTTCAAGATTTAGGCTTATAACTTTTGGCTCCCCTAGGTCATTTGGAGAATATGCAGCAATAACATATGAGACTGAGAAGTTTGGTGCAGTTAATCTTTTAAGAGCCCGGACCAAATATATAGGTAGAAACACCTGTGATCCGGTAACTGAACTACCTATCAAATGGTTAATTCGCTATGACCATGTTGGATCTGAAGAAAACGTAGATGTAGTTGATGATGGGACTTTAAATGTATTAGCTAAGTATATAGGCTACGAATTACATGGAATGGCGGTTTATGAATCAAACATATAAATAGAGGAAAATTAGGAGATGTTCAGAATTAGGTTAGTAGTTATATGTTTTTTGGTGCTTGTATATTGTCCTAACCTGGTTTTGGGGGTTAATCCTATCTTAGAAGAGGAAAAAGTTAGTTGCGCAAACGCTATGAAGCTCGCGTACAGCGTTTCTCGAGAAAATTATTACTCGTTTGAACAAAATAGTGCACTTAAAGCTAGATATATAGCGGCCTTCAACGAAGGTGTTTCTTGTAAATGGAATGAGATGAAGCTATTTTCAACGACATTACAATGTTATGGAGTTAAGGGAAAAGAGCCTTTAACTAGCAAAGGGATTCTTTTAGACACGTACGGAATACTTGCTTTTCGAGAAAATACAGTTTTAGTTTGCCCTAGAGGCACTGAAGAAGAGGGTACTGAAATCAATTATTACAACAAAGAACAGGAAAAAATTTCTGCGATTGATGTAAAAAAATATCCAAATTTAAATACTTTTAGACAATTCTTTGATGGAAAGGATTCTTACCTTCAGTCAGCTTATGTGCACAAAGGAGTTTTAGATGCTTTACATTCTTCATATGATGAAGTTCTTGAAGAAATAGATTCCTACGCAAGCAGGAAAGGACTTTCGATGGACGATATGAAGTTTTTATTAACTGGGCACGGTTTAGGAGGTTCGATATCTGCTGCATTTGTTCCATCACTAAAAATGAAGTTTCAAAATTCAGCCCTATATGTTTTAACATATGGAGCTCCAACAATATTCAATGCTACGGCAGTTGCTGCAGTTCATAAAGAAATGCCTTCTGAAGACATGGTAAATTTAGTAACTAGATTGAAAAATAAGAATAAAGTTTATGATCAGGTGGTTGTATTTTCACAAAAGGCATATGGCTTCATACGTGCAGGAATGAATGTATTTATTGATGTTGAATCCTCTGTTGGACGCGCGGTACCAGTTAACTCAATTGAAGCATATGAAACCACAGAATCTTTGATAGATAAGACTGCGGACTGAAATTTGTCCTTTTTGAATCAAGTGAACACATAGTGAATTTACTAGAGATATTTTATCCTTCATATATGAAAATAAGGTTTTTGAAATAGAGTGTGCATGCCGTGTAGCATTCTTAATCCCAATTAAAAAACGAGTCTTTCTTTCACGAAGTATGAATATATTCTCTCGGGTCTTGGAAAGTGAAATTAAATCTCCTTCCCAATGCCTAAAAACTCTACGGGATTCGGCCTCTTGCGGACATTCATGTATAGAAATTCTTCTTGTTACTGCTTGGTATCGTTTTCTACGCTATCCGTGGATAGTGGTAGGGACTTTTCTTGGCTAAAAGTTTGTAGAGTTTTTGGGTTTCTAAACAATACAAGTCATTGACTCCTGTTCTTCAAATAACGTTCTCCAATTTTTTGCCAATATTCCAAAGAGGATTCATTGAAGATTTTGTTTTCCATAACATCAGTTAAGAATCCCAATACTTTCGCTGCTTTGTGAAGGGATTCATAAGACTGTAAATCTTCACCTTCTTCAATAAGAAAAGCATCTGTAAGTCCAGATTTCTTAACTAATCCGCCAAGTTGAATAATTGACCTCGTCCGTAAACGACGTTGGGTTTGTGACTGACTACTCATTTTCTTTCTCTCTTTGTTAAGTATTTTTTGAAGTCGGTTTATTTTTTGAAAAAGAAGAAATTGTTCTTTTGACACGTCTCGTTTGTCGCAGAAATCTAGAACCGGCATCGAACCAGTCCTCCACAATTGAGTCTTGAGTGGTAATTTTATTTTGTAGAAAGAGGAATCCACCCATAAGTGTTTTGTTGTCAACGTGGGTTAAGTTAAGTTTTGAAATTAGCCCCACTATTTCCTTTTGACGTTCCTGCAAAAGGGTTTGATACTGGGATTGAAGTTCTGAGATTTTTGCTTCAAATTTTTGGATCTTTAAAGAGGCATTCATATCATTTTCCTGTTCTTTTAAGAATTAAAGTTGCCTCTTTATTGAACCTAATATAGCAAATACCTTGTACAATCTCAATCAAAAGTTGATAGATAAATTTTGTGACAAATCAATAAAAACCTCTCTCAAGAGGGGAGCTCTAACTACTGCAGATTGATCAAAAACTTTATCGAACTGTACCCACCAATACTCATACGCCGTTAGGGCTTTAAATGAGCAGTATACTGCGAATAAGCGCTATAAAAAAATGTAGTCATCTGCAATCCACCGAAGGAGGCGCACTTATGTACGATTTGGAAATCGTACTTGTGCTTTGCGGCCACAGGCGTTAGTTTAAGAATCACAGGAGAGGTATAGGGACTTCATGTATCACCCATAAATAAACTTCCAGGGTTTATAAATTGTTTGACGCCTAAAGGTGTTGAATGTGGCAATTTATTCGTTGAGTTTGGGATTTTTATCACGCAGTGAAGGACGATCTTCTGTGGGTTTTAGTGCCTACATTGGGGGTGGTCATCAAAAAGACGAGCGCACGGGTGTACCGTACGGTTACTCGAGTAAGAAAGATGTGATCGTCAGTAGAATCCTCACCTCAGAAGAATCTCCAGACTGGGTCAAAACCTCATCCATTTTGTGGAACAAAGTCGAGTCCTTTGAAGATGAGGTCGCCTCTCTTAGATTCAAAGGTGATTCGAGAGACTCCGTCAAACATCAAAAAAGTTTAGAGGCAAAAGAGAAGTTCTTAAATTCTACTCAAACAGCTCAAACTATTATGGGAGCCATCCCTGTTGAGCTCAGCAAGGAACAAGCTGAAGCTTGTGTTGAAGAATTTTTAAAGGAGAGGTTTGTTTCAAGAAGTCTTGTTGTTGAATACGCCATGCACTGGGAAAAAGGCAATCCCCACTTCCACGGTATGATCACGAGGCGCCCGTTAAAAGCTGGGACTTTCTCACAGAGGAAGGACTCTGAAATCGTCTCAAAAACTGAACACAACACCACAAGAAAGCAGTGGGAGTCTGTCGCAAATAAACATCTCCAACTGGCAGGACACAGTGTACGTATTGATGCCCGTTCTAATGAAGATCGAGGTTCGCAGTTTTTGGCAACAGAACACGAAGGTTGGTATGCGCAAAAACTTGCAAGAGAGGGCGGCTACTCACGCATTGTGGCGGATAATGAAGAAACGCTTCAAAAGAACATAGCCATTATGTGTGAAAACCCCGAAGTTTTAATTAGGGAGGTTGCCCATAAACGCACAACATTCACCCGTAAACATATAGAAGATGAAATTATCAGACGCGTAGGAGGAGATTTAAAACTCTTTGCACTCTTAAAAACGAAAGTAGATGAACTCAGCGTTTCTCCCAAACTCATCCTTTCCCAAGCCAACGATAACATCGTTTATGAAGGATCAACTTTTGCAACAGAACTAAATGGATTGGCCTCAAAGTTTACGGACCAGTTGCTGGAAAATAAAGAAATTTCCGAGAAGCTTGGCAATAATATCAACAGAGAAGAGGTGTTTACATCTACCCACTACAAAGAACAAGAAGACACGATTACAACTCTTGCTGATACACTGCATAAACGTCAAACGAAGTCAGTTTCTCAAGCTTTTATTGACAGATCCATTGGGTCACAAGAGGTAGAATTTTTTAAAGAGCAACGAGACGCTGTTCACCATTTATGCAGCGGGCAAGATATCCGTATTTTAAACGGGAAGGCAGGCACTGGTAAAACAACTCTCCTGAAAGCCGTGGCCAGTAGCTATCAACAAGCTGGGTATGAAGTATTGGGGACATCTTTCCAAGGAAAGGCAGTTGAGATCATGGAGCAAGAAATTGGCATTCCGTGTAAAACATTAGATAGCTTTATGTTCCAATGGGAGAAATATCAAAAACAAAGAGACTATGTTAAAAGCGGCCGACTTTGGGGACGACCATATCTTTATGCCCATAATAAAATGAAGGCTTTGGAAAAACATCGCTTCACCAGCAATGACGTCATCATTGTTGATGAAGCGAATATGGTTGGTGGTAGACTCTGGGAGCCTTTCTTAAGAGAAGCTGTAGAGAGAGGAGCAAAAGTCCTCATCGTTCAAGATATTTCTCAAATTAAGTCGCGAGAAAGTGGGGATTATGGACGGCTTTTTGCGGAAAGATTTGAATGCGCAGAGACTCGAGAGGTATTACGTCAAAAAGTTGAGTGGCAACGAGAATGCTCAAAACTCTTAAATGAGCATAATGTTCTTGACGGCATCAAACCTTATTATGAAAAGGGTCATTTTACATGGCATGAAAGCGCAAGAGAGCAAATTCACGCTTTGCGGGATGCCTACATTAAAGATTATAATACTCATCAAAATCACATGGTCTTGGCCTATCGGAATGTGGAGGTTTATGAGCTTAACCAGGCGATTCGTGAAGGACTTAAGTCTCGTGGATATTTAAAAGAACATTTTCGCACTTTAGGTCAAGAATACGCGATTTGTGATCGAATTCGTTTTACTCAGAATGATCACTATGGGCAGTACGTTCAGAATGTTGAAGAGAAGTCCCTTTTGAGAAGTTTTTTTAAAAAGACTTCCTCCACTGGCATCAAAAATGGAACTCTTGGGATCATTGAAGAATATGATCTCAATAAAGCGCTAATGACTGTCCGACTGGAGAGAGGAAGGCGTGTGCAGTTCAGCACAGAAAACTACCCTCACATTACACACGGCTACGCAATGACCATTCACAAATCAGAAGGGAGTACTTTTGATAAAACTTTTGTGGTGGTAGACCCGTGCTTAGATCCATCCTCTCTTCTTGTTGCCATGACAAGGCACCGTCATGATGTAAAAGTGTATGTGAGTCGAGATAGGTTTATAGATTTTAAGAATTTTATAGACAAAGTCAGCCGAGGATCTTTTAAAGAAACATTGCAGGACTATCAAGTGGATGCGTCACAAAAGCCGTATTTAAGACGTGTTCAGCAATATAAAGATCTCATGGTGGAGGCGATCAATCTTCGTGAAGAGATGAGCCTCAAACCGTCACAACCTCTTTATCTACACCCATCTTACAAAGCATACAAAGTATGTTTTGAAGAGAAGAAACGAGCGGCTCAAAGCATTTTGGATAAGTGGGAAGAGCATACGCCTTACGTGCGCTTGGCTGGAATAAGACGTGATGTTTTGGAGGTCGATGCCGGATATCGTCCCCGGCTTCTCTCAGAAATAGAGTATAGAGCATCTATCCAGATGGAAGGGTATGTAGATCTCGTCCGCAAAGCGAGGAGTCTTTGGACAGAAATATCTCAGACACATCCAGGAGTGCTTTCAAAATCCCATCCCCTCTTTGAAGACTATAAAAGGTTAAAGACAGAACGAGATTCAATTGCGTCCGTAATGCAAGAAAATCCACGTCTTTATTGCCCGTTCCTTAGAGTGGAAAAAGGAGAAGATTCCCTCAAAGACTACTGGGGGAGTTCCCTCATTCAAAACGATCGCGTCTATATTGCATCCATCAAAACCCATGCACAGGCACATTTAACATCACAACTTGAGAATCTCTATTATGATCGTCTAAGTTTGCAGGAAAAGGAAAGTTATAATGTCGTAAAATCTTACTGTGACGCACGAAACGAGGCAGCCGCTCTTTATAGTCGGCTTAAAGATCGACCAAGTGTTGAGGCGCATGTCTCAAAAACGTTTATTACTCAAGAGCGTTTTAAGAAGGTGAAAATCATGCGCGATACATTGGCGCTAAAACTTGTGGATACGCCTGAAAGGTTTGAGGTGTTTTTTGAGAAGTTGGGAGTTAAAGAGGAGAAACTACTGGTTCATGCTCTTAATGGAGAAATACGAAGCAAAGTGGAGGCTTACAGTAGAGCCAAGAGTATTGAAGATCGAGGACCGCAAGCTATAGCCCTCAGGCAAGTTTTAAAACGTCCCAGTGACGTAAGAGTTGCAAAGCAAGCAGGGCTAGATGTAAATCGAGTAACTTTTGATAGCGCTCTCTACTCTAAAGTTCAAGCTGGAGAAATATCTCCAAAAATCAATCCAGATCTTATTTATTATCCCATAGAAAAGTATTTGAGGTCATCAAGGGAAGCCGCTCGTCTTTGGAAAGAGGTTAAAACGCCTGCAAATCGGAATGGTGTCGAAGAAGAATGGCAATCAGCTGTTACTGCTCGTAATGAAAATGCTCAACGCCTTTTAGGCAATAAAGTAGCAGTCTCTGTTCTGACTCGCATGCGACCAGGTATAGAAACACGTCTTCAAAAGCATTTAGGGTATGCAGAAAGAAGGCATGTACCCTCTACCCATGTTCTTGAAATGGCTCGAGGGAGGTACAGAGACATAGCCATTGATTTACTTGGGAGCCCAAATGCCCGTATGAGCACGAAATCATCGCTCCGGTTTGGTCAAAAAGGCTCTCTTGTTGTGAACATCTCTGGTGCTAACGAGGGATTGTGGAAGGATTTTGAACATAATGAAGGGGGAAATATCTTTAAGCTTATTGAGCGAGAAAAAGGAACAGGTTTTAAGGAATCGGTGGATTATTTAGGTAAACTTTTAAATGTGGAAGCAGATCTCAAAATATCACAGTTACCTTTGATACAACGTCAAGAGCAGTCACAAAAACAAACAGAAATAGATCACGCGAAAGATTTTGAGCAGCGCCTTGAAGCCGTTCTGGAATTGCAGATGAAGTCAAAGCCAATTGAGAGCACAGTAGCGGAATCCTATTTACGTGATGAACGTGGCATTCAAGGAAGCTCATCAGAAGATTTACGATTTATTCCAAAAGGCACAGAGTTTAAATACAAAGGGGAACGTAAGGACTTAAATCATGACTGCATGGCAGCATTTGTGAGAAACGAAGATGGTGAATTAAAATCCGTTCAACTAACAAAACTGGATGTTAAAGGCAAACGTGTCCTGAGCAGGGACGGAGAAAAACTCAATAAGATTCAGTACGGGATCGCGAAAGGATCCTTTGTGACACTCCAAGATGCTCCAAAAGATTTTGACAGGGTATTTATTGCGGAAGGTGTTGAAACGGCGCTTTCTATTAAAGAGGCAGGGGTAGATGGAAAGATCGTCGCCTCCTTGGGGATTTACAATATCGGCAACTATCAGGGGAGTGAGAAGGAAATTATTATTTGTGCAGATAACGACGATCACAAACAAAACGCGCAAACTCAAAAATTCTTGGAGAAAATTCAAAGCCAATTTAAGGAGCAGCAAGATAGGAGTGTTACCATTATAAAGCCCTCTAAATCAGGACAAGATTTTAATGATGTTCTAAAAGAGAAAGGGCCTCAAGGCGTTCGAGACTACATGAAGGCCTGTCATGATACGAAGAAGTCCCAAGTTCAGGAAGTACACAAACCGGAAATACAGCTAGATGCGACACCTCGTTCTAAAATCTCGTCAATTGAGAAAATAGCCTCTTACATGGAAGATAAGCTCAAGGAGATAAAACTCGATCAAAACTCATCGCTTGGTGAAGATGCACGAAAAGATCTGAGTGCCTACATCCAATTGTTTACGAAAGACGATTCCCTCAGGAAGGAGCTAAATGTTCATAACCCGGTACTCACCATGGAACTGAAAGATTATATTGCAAAACAGCAGGAACACGTTAAATCACGAGGTTACGATAGATGAAATTACAGGTTTTATATGAATTGGGTGTTCGTATATTCAATATGGGAGGAACGAACTAACCAAAGTACTGTAAAGAGATCTCATTTACTATCTTTCTTTAGTTTAGTATCCTTTTAGGTAGGTGGCTGCAGATCCAATAGTATTGGATAATATCAGATAAGTAGCTGGTCTCATTTGGATTCCTCGGCTCACTAATGAAGAAGCTATTAGAGGAGTAGGACCATATGAAAGAAAACTAGAGTTGGGTTGGGATTTTTGTTGTTGGGGATAATCGGGTAAAAAATCGTTTTTGAATAGAAATAACGAGATTATATCTTGACTTATTGCTTATTAGTTTTAGACTATGAGCTGTATAATACATTAGGTGATGAATATGTATAAAATATTGATGTTTTTTATAGTGATAATGTTTCCATTTTCGGGTGGTGCTGTGCAGATTGATTTAAGTGAGAAAGGTATAACAGATGATTCTGTGGCTGCTGCTATAACTGCTCCTAGACCGGTTGCTATTGGTGAGGTATTTAAAAAATTTGGGTCTGATCATATGTTGGACAAATTGAAGGTTATTAATTTAGCAAGTAATGAAATTTCCGATGAAGGAGCACAAGTTGTTTGTGACTCCTTGAGAAAAATGCCCAATATGGAGTTCATCGATCTATCATATAATCGTATCAAGCAGGAAGGCATAATGAAGTTCATACCACTAATTATAGAAATGGAAAATTTGAAGGTCAATTTAACGCAGAATTATGCAGATGTTACCGCAATTTCTTATTTCTATGACAATTTGAGAGCAGAGGCAGAAAAACAATCGAAAGATTTTGAAGCATGTTCGAACAGAGCTATTTTCTTTGATGAAGGAATTTTGTCTCATGAAGGTACGGTCAGAAAATTACGAGAAAAGTTAGCTAATCATGCAAGTGAAAATTGGTTGCGTACACATCAGAATTTCTACCAGCAATCTACAATAGCTCACTAAGCTTCAGACTTCAGAAAACAGGATGAACATTATTATGGTAAGAAGTGTGGTCGCGTGCGTGTGCTTGCTTTTTAGTATACAGACAATCTTTGCTTCGCCAGAGATACGTGGATGGCGTGGGGTTGATAGTGAAACTTTAGAATCTCTGCATCCTAGGGCTAAAATTTTTGAGCACCATAATGAATTAGCCCAAATAGAAGAAGAAGTTCTTCAAGGAATAAAAAACTTTGACAGAGATTGGGCGGGAAGGAATATTTTCGTTGTTAGGTTCAATTATCTTGTTTTGGATGAAGAAACCCAACAATATGAACTGGAAAAAGTATTGGATGAAGATCTAGTTTACGATAGTTCAAGTGCTAATATAACTTCAGTCAACGGAATTAAACGTTTTATAGGAAGTAAACTACAAGAAAATTTGCTTTCAATGCTTAAATACGTTAATTCAGAGGATACGGATACTTCTACAAAACAGGCAGTTTCAAAACAAAAACACACAGACAACCAAAGGAAAGTAAATTCTTCGTATATGGACTCATATGAATCCTTTGATTCATTTTCTGATATTTCAGAGCTGCGAGAGAAACTTAAGGAATACGAAAATCGTTTTAGTGGAAGCGTCCATTTCTTTGATTTTAACACGACGCAAGATGAAATTGACAAAAGCTTTAGAGCACTCCTTAATTACACAGAAAAACTTCCAGAATTAAATAAGCAAAATGAAAGGCTGAAATTAACATTTAATACAGTTAGCGAAGAATTCTCGAGAAAGGCAGAAGAAAAATATACTGAAGTAAATGACGCTTACCAACGTGAGTTCACGGGAATAAGTGCCACACTTGCAGATCTACGGGATCATGCGAATCCCTTAAAGTATAAAGAAGAAGACTATTTTAAGCGCGTTAGAGCAGCAGAAAAAGAATTTGATGCTTTTAGGAGGAGATTAGATTTTGATGCGATCAGGCGAAATGAAGTTCTATATCAGTTATGGCATAGTGAACAGAAGTTTATTGGTGATTTGCGAAGACAATTTAATCTTCCTGAAGCAAATAGATTTTTCAAAGTAAGAGAGCAAAGAGCTGGAAAGAAACGAGTATTTTTTATGATCAATATTCATTCAAGGTTTGATATTTGTGGAGATACTTGTGGGCCTGGCCTTCTCGCTACTTGTTCTCCCTTTGGTGAATTTGCGGAAAAAATTCGTGAACATTTTAGAACGGATTTTGCACTTGTTTCCTCTTTTCGGCAGTTTAGAAATCAATGGACATCCCAAGAGGTTGAAGACTTTAAAAAAGAAGCTGCTTCAGACATAAGAGAAGAAAAACTCCCATATTTTCCCGCTTTCTATGTTGGAAATTACTCAGAGGTTCAATCTGGAGATGATACAGTAAATGAGTAATATGTATCAGTCTATCATCAGTTTTGAGGGCACCGTCAAGTTAATCTGAGTTCTAGGTGCTTATGAAGATTATGTTATAATTTTAGATTCTAACTCAGAAGATTAGATAATGTATTTATACTCCTAAAGGTCAGGGGGGGACGCCATGGAGAAGATGCAACCTGGATTTCGAACGCTGAGAAGTGGTACAGCTACCCTGTGTATCAAGACATGTCCGTTGACGATCGGGAAGCTCGAAAGCACCGATATAGGATTAGTTGTTTTAGACCAAGCTATTGGTAAGGAAACAGGTATTATCCATCACGATATTACTGAAGATGAGATTTTAAAATCGTTGGAATTGCAAGTAACAGGCTACCTCGCTGTTTTCTCGAATAAACACGTGGGAGATAGAATACATGATTACTATGAAGGGCCCAGTTATCAAAGTAGACGACAAACGAATTTTTTACGACATCGACACTTCCGGAGGTCAAAGTGGAAGTGGAGTTTACGATGTTAGTGACAATCCAACTGCAAGGTATGTTCTTACTTATGGTTCAGATGACTATAATATAGGCACGCGTGTTAATCAGTTGATGATTGATTGGATAAAAGGTGTAATTGATTATGAAGAAGGAGAGTCGTCATGAGAAATTTTTTTAATTTTTTTGCTGGAGGAGCAACAGTTTGTACTCTTTTGCTATCGTTCGAGGTGGATTCTATGATGAAATACAAAACACCCGGTAATGATGATTTTAACGTAAAACAAGGAACAGGTTTGGTGCCCCCAAGTTGCAATAAACCTCAGAAGATGAAAGTGCCCGATTCCGATCTAAGTTCGTATCACACAGATGAAGATGGTCGGACTTTTTACGTTAAGGGGACTGATGTGACTAGATCAGAGACTCAGAAACTTGAAGTTGTTAATGAGTAGTTATTGAAGGAAGCTTCGGGGTTTTGATTATATAGATACCAATCGTGGAGGAGAGCCGCGGGAGATATGGAAGCGCTATGGTGTGCGATG
>Ga0209665_1000831_pt1 | contig 20664 bp, 26 predicted proteins | sample SaaInlV_200m_DNA_2_FD_184675 | JGI IMG/M metagenome (GOLD analysis project Ga0209665, IMG submission 184675) | Marine microbial communities from expanding oxygen minimum zones in the Saanich Inlet - Saanich Inlet SI074_LV_135m_DNA (SPAdes) (version 2) | ecosystem: Environmental > Aquatic >... | reverse complement strand
ATGTGATCGAAACGCTAGGCAAATTCTTTTATTCATATCAAGAGGGCAACAAACTATGGCTCTAACCTACAAAAAAGCAGGTGTAGATATTTCTCAAATTAAACAAAGTCAAATGGCAATTGGTAAATTAATTGCATCAACTCACAAGTTACAGAAAAAAGCAAAGATAGCCCATGGGTTTGGACATTATGCAGGAATTGTAGAAATTCCAGGTGGAAAATTATTAGCCACACATACAGACGGTGTGGGAACCAAAGTAGTAATTGCAAACATGATGAAAAAATACAACACAATAGGAATTGATTGTGTTGCAATGAACGTTAATGACATAATTTGTATTGGTGCAACGCCAATTTCATTTGTAGATTATATTGCTGCAAACAAAAATGATGTAACAAAATTTAAAAAAATTGTTGAAGGATTAGTAACAGGCGCAAAGAAATCAGCAATGCCAATTGTTGGTGGAGAAACTGCAATTATGCCAGATGTAATTGAAGGTAAAGGATTTGCATTTGACTTGGCAGGAATGGTTGTAGGATTAGTTGAGAAAAAAGATCTGGTATTAGGAAATAAAATAAAAACAGGCGACGTAATTATTGGTGCAAACAGTACAGGATTTCATTCAAACGGATACTCTCTTGCAAGAAAAGCAATACTCAAAAAATATTCAGTTAAAGACAAAGTCAAAGGAGTTGGTACAATTGGAGATGCGATGTTAAAACCGACTGAAATCTACACAAATCCAGTTTTAGAAATGATTCAAAAATGCAAAATAAACGGTCTTGCACACATTACAGGAGGAGCATTTACAAAATTATTACGCCTAAAAAAAATAGGGTATCAGATAGATTCACTACCAAAAATACCTCCAATCATGGGATTAGTAGAAGAACAAGGCGTAAAACCAGAAGAAATGTACAAGACATTCAACATGGGCGTAGGGTTTTGCGTAATTGCACCAAAAACTCAGGCAACAAAAATAAAATCAATATTCAAAAAACACAAAATTACAAGTCAAGAGATCGGTCAAGTGATTTCTAAGAAAGGAGTTTTTGTAAACTCTAAAAAAATTGCTTGATCTAAAAGAAATTTTCAACTCAGCATTACCTTATATGACATATTTCTTTAATTTTATCAGAGAAAAATGAGTGAAGCCCATTTTATTGAAACAATTATCGGGGTAGGAATACTTCTTTTTGCAGCAAAATTAATGGCTGAACTTTTCTTGAGATTAAAACTTCCAATTGTATTAGGTGAGCTTTTAGCAGGAATGATTGTTGGACCATTTGCATTAGGAGGATTTATCGCAGTTGATGGAAAGCAATTACTCCAGATAAATGATGAAATCAAAATACTAGGAGAGATGGGGGCAATTGTAATTTTGTTTATGGCAGGACTTGAAATGACTCCAAAAGAATTTCTCAGGGGAGGTAAAGCATCATTTACTGTAGGAACATTAGGTGTAGTGATACCATTCTTTGCAGGTCTAGCAGTTTTTCAATTATTTGGGTTTGATGCACTAGAATCAATGCTCATTGCAACAGCATTAACTGCAACAAGTATTGCAATTTCAATTCAAGTTCTAAGTGAATTTGGGAAAATTAAAACTCCAGAAGCTAGACTGATCATAGGGGCAGCAGTAGTAGATGATATTTTGGCAATTGCTGTACTATCAGTAGTATCATCAATTGCAGGTTCAGATGGAGGAGTAGACAACATCGACATTACTGAAGTTACAATCACAATTTTGAAAGTATTGGGATTCTTTGCAATAATGCTTATTGTTGCAGTAGTAGTAATTCCAAAAATAATTACCCCAAGATTATGGAAAGCAAAGGGAAGTGTTGAAGGAATAGCGACTGCGTCGTTTTTTGGCGCGGCAGCACTTGCAGGATCCATAGGGTTATCACCTATTGTAGGAGCGTTTGCAGTCGGAATGGCATTATCAACTACCAAAGTTTTTGAGAAAATAGAAAATTACATAGGGAAGATTGGATTAATTTTTGCACCATTATTCTTTGCAATTATTGGAGCACAAGTAGACCTACGAGCAGTGAATTTAGAAATTCTGATGTTAAGTGGAATTGTAATAGTAATTGCAGTTGTGACAAAACTATTTGGTTGTGGATTACCAGCAATGTTCTTTTTGAAAAGTAAAGCACAAGGAATGCGAGTTGGAATTGGAATGATCTCAAGAGGAGAAGTAGGATTGATTGTTGCAGGAGTTGGGGTAACGGCAGGAATTTTAACATCTGAAGTATATTCTACAATTGTAATTATGGTAGCAGTTACAACTATCATAACACCAATCTGGTTAAAGATGGAATACAGAAAAGAACAAAAAGGTTCAGACGGTACTGAAACAAAACAAAACACGGTACAAAAATCAGAATAAAGTCTTAAATTATACAGAAAAAGCAACAGGTCAACATGTCAGATGATACCAGTAATGAAACATTTAGAAAAAATATGTTAAATGAAATTAAAAGAATTCAAAATGAGTTAATTGAATTAAAAAATATCAAAAAAAAGATTACAAAACCAGCTAGAAAGACTGTATCTAAAAAGAAAGTAGTAAAGAGAAAACCAGCTAGAAAGACTGTATCTAAAAAGAAAGTAGTAAAGAGAAAACCAGCTAGAAAGACTGTATCTAAAAAGAAAGTAGTAAAGAGAAAACCAGCTAGAAGCAATAAATCCAAAAAAAAGACACGAAGATAGGCTCAATTCAAGCCAATTTGTTTAACGAATTTATGTCGAAATTAGTATGAATACACATGATTGAACTAGACCCAGCAGTTGCCAAAGCATGTAGTGAGATTACTCAAAATCTACTAACAATCAACCAGCCAAGTAAGAAACAGGTTAAAGAAGAGATCATAAAAATATGTACAAAATATGCATTAGAAAGAATTCCAAGAAATTATGAAATTTTATCAACTGTAAAAGAAGCAGATTTTGAAAAATTAAAAAAAGTATTACTAAGAAAACCTACAAAAACAGCATCAGGGGTTTCAGTGGTTGCATTAATGCCAAAACCATATGCATGTCCGCATGGAAGATGTACATATTGTCCAGGAGGAATAGAATTCAATTCTCCAAACAGCTACACAGGAAAGGAACCATCATCACTAAATGCAATGGAAAATGAATTTGATCCTAAATTACAAATTACATCAAAAATTGAAAAACTGATCTCATTTGGACATGACCCAAGTAAAATGGAAATTGTGATTGTGGGAGGAACGTTTCTATTTATGCCAAAAGACTATCAAAGAGATTTCATTAAATCATGTTATGATGCATTAAATGGAACAGATTCAAAAAGTTTGGAAGAATCTAAATCAAACAACGAACATGCTGCAATTAGAAATGTGGGATTCACAATAGAAACAAAACCAGACTATTGTAAAAAAGAACATGTTGATATGATGTTAAGTTATGGCATTACAAGAATAGAGATAGGAGTGCAATCATTACAAGAAAGAGTTTATGAAATTGTTAACAGAGGACACAACTATGATGATGTAACAGAATCATTTCAAATATCAAAAGATGCAGGATATAAAATTGTTGCACACATGATGCCAGGATTACCCACAATGACACCCGAAGGAGATATTGCAGATTTTAAAAAACTATTTTCAGATCCTCAGTTACGTCCAGACATGTTGAAAATTTATCCTTCCCTAGTAATTGAAAACACACCACTTTATGAAGAATACAAACAAGGAAAATACACACCATATTCTGATGAAGACATGATCAAAGTTCTAACAGAATCTAAAAAAGAAGTTCCAAAATGGGTCAGAATAATGAGAATTCAAAGAGAAATTTCACCAAAAGAGATCATAGCAGGCCCAAAATCAGGAAATTTAAGACAAATTGTACATCAAAATCTTGCCAAACTAGGAATATCATGCAAATGTATCAGATGCAGAGAAGCAGGCCTAACAAACAAGAAAACAGATGGAGAAGATGTGAAATTGACCAGAATTAATTATGATTCATCAGGAGGAAAAGAAGTATTCTTGTCTTATGAAGACAAAAATGAATCAATTTATGGATTTTTGAGATTACGAAAACCAAGTGTAGATGCACATAGAGATGAAATTGATCAAGACACATGCATTGTAAGAGAAATTCACGTGTATGGTAAATCTTTGAAGTTAGGAGAAAAAGGAGACGATGAAATACAACATTCAGGACTCGGAAAAAATTTGATGAAAGAAGCTGAAAAAATATCTAAAGAGGAATTTGATGCAAAGAAAATTTTAGTTATCAGTGCTGTAGGTACAAGGGAATATTATCAAAAGTTAGGGTATTCATTATATGGGCCATACATGTCCAAATCATTGAACCAGTGAAAAGAAATGGTAGAGCAAAAAATTATAGGTAAAGGAACTTGGATTGACAAATTAGCATCAGAATTATTAGAACGTGAAAAAGAACTTGGAAGAAACACAGATCTTCTAAGAGTGGAGAGTGGTCTTGGTGCATCTGGAATTCCACATATTGGAAGTTTAGGAGATGCAGTTAGAGCATACGGAGTAAAATTAGCATTAGAAAACTTGGGATACAAATCAGAATTAATTGCTTATTCAGATGATCTTGATGGATTAAGAAAAATTCCAGAGGGAATGCAAGAGTTTGGTTTAGAAGAACATATTGCAAAACCCGTATCACTCATCCCAGATCCTTATGGATGTCACGACTCTTACGGGATGCACATGAGTAGTATCCTACTAGAAGGATTAGAGAAGGTTGGAATAAAATATGAATTTAGAAGAGCAGTTGACACTTACAAACAAGGATTACTAAAAGATCAAATCCACACAATATTACAAAACAGTGTAAAAATTGGAGAGAAGATTGCAGATCTAGTAGGACAAGAAAAATATCAAAAATATTTACCATATTTTCCAGTTTGTGCAAATTGCAATCGCCTCTACACAGCAGAAGCTACAGAGTACATTGCAGATGAAAAGAAGGTAAAATACACATGTCATGATACAGAAATTGGCTCAAAAATGGTCAAGGGTTGTGGCCATATTGGAGAGGCAGATATTGGAAAAGACTTAGGTAAATTAGCTTGGAAAGTAGAATTTGCAGCAAGATGGACTGCATTTGATATCAGATTTGAAGCATATGGAAAAGACATCATGGATTCAGTTAAAGTAAATGACTGGGTATCTGATGAAATTTTAAAATTCCCACATCCACATCATGTAAAATATGAAATGTTTCTAGATAAAGGAGGTAAAAAGATTTCAAAATCACTAGGCAATGTAATTACTGCACAAAAATGGTTAGAGTTTGGAACTCCAAAATCAATTCTATTATTATTATACAAAAGAATTACAGGTGCAAGAGAATTAGGATTTGATGACATACCATCACTAATGACAGAGTATAACGAATTAGAAGATATTTACTTTGGACGAATCAAAGTAGACAACCAAGCAAAGTTGGTAAAATCAAAAGGACTATTTGAATATGTGAATCTCCTAAATCCTCCAAAACAAACTAGCACACATGTAAACTATCGATTAGTAATTGAATTAGCAAAAATTTTCAAAGAAAATAGAGAAGAAAGAGTAATGAAAAAATTATTAGACTATGGAGTGATTAAAAATCCAGAACCAGAAATAGAAAAACTCATCGAACTAGCTGGAAATTTCTCAGATGAATTTGATGAACAAGAAAAAACAGAGGTCGATTTAGATGATACTGCAAAAAAGGCATTAAAACTATTAGTTGATGCACTAAACGGAGATGAAGAATTGGAAGATGTACAAAATACAATATACCAAATTGCAAAATCAAATGATGTGCAACCAAAAGATTTCTTTAAAATATTATATCAAATAATTCTTGGGACATCAAGAGGTCCAAAAATAGGACCATTCATTTCAGATATCGGAAGAAAACAAGTAGCAAAAACATTAGCAGAATATACATAGAAAATGGTTCATTCTGAGCATAATAAATCAAAAAACAGTGGAGGGTTTGCACTAATAATTTTGGGAGCATTATTACTAATTATAGGACCACAAGAAGCAATTGTACCGAAAAGTTTGGGCATGTTTGCATGGATTGCAGGCATGGTCATTGGGGGAATTGGGTTTTATCTAAAATTTCTCAAAGGCAGGGTCAAAAAAGGATGAAGAAAGATTCATCTTTTGGAAAAAACCGGTGAGATGTAATGGGGCTATTTAGGAAAAAAGAATCAAAAGAAACAACATCAGAAAACAGTGAAGAAAGTATTCTAAAAAATGAACTAGATACAGAAGTTGAGAAATTACAAACAGAATTTAGAACAAAACAAGAAGAACTACAAGATGTTACACAGAAAATTCAAACTGTAAAAGAAGAATATGATGACATAGTTAGCAAGGTAATGATTGTAAAAAAAGAATACAATCAAAAAAAGATGGAACTAGATGTAGTTTCACGAGAGTATAAAGGAATTAAAGAAAAAATTACAAATTCAGAACAAATCAAAGATACAAAATCAATTGAAAAGTTCAATAAAACAGAAGAAAATTTATCAAAAACAGAAGAGGAGTTAGGAAAAATTACAAAAGAACATTCTGATTTGTTGGAGAAAATTACAACAGAGCAATCAAAGTTACACATAATTAAAAAACAACAATTAGAATCTGAAAAAGAGTTAGAAGAAGCAAACTCCAGATTGTACAATGCAAAACAAGAATTAGAAAAGAAAGATTACTTTGAAGAGACAGATATTCTCACACACAAAGAAAAAGAATTCATCCAGGGAGAAAATGAAAATAAACAGAGTTCTGCAGGAGTAATTGAGGCTGCAAGTATAGTTGTGGGCTCTTTAAAATCAAAACTCAATATCACACAAAAAGAATTGGAAACAGTTCAAACATTATTAGAAAAAGAAAGAGAAGAGCATGAAAAAGTAAAAGAAGAGTTAGAAAAAATCAAAGCAACATTACCAAAAGAATTATAGATTTGCAAAATGGTTTTTCCATTTAGATTTTATTTCACCCTCAGAAATTCCCATATCATATAATGGAGAAATCACATCAGAGATTTCAGAGATGTCAACTAAAATAATTGCATTTATGGGACTTGTAATACCATTATCTCGATAATATTGAAGAATTTCATCATATTGTAGTCCAGAATTGATCAATCTAGCAATGCCTTTGAACAAATACCCCTTACGTAAAAGAGGATCAATTACATTGATTTCCACATTAGGATCATTTTGTAAATTCTTTACAGTGTCAGGAGAACGAATATCTGCAAATGCTAAAATTTCAGAAGACCAAGCTATGATAGTTCCTTTAGGAGAAATGTTTGGTAATCCATCAGAAGAAACAGTTGCAACATAACCTAATTTTTGTATGTTTAAAAAATTCTTTATTTCTGATGTGATCATAATTTAACAATACGAATTAACAGTTTAATTAATTTTCAAAATTATCGCATAAATTCAGCCATCTCAATTGAAAAGAAGAAGAATCCAATACCCCCACCAATAATTCCAACCCAAATTGCAGCCTGTTTGATTTTAGACATGTAAAAATTATATTTTAACTCATTATTGAATCTAATTGAATTTGTTTAGACAGTTATAATTACAATGAAAACAATTCAACATCATTGGCAAGTATCAAAGATATTGGAAAATTTTTCATATTCATAGTTGGAGGGCTAGTAGCCATAATAGTAGGCTCGTTTATGATTAGAGGAACTATGCACATGTGGGACAACCCAGAAAAAGAATCAAAAGATAATGAAAAGGACTAAAACAAGTTATTTTAAATATTATTAGAATTGCTTCAAGACTCTACAATAAGAAAATCATTAGATCAATACATAAAAAATAGAATTAGAGAAATACCAACTGAAATTAAACAAACATTTCCAAACATCAAACAAATTTGGAAATGTAATGATGAAGTAGATTTTCTTTATGGGTATTACATTGGAAAAATAGAGGAAGGCGCACTACATTATCTACTCAAAGCAACTCGAGCATCAGCTGGAGGATATGTAGATACTTTTGAGATCAGAGGAATCATTGAGACGCATAAAAGTGAATTACAAGATACCATAAAATCTGCAGTAAATTAGTGAAGTAGAAATACTACATCAAATATATCAATTCATGGTAGGACCACAAGATGGAGGTTTTGGATTTGATCAATCTAAAAAATACACAAAAGTTGAGAATTTAGAAGAAGTATGTAATCAATGCCAAGCTGGTCAACACAAAAAATGTTTGAAAAAAGCAAAACAACAAGAAGTTTGTGAATGCGAACATTGTATGATTTATGGGTAAATTTACAAAAAACTAGGGAATTTTTTAATAATACAAAAATCAATCATCAGTCTTGTCAAATCAATATACATTTCATTGTAAATTTTGTGGCGAAGACTTTGGCAATAGTGTAGTAAATCTGGCAATACATATCGGCAGAATCCACGATAACGAAACAGCAGAGAGTTAACAATCAACTAGAACATGAAATGCAGTAATAAAGAAATTGGATGCTACCATGATAATTCCATACACACGGATGGATATGGAAAATGCCTAGTAAGAGGATGCAAGTGTAAAGAATTTAAAAATTAGATATCAGATAGTTTGTTTTCAAGTTCTGTAATTTCTTTTTGATATGAATTAGAAACACTTTGAGCAAATTCTTTATGTGCAGAAATTATTGCAATCAAAGCATCTTTGTATTCAGAATGGCCCTTTTTTAAAACATCACATGAATCTAAAGATGTAACATGTCCAGTTACTGTAACCATTGATCCTTTTTGAGGGAATTTTACAATACCACCAAAAGCTTCAATGAGCATGTATGCAGACTCTGCTCTACATTTGTAAGTGACTATACCAGTTTCTGTGTTGAATAGTTGCGTTATTCCACCAGGTTTTCGAGTTACAATTACAGTCATAGAATAATTGAAAATAATAGAGTATTAATTATTTTAGAATGTTTTCTAGGCAGCAGGTTCTGGAGTTGCAGCTTCTACTGCAAGTATTTTATCAATTTCATTGATTGCTATTTTATCACGACCTATTAGATCAAACTTTTGCAATAATGTTTCAAACTTTGTTTCTTCTTGAACTTGTTCATTGACAAACCATTCCAAAAATGCATAGGTAGAGTGATCTTTTTCTTTTTGTGTGATTTCTACCATTTTATGAATTGCAGTAGTTACTGTTTGCTCATTTTTTAGAGCAGTCTTAATTAATCCTTCAAGAGATTTGTATGACGCAGTAGGAGCTTTGATTGCAGGAATTGTAGCTGCATTTCCCATATCATTTAGAAAATGAACGATTTTGATCATGTGAGTTCTCTCCTCATCAGATTGTGCATAGAAATAATCTGCAGCACCTTTGTATCCTGTCACTTCACACCAGGATGCCATTGCCAAATAACTATTTGATGCAAGTCCTTCTAGTCCAACTTGATCATTTAGTGCTTTTTTCATTTTAGGAGAAAGTTTCACAAAAAGAAACAGTGTTCATTAAATTTAAAGTATTATGAAGAAAACTTGGTAAATAAAAAGAATATTGCAAATCCTGACAAAAATACTATTCCTGCAAAACTCAAAATTTTTAAAATCATAGATGGATGATATGCTTTTTTAAGGAATTTTCCAGTAACTAATCTTAAATTAAAAATTGCGATAATAGGGGCCACCACAAAAGACAAAACAGTTGCAAAATCAACTAATTCTTTGAGATTATCACCGAATTGGAAAATTACTATAAGAGAACCAATAGCAATTACTAAAAGCGGAATTAGATACAAAAGACGAGAATGTGATTTTGAATCATTCTCATTTTTGATAAAAAGTAATTCAATAGTTCTCTTCAATGAGCGTGAATATCCATCAAATACTGCAATTATGGTTCCAAACATTACTGCAAATGCTGAAGCTGAGATTATCACATGACTCCAATTCCCAATTGTTTGAGTGTACATGGATACTACTTTATTTGCAAAGAGTGCATTATTGTTTGGCAATTCCTCACCAGATCCATAAAATATGAAGGCTCCAAAAGTTACAAACATTATTGCAAGAATAGCTGTGATCAAATATGCAAAGTTGAATTCAAATAAAGTTTCTTTTAGTTTTGGTTTGTAATTTGATTGTTTAATTCTCTCAAGAGTCCACAAACTATTCCAGCTTGAAATATCAAGAGGAGCTGGCATCCAACCCATCAAAGCCAATAAAAAAAAGATTCCAGATACTGTCAACAATTCATTTTCTATAAATCCATCAACAGGCTCTACAGGACCAGCATACAACACTAAAACAAATGCAGCTACAGTAGAAACAAGTAATACAATTGCGACGATTTTAATTAAACTATCAAGTGCATTGTATTTTCCAACAGCCAAGATTGATACACATGCTGCAAATAAAATAATTATAGTCCATTCACCAAGAAAATCAATTCCAAAAAGATTTTCAAAAAAGCCTGCAGTTACAAACCCAACAGCACCAGTAACAAAAAACATTGAACCAATTGTTAACAAAAAATATAACCACAATGCAGGCTTTCCAAGTTTTTCGTATCCATCAATCATACTGGAATTTGTTGCATTGGCATAACGAGATCCAAATTCAAAAAAAGGATATTTCAATACCAGAGCTAAAATTACAAATCCAATCATTAATAATCCAAAATCAGCCCCAGCACGGGTAGATTGGATGAGATGTGAAACACCAATTGCAGTACACGCAAATAATATCCCAGGACCAGCAGTCTTTGAGAATTGGGAAAGTTTTGAATTCATTATATCATACAGTATCGATATTCCAAGAATCATCAACCCATACACCAACAATTTTGGCACCCAGATTCCATGAGGAAATTACTTCAACTGCATTTTTGATTTGAGTGATATGTTCTTCATCAGAGACAGGATTTGCAGCACAATCATAATGACCAGATACAACAACCAATTCAGATTTGTGAGCATTAATGGAAATTCCAACTTTAGTTTTGATTGATTCAGACACATTGACAATATTTTTGTCTACACCAGGTTCTGTAATCGTATCAACATAGTCAACAGAGTAATTTTCTTTGATCCATTTTGCCAGTGGAAGTTGAATTCTGCCATCAATGCAAGAAACAGATGTTGCAAATTTTCCTTCTGCCATGACTTCTCAATTTTGTTGGGGAATAAAATTATTTTCCATGCATAAAACACTGAGTGGTATGATCATTTACCATACCTATTGCCTGCATTAGAGCATAGCAAATTGTAGGCCCAACAAAGTTAAATCCACGTTTTTTAAGGTCTTTGCTTAGTTTTTCTGAAATTTCAGTGAATGCAGGAATATCAGATAGTTTTTTGAATTTATTTTTGATTGGTTTATGATTCACAAATCCCCAAAGATATTTATCAAATGAACCAAATTCTACTTGAACTTTGAGAAATGCTTTTGCATTGTTTATTGCAGAATTTACTTTGAGTTTATTTCGAATTATGGATTCATCCCGGAGTAGTCTTTCTACTCGTTTTTGTGTATATTTTGAAACTTTGAGTACATCAAAATCAGAAAATGCTTTACGGTATCCATCTCGACGTTTGAGTATAGTTATCCATGAAAGACCAGCTTGTGCACCCTCTAATATTAGAAATTCAAAGAGTTTTGTATCATCATGTTGCGGTCTCCCCCATTCTTTATCATGGTAAGTAATGTTTAGTTCATCTTTTGCCCAAGTACATCGATTCATAATTTAATGATTATTCATATAGAATATTAGTTATCAATTTTCACAAAAATTATGAAATTAAATCAGCAATTACTACAAATTAATAGAAATTTTCTAATTTGTTTTGTTATTTCTGCAACATTGTCTGCAGTATTTGCTCAAATGTTATCAGGGTATGAGAGTTATCTTAACACAACACTTACAATAATTTTTGGATATGTAGTTTATTTTGGAATTTTTTCAGGACTGTTTTATCAAGATAACAAAGCACGCTACAAATCCATGAAATCAAATTTGATCAAAAAAGAAATACTGGCTCTACTATCATCGTTTGGGGTTGGAGAGATAATTTATCTTGCAATAAGATGGCCAACACTGTATTATTTTTTGGAAATTGGAATAGAGCCATACATTGCATCGTTGATTTCAGAATTTATTGCAACAGGGTGCTATATGACATCAGTTACAATATTTCTTAGAAAAACAAAAACATTCTAGTTTTTGTCAACTAGATAGTACAAATATTCAAATTCAGTAAAAAAATCAGATCATATGATTTAGAAATAGATTCATATTATAATGTATGATTTTCATATAAAGTATGAGGATTATTAATGGCTGAACGAGTTCAGTGCCCACATTGTTCAAAACGTCTGAACGGTCACGGGAACTTGCGAAGACATATTCGTACTATTCACAAATCAAAAGTAGACAAGCCATCTAAAAGGTGAATTTTAGGATTATTTTAGACCTTTTTCTAGAACTTCATTTATTATTCTTGAAAAGCTAACTGTTGAAGATGTTTCTAGTAATTTTTTTGCCTGCATCTTTCGTAACTTTTTTGCAATATCACTATTTAGCATGATTGTAATTCTCTCTGCCATATTATATTATGACATTACTCTTTTTTGAATCATGTGCAGTTGGTTTTTTTGTGTGAGGGTCAAACAAAATCAAATATTACCATTTATGGGAATATCATTTCGTTCATCTAATACTAATTGGATAAGATTATTCGTCATCAAAATCATCTTCTAATTCTTTATCAATCTCTTTTTGTTTAGCCTTGAAATTTTGGTATTTTTTATCCCATCTAGAGATAACTACCCACTGTCTAATTCCTATTCCAAGCCATACTAGAGAAATTACAATGATGATTAATTGTGGAAGGTGTATTAATTTACGGGGTTTGTCATGACCAAACTTATTTTTAATATCATCATATTCGTCTTGAGTTATTCTTTCACTATCTAATCTTTCTTGAAGTCTTTGTTCAAATTGTTCTTGAAATGGAGGTTCAGTTACAGATGTCATTACAAGTAGCGCAGCTGGCGGGATTATCAAAACTGTTAAAATCATGATTAAAAACATCTTTTTTGTTTTACTTAGTTGGAACATCATTCCATCTAGGATCTCAAAAATATTTTCACGTTCTTTTCTATCTTTAACCAATTTTATTTCTCTCCATCATCTCTTGGGAATAAATCCTCATAGCGCTGCAAGACCTCTTCAAGAAGGGTTTTTCCTTTTTGGGCAATTTTGTATTTGAAAATTGTTTTACTTCCCCAAGCCTCTTCTCTTCGGTATATCATTTGTTTACTCACCATGCTATCTAAGATTCCTTTGTGCTTTACATTGTTTAATCCACAAATACTCATCAACCTACTCTGATTCATTTCTCCATATTCGTAAAGTTTCAACAAGATATCCTTCCTAATGTAAATTCGATCTCTATATTCACGTGCCAAGTATAATTTCCTCTAAAAACACATTCCATAAATCATCATTGTTCCTAATTTGTTTTATTTACAGTATTTTACTAGATAAAGATCAGGTAACATTGTTACGTCACATTGGATAGCAAGTTCTTTTATTCAAAATTACATTTACTGTTCAATGAACAGAAAAACAACATATCTGATTCCAGCATTTGCTGCAATCTTTGCTTTGATGTTTGCATTTGCAACTCCCCTTGCAATAGCAGAGCCAGGTGAAGATATGCATGGTAAATGGACTGGTCAGAAAAACCACAAAATGCACAAAGTCATTGAGGTTGAAGGATTTGTTGGCTCTATTCAGATTACTGAAGATGTCGATAGACAGGCCCTTAGAGATCAAGTTTCAGTTTCATTAAGTGAAGCTGCAGATGGATTAGATGTCTTAGGTGGCCATATCGGAGTTGCTGTAAATGAAAATGGTGACAAATACCTAGTATGGACATTAAAGTCAATTGAAAAAGATTCAGAATCTGAAACTGCTACTGCTACAATCTATGTAGTTGATGCAGCAAATGTCGATAACATCACAACCATAACAAAAGAGTTTGATCATTCCAAGATGGAAGGTAGATTCAGTCATAATAGTGACAAAAGTGCAAACATAGACAAAAAACTTGAAAGATTGTCTCAACCAACAGGTGATGGTGATGTTGATGCAGCAAGAGCTACATTTGTAGAAAAGTTGCAAGAACTAAAAGTAGTACTTGAAAGTGGAGATTCTGAGAGAGCATCTGAATTAAGAGATGAACTTAAAGATCTTAGAAGTGAATTAGGTAGTATCAAATCATACCGAAAATAGTCTAAATCCTATTTTCTTTTTTTATTTTTTTTAGATTCAAAGTAAATGAAATGGAAGATTGTTCAAATCCTAAATGTTTGTAGAATTGGTGAGATTCTTTTCGTTGATTTCCAGATTCCAGTCTTATTCTATGACAATTTCTCTCTTTTGCAAGAGTAACACAAGAATTGATTAGTTTTTTTCCTATTCCTTGTTTTTGATAATTTTCTAAAACAATCAACTCTGGAATATACATCTCCAAAGTAAATTGGTTTAATCTTGACAAAAACATTACACTTACCATACCAACAATTTTCATATCATCAATCTCTGCAACAAGAATTGTTTTGTCTGAATCTTTAACATATTTTGTAACCAATTTACGAAATGTTTCAATATCAGAATCTTTTTGTGGTTTTGGTCGTCCAAGATCATACAATAATCCAAGAAGTAAAAGAATATCTTTGTCAAATGCATCTCGGATTATTACATTATCCATGATCAGATAAAGGAATCATTCCTTAAGAATTGAATCCAAGAGAGGAACACTCATCATTTTAGGAATGAAATTATATAGATAGTAGAAAATCTAAGTTGTTTTAATCATAGGACAAAGATTGCTAGAAAAACTAAAATTTTCGGCACAGTCACTGCAACAAAAATTACTTGCCCTATTAGAGAATTTTTTTGCACAACAATGACATGTTTTTTCCATATTCATCGTTAGTGAAAAATAATGATAAATGTTCATTATGAATCTCAAAGATGAGAATTAGAATAACTAAAAAATTGACTCTCGTAATGAAACATAGGAAATACGGACTTTTTCTTTTAATTGCTGGCTTTGAGGTTCACCTCAAGAGGATTTAGGTGTAATTTACACGTCTTTAAAAAAATCTTTCACAGATGGACTATCTGATTTAACATCAACTTTTGTAAGAGATTTATTTTTAATCAATCCAATGAATGTCAAATCACGCTTAAACAATAAATCTGCCATCCAGCTAGTAGCAACTTGGAATTTTTTTTCAACCATTGGTAATTTAGACAAATAATACGTTCTCCAAATAAACCACGCAGTGGGACCAGTAATATGTAAACCAAATATTACTGCAATAGCAATTTTTCTACCTAAGGTAGTCATCATTCCTTTACTTTTAAAAGAGAATTTTTGTAAATTTGTTTTACCAGTAATTGCAGAATACAGATTATTTGCAACTGTAACACTTTGATGGATTGAGTTTTGGGCAGTTGCAGGATATACATCGCCAGTTACAGGATTTTTAATTAATGCACAATCCCCTAAAGATAAAACATTTTCATGTTCAAGAACTCTCAAATATTCATCTACTCTGATTTTCCCTGACTTATGATGCAGACATTCTAATTCAGATATAACAGGATCAATGTCTGTTCCAGCAGCCCAAATTAACGTCATACATGGAATGATTTCACCATTATCTAATGTAACAAAATCTTCTCCTGCATCTACTGCTTTAGTATTAGTTAGTACATTAACTCCAACTTTATTTAGATAATTACCAGCTATTTTTCCAAGCTTTGGCCCAAGCTCAGGCAAAATAAATTCTTTAGATGCAACTAAATTCATGCAAATATTTTCTTTACCTATACTAGGATAGAAATTCTTAACAGAGTCTCGAACAAGTTGATTTATTTCACCCATTGTCTCCACACCCGCAAATCCACCGCCAACAACGGTAAATGTCATCAATGCTTTTTTGAAATATTCATCTGAAGTTTGGGCTGCACTTTCAAGCATATTGATCACTTGTGAATTAATAGAGACTGCGTCCTCTACAGTTTTAATTACAAAAGAATGTTTTTCAATATTTTTGTTATCAAAAAAGTTAGTGTTGCTTCCAAGAGCAATTATCAAATAATCATAATCAAGTGCATGTACTTTTCCATCAAAGGTTCTAGTAATGGTAACTAATTTTTGTTCTAAATCTATAGAAGATATTATCGCATGGTAAAATTCGGCTTGCTTGCACATTTTACGTATTGGAACTGTAATGTCATTTGGATGAATTAATCCTGAAGAGACCTGGGGCAACATGGGAGTATAAAGAAAGTAGTTATCCTGACTTACAATACTGATTCTAATGTTTGAGTTATTTTTGAATTTATTTTGAATTAATTTGAGAACATTTATGCCTCCAAATCCACCTCCCAGTATGAGAATTTTTGTTGTCATGTGTAATTAATTATCAAATTACAAAATATTACAGTCTAATAGTCAAAGGAATTATCGTTATAGATGAATACAACAGATATTTTTTTTTATTCATCATAGATTATGACACAATAATTACACAGTATAGGTATCAGAGGTATCGAAATCATTTCTCAATTTTTTGAGGATTTGAAAAATAATATCTCACACATGTGAATCTATAACACTAGAGGAATTTTCCAGTTATCGCATCTACTCTGGCAATTGTAATTTTTTGCTTTTTATCATAACATTTTGCCTCATAAATTGGAACAAATATCTCATGAAACTCAGTTACAACAAATTCTTCATGTTTAATTTTGACATCTAAGGACATACCATCTTTGAGCTTCTGCGATAGTTTTGAAAAAATTACATCATCAGTTAGTTCTATTTTTCGAATATGATCTTTGTTTACATCAAGTGTTCGTTGGGCATAATTCTCAACTGCATCAGAATCTGTGTTGTATGAAAAAGTGGCCTCCAATCCATTATTATCCAAATACAAAGAGTCAGAAATACTTTTTACTGCATTTTCTGTTACTTTAATTTCTAAATCTTGCTTTGTTATTCCAACACCATGCTTCATTTTTTTCCCAATATTTTTCCACATTCCAGACTCATTTAAAACTGGAAATTTCTCATTACCAATAATTATTTCTTTAACGTCAGGTTCTACTTTGATTACATATGATACATTACGATTAAAATCAATAGAATAGGATCCCAAAACAAAAATTACTTGCTCCAAGAAGAGTTGTGAGGTTTCAACTGTTATTTCATCTGGTTTTGGTCGTCTTAGTGAGGAACCAAAAAGGGATGTTTTTTTCTTTTCTATAACATCCATAACGTCTTGAGGTAATAGTTTAGTTCTCAAAACAATAGTTTGTTTTGTTGGGACATTGTGTGGTTTTAGATTTTCATTATGTGTCAACTTAAGTTCAAACCAATCCTAAAAATAATATTCTCTGATTACCCACATAAACTAGAAAGTTTGTAAATTAATAGCCTTTTTTGAATAAGGATGAGGGTATACGGACCCGACCGGATTCGAACCGGTGACCTATTGCTCCGCAAGCAATCGCACTATCCAAGCTATGCAACGAGTCCAAAAAAAATGAGAGATTTACGCTTAATTTGGATTACTATTTCTGAAATTTTGTAAATACGTAATGAGTATCATCAGTTTCTTTGAAAGTCCATACTGCAGGTAAAATTACAGTATCAATTACATCAAGGGAGAATTTATCAATCAAAGTTCCCCATCCGGCATGATTCATCAAATCAGAGGCATATTTTTGAGATACTGTTCCTGCAAGAACCAGTCCAGTGTTTTTCTTGATAGGAGTTAATTGAGTATTTTCAAGAATTCCAGTTGCCAATGCCACTCCTCCCATCTGAGCCAAACCACCAATAAAAAATACAGGATTACTTAGATCAAGTGTTGAATAATCAAATGTAATTGCATCAGAACAGTTTGGATTAAAGTTTACACCAACAGATTCAGAAATAATATTTTGTAAATCAACTAACATATCATCAATCTCAATACTGTACGAATCAAGTCCCAAAACTTTGGCACAATATGCAATTCGACCATCACCTGAACCAATATCAATCACTTGGCAATACCCAAGAGATTTGGCATAAAGTGAAGAAATGTATGCAGATAAAATCCATGTTGGAGAGAAGGGTGCACGACTAGAACCATATTGAATACTATTTAGCCAATATTTGTTAATGTCACCTTCATACACAATACAAGGAATATCACAGATTATTTTTTCATATGAATTGTAATAGATAGGATTATTTTTTGCAAAATTATGAAGTGAATCCAAATCATTAATGGGAAATTTTTCAGATTTTAAAACAGGAATTACTTCCTGAATCTGGCTAATTCCATCATATATTTTTGCAAATTCTTTTTTTAAATTAACAAGATTTTGTGCAATCTCTTTAATCATCAGAGAGTCCTTTACCGTATTGTTCTACAAATTCTTTGGTGCTCATTTTTTGTCGTAGTTCTTCATACTGTTTTGCTTCATTTTCAATTTCTTCTTTTGATTTTTGTCCACTAGAACTAGATTGTAGATTGGTAGTGATATCTTGAATAGATTGTGTCAGTTTTTCTAAAATTTGTGGGTGAATAGTATAATTGAATTTATCAGAAATTAATTTTTCAGTCTCTATAATTTCATCTAACAAAGATTTCTGATCATCAGAATTCAATTGTTGTTTTAGCATTACATTCATCGAGGACATGTTCATTATTTGATAGTAAATTTCAACTATTTCAGGAGGTGAAAGGTTAGAATCAATATTTGTGGAATTCAACAAGTGGGTTAATTTATCAAGTTCAGAACGAAACATTTCTGAAATATCATCAAATGAACTCATAATGGAAAAATAATTCTAAATTTTTAAAAACGTTAGTATTTGAAAAATTATGCTTCTTTTTCTGCAGGTTTGGTGTAAACATAATGCATTATCAATGCAGCAATAACTCCACCAACGATTGGACCTACCCAATACAACCATTGAACTTCCCATAATCCAGTATCACCTGAAAACAATGTTGGAGACAAAGATCTTGCAGGGTTCATTGATGCACCAGTTAGAGGAACTCCTACCAAGTGAAGTAAGAAAATCATTCCACCAATTACAGCACCATAAACACTCTTTGGGGCTTTTTTGTGAACTACAGTCATAAAGATTACAGTGACCAAAAAGAAAGTCAAAATAATTTCAACTAATAATGCAGACATCATGCTGCCACCAAGTAAAGCACTTGGACCGCCATGAGCACCCCAGAAAACATCTTTTCCTATTTCAGGGAATAATAAAACCAAAGTACCAGTTGCAACAATTGCTCCAATTATTTGAAATATAATATAACCAATCCCATCAACGACTCCAATTTTCTTTGTAATCATCATAGGGATTGTAACTGCAGGGTTAATGTGAGCACCAGAGACATGTCCAAATGCATAGACCATAAATGCAATTGCTGCACCGTGACCCAAAGATATCATAATAATTGATTCAATAGTTAATCCCTCTCCAAAGACTGATGCTGCAAGAATTACAGACAAAGGACCAAAGAAGACCAATGCAAATGTGGAGATTGCTTCAGCAAGATATGCTCTTGGATTAACCATCAAGCAAACCCATTTCAATTTCCATATAAAAGATTCGCATTTGGAGACAGATCAATGTACATCAAAAAGTAATTAATTATGGGGCAATTCATTTGAGAATACATGCTTTCTGAAGGAGACAAAGTTCCAAAATTTGAAGTAAATGATGCAAATGGTAACAAAGTAAAGTCTACTGATTTTAAAGGCAAAAAACATGTAATCTATTTTTATCCAAAAGACTTCACTCCAGGATGCACTACAGAAGCAGATGAATTTTCAAAAGATTATAAAAAATTTCAAAAAGAGGAAATTGAGATTATTGGTGTCAGTCCAGATGATGTTGATTCACATAAAAAATTCTGTGACAAAATGAAAATCAAATACCCATTGTTAGCTGATGTTGATAAAGAAATATCAAAAGCCTTTGGGATTTGGGGTAAGAAAAAATTCATGGGCAGAGAATACATGGGAGTTATGAGAAGTACATTTCTAGTAGATGAGAAAGGAAAGATTTTCAAAATATATCCCAAAGTAAAACCAGCTGGACATTCAAAAGATGTGTTAAATGATTTTCTGAATTAAAAATAAAAATAAAAAGTTGTATAAAAATTAGAAACCTTTTGGAAGTGTACCTTTAGAAGATTTTGGTGTTTCAGGTTCTGGTGCAGGTTCAAATCCCTTTGGTAAACTACCACGGTTTTGTGAAGCTTTAGATTTTGCTTCAGCTGCAATAATTTCCTGATATGCTTTTTCGTCTTCTATTCTTTCTTGTTCAATTCTTTCCATGTAGCCTTTTTCATACTCTTCTAACTCTTGTTTTCTAGACTTTCCATCACTTCCACTAGTTTGTGGCGGAGGAGCCTGTTGGGTTTGCACCGTACCTTTTGGAAGTGTACCTTTTGGTTTTGCAGGTTCTGGTGTTGGGGCTTGTTGTTCAGTGATGCCTTGGACACTCATGTTAACTCCACTAAAACTTCCAAATGTTTTATCAGCAGGATGATATGCTA
>Ga0209665_1000820_pt1 | contig 20894 bp, 16 predicted proteins | sample SaaInlV_200m_DNA_2_FD_184675 | JGI IMG/M metagenome (GOLD analysis project Ga0209665, IMG submission 184675) | Marine microbial communities from expanding oxygen minimum zones in the Saanich Inlet - Saanich Inlet SI074_LV_135m_DNA (SPAdes) (version 2) | ecosystem: Environmental > Aquatic >... | reverse complement strand
CCAACTAAAATAACTTCATCGATTTGGCTTGCGGTGATACCAGCATCGGCAAGGGCTGCTTTACAAGGTTTGATTGTTCTTTGAACCAAGTCTTCTACCAGTGCTTCCAATTTGGAGCGGGTTAATTTGATATTCAAGTGCTTGGGTCCAGAAGAATCAGCCGTAATAAAGGGCAGATTTACCTCAGTTTGGATAGCGCTGGAGAGTTCGATCTTAGCTTTTTCAGCGGCTTCCTTGAGGCGCTGAAGAGCCAACTTGTCTTTTCTAAGATCGATTCCTTGATCCTTTTTGAACTCATCGGCAAGATAATCGATAATGTTCTGATCAAAGTCTTCTCCTCCTAAGAAAGTATCACCGTTCGTTGATTTAACTTCGAAGACACCATCTCCAATTTCCAAGACGGAAACGTCAAAAGTTCCACCACCCAAATCAAAAACAGCGATGGTTCCAGATCCTTTTTTCTCAAGTCCATATGCTAAAGCCGCTGCAGTTGGTTCGTTAATAATGCGTAAAACCTCAAGGCCAGCGATTTTTCCAGCGTCCTTTGTTGCTTGGCGTTGGGCATCATTAAAGTAAGCAGGGACCGTAACGACAGCTTGAGTTACTTTCTCACCTAGATGCTTTTCGGCTGTTTCTTTCATTTTTTGAAGGATGAAGCCACTGACTTCACTTGGGCTGTGGTCTTTTTTTCGAGCTTGAACCCAGGCATCACCGTTTTTAGCTTTGACAATTTTGTATGGAACTAAGTCCATATCTTTCTTCGTCACTGGATCATCAAAACGTCGCCCTATAAGACGCTTAACGGCAAAAACCGTATTTTCAGGATTGGTGACCGCTTGGCGTTTCGCTGACTGACCAACAAGGCGTTCGCCATCTTCGGTAAAAGCAACCACAGACGGGGTCGTGCGGCCTCCTTCAGCGTTCTCAATAACACGAGCATCCTTACCATCCATTACGGAGACACACGAGTTAGTTGTTCCTAAGTCAATTCCGATTACTTTGCTCATTTTTTCATAACCTCTTCATATGATTGTACAAAAAACTTTGGGGAGCCTACTCATTCCCCTCACTTTTTTAGATAGGGCTTGATAATATTATTTCAAGGCGAATTAGAATTTTTTTTCTGGAAATTACAAAAGAGTTCCTTGAGAAATTTCCACGGATGGATTCGTGCGCTTTTTTGAGCTGGGTTTTTTCTGGGCGCCTGTTACGACAGCTTCTTTCTTTCCATCGTGGAATGTAAGTCGTATTGGTAAGCCTGGCTTTAATTTTTGTGCAGATGAAAGGGTTTGATCTTTCCAGTCGCTGACAAGGGCGAACCCGCGCTTTAAGATTCGTTCATACGAGGAACTCTCCAAAAGTTGTTCCAAAGTATGGAGTTGATGGGTTTTTTCTTTTAAAATAGTAGAATAATTTATAGCAAGTCGTTGGAAATACAGATCAAGACTGTATTTTTTCTCATCGATGAGACGATGGGGCTTAACAAGTTGAGACGCGGTTTCGAGAAGGGTCGTCCTAAGTTGGGCAATACGATTTTTGAAGGAAGTTTGGAGCCTCTCTCCACAGTCATCTCGTCGCTGTTGCTTGAATTCGATGATCTGAAGGGGGTCTCCGAGTCGCCTTCCTAGGTGGTCCACATGATTGTGCATCTCCATCAGATTTCGATTAAGGCTTCTATTTAGACGTGAGTGGGACTCGGAAATTCTACTCAAGAGTTCAGTTTTTACAGGCACAGCTATTTCTGCGGCGGCTGTCGGTGTGGGGGCTCTGCGGTCGGCAACATAATCTATAAGCGTTGTGTCTGTCTCATGACCTACAGCAGAGATAATGGGAATCCGACTTTCATAAACGGCACGGACAACACATTCTTCGTTAAAGGCCCAAAGATCTTCGAGACTGCCGCCACCTCTCGCCACGATGAGCACATCTGGACGAAACTTTTCAGACAGAGAGTTAAACCCATCGATAGCCTTAGCAACTTGCTCTGAGGCCCCATCTCCTTGGACCAGAACGGGCCATAACATGACGTGTCTCGGAAAACGATCAGAAAGTCGATGGAGGATATCCTGGATCACAGCCCCCGTAGGAGACGTAATGATTCCAATGAGATCGGGTAAAAAGGGCAAAGGTTGTTTTTTATCCGGATCGAAAAGGCCTTCTTCGAAAAGTTTCTTTTTTCGATCTTCCAAAAGTTTCAGCAGGGCACCAACCCCAGCTATCTCCATTCGCTCTACAACGACTTGATATTGAGATCTCCCTGGATAAGTCGTAATACGTCCAGAAGCGATGACTTCCATGCCTTCTTCGGGCACTATCCCCAGCTGTGGAACCATTCCCCGCCAGCTGACACCAGAAATGACCGCCTCGGAATCTTTGAGGCTAAAGTACATATGTCCAGAAGTGTGACGTTTTAAGCCAGATATTTCTCCACGAATGCGCACATATCCGTAACTGTCCTCGAGTGTTTTCTTGAGAGCAAAAGCTAACTCACTGACGGTAAATTCTGGAAGAGAAGTGGAATCGTGGAGAAGTGACAAAGCTTTTCTACTACCGTTCTTTATAGAAAATTAGATTATCTGGAGCCCATTTTCCATCAATGCTTTTCCCTTTTCCATAGAAAGAACAATTATCTGGAGATCGCGTAAGTGTTAATTTTCCATCTGAATTTTTGGAAGGGACAAGGTGAGAGTAAGTGATTGTGACAGATTCTCCGTTGAGAATGGCGTTTCCTTGCCAGACGTGTTGAATGTCGTTTCTATCCTGGTAGGATCCCATTACGTGTCCATCATTACTGATAACCACTGCTTGTGGGTATCGATCATGGGTATTTGAATAGATACCTTGAATATCTTTCGAACACGAGGGTGTTTTTGCAAGAGCGTTACTTACCAATACGAGAGATGAGCAGGCAAAAAGAACTATTTTAAGAGAATATCTCATGAGCTATTTCCTTTGTTTTCTGTTTTTTATCTAATAATGTCTTTGGCTGCTAAACTTTGCCATGTCCTCAAGCGTAGCTTTTTCTCTTTGTTTTGTAAATATTGCAAGGGATTGGATAGCTTTTTTCGCGTAACTCTCAGCAAGGCTCATGGTAATTGCAAAGGCACGGTGTTTTTCTAAGCAGTGCATCGTTGTTGAGAAGTGTTCTTTATGGCTGGAGGGGTTCTTAAACTGGTTTTCTAGGAAGGTTTTTTCCTCACTAGAAGCTGTCTCATAGGCTAATATGACTGGAAGCGTCACTTTACCTTCCTGAAAATCGTCTCCTGTGGATTTTCCAAGCACTTTTAGATCTGTCGTATAATCCAAAACGTCATCGGTTAATTGAAAAGCGATTCCGAGGAATTCCCCATATGCAGCTAGAGCATTTACTTCTTTTTCAGAACGGTCGGCTATAATAGCCCCAATTTGGCATGCAGCGGAAAAAAGGGCTGCTGTTTTTGAGCTAATTACTTTCAAATACGTCTCTTGATTTGTGTGAATATTTTTGGCGGTAGAAAGTTGAAGAACCTCCCCTTCTGCGATAGTAGAAGCAGTTTTAGAAAGGATTTCTAGGACTTTTTGGGAACCATCTTGGATCATACATTCAAACGCACGGCTAAAGAGAAAGTCTCCTACAAGCACACTTGCTTTGTTTCCCCATAGAGCATTGGCTGTTTTGATGCCGCGACGCATAAGACTTTTGTCGACAACATCGTCGTGAAGGAGGGTTGCTGTGTGGATGAACTCTATACAGGTAGCAAGATTTATGTGACGTGTTCCTTCATAACCGCAGAGTTTAGCACACAGAAGAGTCAGAATAGGGCGAAGCCGTTTGCCGCCAGCATTAATAATGTGTTGCGAGAGATTTGGAATTAAGGGAACTGGGCTCTGAAGCCTCTCTTCTATGAGACTATTGACGCTTTGTATTTCGTTCTCTAGGGAAACGTGTGCTTTTTCTAAAGGGGAGGGTGATGGTGTTTCAAGAGCTTGATTTGACATGAGTTGATGTTGATTCCCTTTTGTGAAAAAACTCTCTATTGGTTATTAGGTCGTAATTCTATGGAACATATATATACAGATGTATAGTGAGAAATCATCTGCGATCACAGTTGATACACTATTAGCGGGTCGTGTCAAACTTTTACAGCCAAAAAAAGGCTATCGGGTCGCTATTGATCCGGTGTTTTTAGCGGCTTCCATACCGGTTGAATCTGGCGAGACTATACTAGATGTTGGCGCGGGTGTTGGGGCGGCGTCTTTGTGCCTTGCCCAGCGAAAGAAAGATTGTAAAATTACCGGTCTGGAACGACAGTCTGATCTTGTCCTTTTATCTATGGAAAATGCGAAAGTGAACAGCTGTTCAACTCGAGTTCGCTTTATCTGTGGCGATTTAACGGATCCCGATGAGGATTTAGAAGGGAGTGAATATGATCATGTCATGACGAATCCTCCTTTTTTGGAGAAAGGGTCTGCGACTCTCTCTCCCTATGTAGGAAAGGCACTATCCAACGTAGAGTCTACAGCTACATTAGAAAACTGGGTTCGTTTTTGCCTAAGTATGGTCCGAATTGGGGGGACAGTTACTTTTATATACACTATGGACCGTTTGGATGAGTTATTGGGGCATCTCGGGGACGGTTTGGGAGATAAAATTGTATTTCCCCTTCAGCCTGATTCGGAAAAGAATGCAAAGCGCGTTTTGGTGCATGGAAAAAAAGGGGGCAGCGGGAGGACTTGTTTCGCTCAAGGATTGATATTACATGAGGCAGATGGTAGGTATACGCCTGAAGCTGACTCTGTTTTGCGAGAGGGTATGCCCCTTTTGCTTTAGGGTATTGCATCTTTAAGGGACAATATATATTGTCCGGAATGTTCTTATTGGGGCGTAGCCAAGCGGTAAGGCAACGGGTTTTGATCCCGTCATGCGTAGGTTCGAATCCTACCGCCCCAGCCAATTTTTTGAGCTATTGTTTGTATGCTAGATTGCTTCCATGGAACAGAATAAAGAAAATAGTCATTGCGCCTACATTCCAAAGATCTCCCGTTTTTGGCTATTCTTCCTGGTTCCAGTTCTTTTTATCTCTTTTTTTTACCAGTTGGGGGCGTACGGGTTATTAAACAATAACGAAGGCCTTTATGGGGAGATCGCTCGAGAGATGCTCGAGAGTGGATCCTATATAATCCCCACTCTCAATTACGTTCCCTACATTGAAAAACCCCCGCTTCTCTATTGGCTTATTGCGATTAGCTACAAGATTTTTGGCGTTAATGAATTTGCGGCAAGATTGATTCCGGCTCTTTCAGGTGCGGCCATATGTGGGAGTATTTTCGTATTTGCCCGGCGGTTAAAGATGATTGATGTTGGCGGCTTTGCGGCAGTCATTATGGCGACAAGTCTTGGATATATTATTTTTTCGCGCATGGTTTTTTTTGACGGCCTCCTAACAGCATTCCTTTCATTGTCCTTACTGAGTTTTTACACTTGGTATAATGGGGGCCAGCGTTTATTTCTGCTCCTTTGCTACGGTTTTTTAGGATGTGCTGTTATGGTCAAAGGCTTCGTAGCACCCGTTCTCTTTGGTTTGGTTGTGGGAGGATTTCTTCTTTGGGAAAGAGCCTTTTGGTCCAAACTGAGAAAATGTCTAGATCCCATCGGGATCCTGATTTTCGTGGCCATAGTGCTGCCGTGGCATTTGTGGGCGAGTCTAGAGGAAGAAGGCTTCTCCTGGTTTTATTTTATAAATGAGCATGTTCTTCGTTTCTTGGATCTTCGAGAACCGAAGGACTATTATACGGGGCCCCTTTATTACTATATCCCCAGGATTCTGGGGTATGTATTCCCATGGACTCCCTTTTTAGGCCTGTTGGCTTTAAGGACCCAACCGTCACAGGAAGTCCTTAAAAAGTTCTTATGGCTCTGGTTTTTAGTGCCGCTGGCTTTTTTCTCTCTCTCAAAAGCCAAGGCCAATTATTACATGATTGTTGGGATTGTTCCGATGTGTTTATTGGTTTCAATGAAGATTACGGAGCTGCTTAAGGATAACCGTTGGTGCCCTATTCTGGTATGTGGACTTCTATCAGTTTTTCTGGGTCTCGTTTTATGGGGAGGTGCTTATTTCTTTCCTATAAAAGGTTTTGAAATCTACCAACCAAAGTCCCCATATCTCTTGTTTTTTGTGGCGATACTTTCTGTTCTAGGCATGTCGCTCTTTTATATAAAGCGCCAGGGGATATTTATGTTGTTTTCTGTCGCGGCTATATCAGGGGGACTTTTCATCACAATCCTAGGGAGTGCACAACAGGCGGAGGATTTTTTCTCTGGGAAAGAAGTAGGATCCTTTTTGGCGTCTAAGGATGAGGTTTATTTTTACAAAAATTATGAGGAACTTTCTTCGATTGTATTTTACCTCAAAAAACCAGTAACGATCGTTGACTCTGTGAGCAGTGATCTACGGTATGGAGAAGAGAAAGGAGACAGCAACAGATTTTGTGACTCTGCTCAGATGTTAAAGGAATATGAGAACAGGCCTAGGGAGGAAATTTATATGGTTGTTCACAAGAAGTCTCTTCACGATTTTCAAAATTCTTTTTTAAAAACCAAGTTTAATATTCTGTTTTCCAAAGAAAACATATTTGTCTTGGAACGTACAGATTTGCCTAAAAAGGAGCTATGAGTGAGCAGCATAATATCTATCTAATATTGATGCTGGTTTTAGCCGTTTTTTTGTTCGATAGTCCGATTAGTTCTTAAGTTTCATACTTAAGAGCGGGACGAAAGTCCCTACGTCTCCCAGACGTAAAGCCTCCCTGATACTTTAGACCGGGCACTTGTGCCCGGTTTTTTATTGTGTTTCTAGTCAAATTATTTGATTGCCATGATCCTGTATTCTTTACTTGTCCCATGATAACGGAACTGAAATATTTTTTTAGAGCTGTTCATCAGTGAATCCATTGTTTTATACAAATATCTTGCATTAAATACTTGCCTGTGTTAGGGAGTTGGAAATACTAAATAGGTTTTTATATGCGCATTTTACTTTCATTATTTATCTTTAATATTTTATTTTTGAGCCTTGCTACAGCAAGTCCTTCACGTTATGGCGACCCTCTTCCGAAATTTGCTGACTTTGACGACGGAGGAAGTTACCATGCGCGACAAATTTTTCATAAGGAACAGGAAAAATATAAAGCTGCCGTCAATGCGTATTCATTAGAGTGTGTGTTTGAGTATGGCTTGCCCGTGCCTCTTCTCTACGATCCCGCTTATAAAAATGAGTCTGTTTTGAAGCAACAAACAGAATTATTTGATCGAAAAGTTAGTGATCATCTCCGGGAAGAACCTTTTAAGTTTACAGTTGGCAAAAGAGTGGAATATTGTCATCCCGAACTCTATTTTTTTCCAGAGATTGCGCCAAATTTTTACGGTGAAGATTTATTTCCAGAAGGCTCGCCTGTCGAGGAGGATTCTTCTCATCTAGTTGCAAAGAGTATTTCCTATCAAGCTAAGATAATGGTTAAGTACCTCTGGCCGAATATACTACATCAAAGTGGCTATGGGTTAGTTGATTTAGATAAAGAACATTACGTGGAGAGTCTCAAAGAAGGAGATTTAATTTGTTTTTTGAACCCACTTGAAGACAAAGAGCCACTTTGGGGGATCTTCTGTGGTTATAGTGGGAGTGCTCGACCCACGGTTATGATGCGCACAAAAGATCCCATTTTTTCCAGCTATAAAAATAAGATCGTTGAGTGGGGGAATGGGGTCGATAGTACAGCACATGCTCTTGTTTTTCGTAAGAATCATAGGGGAGTTGTTCCAAAAGGAGAGAGGGACTCGGAAGAGATAGCAAAACAATTACGGTCTATCCTCCCTCAAAAAGCAAAAATTAAAGCCCTAGAAGATAGTGACTTTCCTTCAGAAGAGCCCGTCGTTCCAGTTTTTGGATCTGATGGAGCACAAAATGAAGATGCTTGGAAAGAAGAGTTAGTTAAGTGGAGCTCGGATGCGAAACAGATTTCGGAGGCATACAGGCGTTTTCGCGTAAGGCTTACCTTTAATCCAGACTTGTCAGAGGAAATTGACAATTCTAGTTTGCTAGAAGATATGACACGTCGTTTTGATATTGGGGCTTTGTTCTACCTTCATATGAGAAGCTGTGGAGACATGTGGCATCAGGAAGCCCTAGATAGTACATGTTTATTTGAGCCCTATCATAGGTGTGGACCAATGAGGGATGCTTTGGTGCCCTGTTTTGCATGTCCAGAATATGAACAAACCGTGAAATATCTAAATGAACAAATTTATTTTCTTTCGCATTTTTTGGAAAAAATCATTGCAGAACGTTCTAGATCAGAAGATCCTGAAACAATTAATCGTCGTATGAGCTTTGCTTCCGAAAATGTAGAATCACTGTTAATCTTTGATCGCCATAGGACCATGTTTTTTAACACAGAAGAAGAAAAACGGTGTTGGACAAATAGAATCGAAAAAACAGATTTGATTCAGATATTTGATAAAGCAGGCAAATTCTTAATGTGGTCGGCTTTTGCTCAACTTGATCCGCAGACGTTTGAACCCATGGTTATGATCAGACGGTTTACTTCAGAGGGGATTTATCAGAACGAACTGAGGTATTTATATGGGATTGAAGGGGCTCACGAAGTTCAACTTCTTAAAAGAGTATCTGGTTCATCTGATGGAGAGAGAGTTTATTATTTGACTTTACCTGTTTTTCGATAAAGCGAAATACAGGGGTCTTCCTCATTTTTTTTCCCCATCGTTTAACTAATTTCTTGAGTCCAAAATCTCATTGTGATCCGCGTTATACGAATTCAAACTTATTTCCTCAGGAAGGTGCTGACACAAAAAACTTGCAATTCTTCTAGAGTTCTATATTATCCAGCTATTCTCCTTTTCAGAATTGGTTTTTTTGGAAAGGGTGGGCGAGAGTCCACCTTATGTTTTTGGGTGCTAAGTTCATGAGTAAAGTTAAGCAGTTTGAAGATCTGATTGTCCCGATTTTAGAGGATTTAGGATACGAGCTTGTTCAGGTTCAAATGATCGGTGGTAAAACTTCTGTTTTACAGATCATGATTGATAGACAAGACCATGAGCCGGTGACTATTGCGGACTGCACTGCGGCAACTCGAATGGTCTTAGATCTCTTAGAAGTAGAAGACCCTATTGGGGGAAACTATCAGGTGGAAGTAACCTCGCCAGGTCTAGATCGTCCTCTTTTGAAAAAAGAGGATTATGAACGCTTTAAGGGATCAAAAGTTAAGATAATGCTGCATGAGCCAAGAGAGGGGCAAAAAACCTTTAAAGGACTTCTTCTTGGTATTAAAGATGGAGACGTATTTTTGGAATCCTCAGGCGAACAGATTAGTATTCCATACGACAGTATTAAACGTAGTCGTCTGAAGGTTGAGTTAGATTCGATGGATAAACCGTAGAAAATAGGTGTGAATTATGACAACAGGTATTTCGACTTCAAGCCAACGTCCTGAGCTTCTTCAGGTTGCTGATATTGTGGCTCGCGAGAAGGGAATTGAATTTGAGGAAGTATTGGAAGCTATGGAGCTTGCCATTCAAAAGGCTGGCCGTGCAAAATATGGTGCAGAGCTAGATATTCGGACCAAAATTGATCCAAAAACGGGGGAGATCGCACTCTTTCGTTATCGGGAAGTGGTCGAAGAAATCGCGCACGAACAGACACAGCTCTTGTTAGAGGAAGCAAAAAAACTTGATCCTGAGATCGAGATGGGTGGATTTATAATTGAGACTCTTCCCCCTGTGGAGTTGGGACGTGTGTCGGCTCAGATGGCAAAACAGGTCATTGTTCAAAGAGTTCGTGAAGCTGAGCGGGAGCGTCAGTTTGCCGACTTTAAGGATCGCGTGGGTGAAATCGTTAGCGGTGTTGTTAAAAGGACAGAGTATGGCTCTGTAACAGTTGACTTGGGTAGAACGGAGTCAGTTCTTCGTCGTGATGAGTTATTACCTCGGGAGAGCTTTCGTCCAGGGGATAGGATTCGCGCCTATATCGTGGATGTTCGTAGGGAACAAAGGGGGCCACAGATCTTTCTTTCTCGAACTCATCCACAGTTTATGGCGAAACTTTTCGCTCAAGAAGTGCCAGAAATATATGATGGGTTAATCGAAATACGTGCCGTTGCAAGAGATCCTGGAAGCCGTGCAAAATTAGCAGTTTTTACAAAAGAAATGAGCATCGATCCAGTTGGCGCATGTGTCGGGATGCGGGGAAGTCGTGTTTTGGCTGTTGTAAATGAGTTGCAGGGTGAAAAAGTAGATATTATTCCTTGGTCAGAGGAGCCGGCAACATTTATTGTGAACGCTCTTGCTCCAGCAGAGATTTCAAAAGTGTTGATCGATGAGGAAACTCAAAATATGGAAGTTGTGGTTCCAGATGATCAATTGAGTCTTGCCATTGGACGACGTGGTCAAAACGTTCGTTTGGCAACCATATTGACTGGTTGGCATATCAACATCTTAACGGAAACAGAAGAAGCTGAGCGTAGACAAGAGGAACTTAAAGTAAAGTCACAGCTATTCACAGCTGCATTGGGTGTTGATGAAGTTTTGGCACATCTTTTAGTTGCAGAGGGTTTTGATACTCTCCAGGAAGTAGCATTTGTTATTCCAGAAGAGCTTGCTACTATTGAAGGAATCGGCCCTGAATTGGGTGAAGAGCTTCAAAGTCGTGCTCGGGATTACATCGAAAAGCGTGCTAAAGAGCTTGAAAAGAAACTAAAAACTCTCAAGGTTTCTGAAGACTTGAAAACTCTTGAGGGGTTGGATTTAGAGATGGTCGTTGCTCTAGGGGAACAAAAGATAAAAACTCGTGATGATTTGGCTGATTTAGCTGGAGATGAGTTGAAAGAACTTCTTCCTACTTTTAAATTAACTCAGGACAAAGCGAACAAAATTATTATGGATGCACGGGCTCATTGGTTTGAGAAAGAAGAGAAACCAGAAGATCCGGTCGAAGAGACTTCGTAGCAAAGTGTAAAAAAGGCTTGGGTTTTCCCCATGTTTCGTGGCATAAGGTAGAAATGGATAACAACGCTTGTTTTGTGAGGTAACTTGAGTACGAACGAAAAGAAACCTCTGACCCTATCAAAGACGACGGCTCCTAAGAAGGAGATGGCACAGGTGCGTCAAAGTTTTTCACATGGCCGTTCAAAGACTGTCACGGTAGAAGTGAAGAAAAAGCGGCTAATTCTTCCAAAAGATCAAAAAGAAACACCTGCTTCAAAAACGACTGAAGAACAGAACAGCAAAGATCTCGAGAAAAAGATAGAATCTGAATCGAAAAAAGCTTCGACCTCTGAGGCGATTCAGCTGGATGCACAGGGGCTGACTTCCCAAGAGATGGAAACACGTATCCAGATATTACGTGACCAAGCGAGCCAGGAACAAGCAAAAGAACCAACTTCAGACGACGCAGAGCTTTTCAAAAAAAATGTTGAGTTTACGGATGCAGAGCCTGAAAAGACTTCAAAGGTGGCAAAGCCCAAAAAAGCTGAGAAAGAGAAGCGCGAAGAAATTTCTCCCGAAGCAGAGTCTCCAGAGATTGAGGCTCCTCTGGCTGTTAAGGAGCACAAGGAGGCTTCAAAAAAGCATTCGGACAAGAAAGCGGAGGAGGATGATGATGGAGAATCTCGTCGCAAAAGGGCCGACGCTCGCCATGGGGTGCTTTCTACACGTCGTCAAACCAAAAAAGTAGATATCTCGGTTTTGGAGGCGGGTGAAGAAGATGAGGAGGAAGCGAAGGTCTCAAAGGAACCTGTAGTAGCTCCGTTACGTCCAACTCTACGGCCCAAGCCAAAAGTAAAGCAAGAATATAAAAAGATTGTTTATGAAGTGGAACTCCCGGAGACAATTCCTGTGCAGGAGCTTGCCTCTAGAATGGCTGTTCGGGCAACGGAAGTTATTAAAGCTCTCATGAAAATGGGTTCCATGGTGACAATCAATCAGTCCATTGATGTGGATACTGCAGAGATTATCGTGGAAGAATTTGGACATACTTCAAAGCGGGTTTCCTCGATGGATGTAGAGGATTCCTTAAAATCTGAAGAGGATCCAGAGAACTCTTTAAAACCGAGAGCACCCGTTGTGACTGTCATGGGGCATGTAGACCACGGAAAAACATCTCTGTTAGATGCTTTACGGAAAACGGATGTCGTTAAGGGGGAAGCTGGCGGAATTACTCAGCACATTGGCGCCTATCAGATAACACTTAAGTCTGGTGAAAAGATTACATTTATTGATACGCCAGGTCATGCAGCATTTACAGAAATGCGTGCGCGAGGAGCTAATGTAACCGATTTGGTTATTCTCGTTGTGGCCGCAGACGATGGGATCAAAGAGCAGACTATTGAAGCTATAAATCATGCGAAAGCAGCGGAAGTTCCTATCATTGTAGCAATCAATAAGATGGATCGTCCTGAGGCAAATCCTGATAAGGTTCGTCAGGAGCTTCTCAGCCACGAAATTGTGGTAGAAGGAATGGGCGGTGAAGTGCTGGATGTTGAGATATCTGCAAAAGAAAATAAAAATCTGGATAAACTGACAGAGATGATTTGTTTGCAATCAGAAATGTTAGATCTTAAGGCCAATCCCGATCGTCCTGGTGAGGGGGTTGTGATTGAAGCAAAATTAGAGCGTGGTCGTGGAACGGTTGCCACAGTGCTTGTACAGCGCGGGACTCTCTGTATTGGAGATGTTTTGGTTGTTGGATCTGAGTATGGTCGGGTTCGCGCTCTTGTCAACGATCATGATCAGAATATCAAAGAAGCTGGGCCTAGTGTTCCCGTCGAAGTGTTGGGCTTGGGTGGGGCTCCGCTGGCGGGGGATCAATTCAACGTTGTGGAGAGTGAGGCTCGCGCACGTGAAGTCGCCGATTTTAGAGCTCATACGAAAAAAGAAGCGCAATCTGCAGCTTCTGTCGTGTCCCTTGAACAGATGTTTGAACAGATCCAACAGGGTGAGAAGAAAGAACTCCCTATTCTCATAAAAGCAGATGTTCAGGGATCTTTAGAGGCTATTAGAACTAGTTTAGAAAAGCTGTCTACTGAAGAAGTTGCTGTAAAGATCATCTTTGGTGGAGTAGGCGGTATCAGTGAATCAGACGTAATCTTAGCTCAGGCTTCAGGGGCAGTCATTGTCGGATTCGATGTGAGGGCGAATGCACAGGCGCGGGAAATCGTGCAGAAAGAAAAACTAGATATTCGTTATTACTCAGTTATTTATGATCTAATTGAAGATGTAAAAGGCGTTCTGGGAGGACTGTTGTCCCCCATTAAACGCGAGACATTCTTGGGGAATGCTGAAGTTAGAGAAGTCTTTAATATTACCAAAGTTGGTAAGATTGGAGGTTGTTATGTTACGGAAGGGATGGTTAAACGCGGGGGCAAAGTACGCCTGTTGCGAGACAGCGTGGTGATTCACGAAGGAACCCTTAAAACACTCAAACGTTTCAAGGATGAAGTTAAAGAAGTTAAAGAAGGTTACGAATGTGGGATGGCCTTTGAAAACTATTATGATATCCGTGTGGGCGATATTATAGAGTGTTTTGAGATCGAAGAAATCGCGCGGACTCTTTAGCCAGTATAACCAACCCTAACGCAGAGAAATTTACAAAAAATCCATTGAAGTGGTAGTCGTAGAATTAGGAAAAAGCTGTGACATCATATGATCAAAAGTCAAAAGGCATACGGCCACTCCGTGTAGGCGAACAATTACGGCGCATGTTGTCGGATCTATTGTCACGAGGTGATTTGGGAGATTCTTTATTGCGGGAAACTTCTGTGACGATAACAGAAGTGCGTGTGAGTCCTGATCTAAAGAATGCTACAGTTTATGTTATGCCACTTAAAGGTGAAGCTATTACAGAGGTGCTAGAGATTCTAGAGATATGTGCTCCTCAGCTTCGAAAGCGGCTAGGGGGTCAACTGAAGATGAAATTTACCCCCAAACTACGCTTTAAAGAAGATAAAATATTTTCCCAGGTAGATCATTTGGAAAAATTGCTACACAGTCCCCGTGTGGCACGTGACGTCAGTAAGGTTCCTGAGGAAGATGATAGTGCATAAGCATAATGGGTGGCTTATTATAGATAAGCCACTTTCTATGACTTCTTCTGACGTTGTCCAGAAGGTTAGAAAATCGTTTGGTATGCGGAAGGTTGGGCATGCCGGGACACTAGATCCACTTGCAACCGGCGTTTTGCCAATTGCTTTGGGAGAAGCGACCAAAACCGTTCAATTTGCCATGGAAGCGACCAAGACTTATCGATTTAAAGTTGTCTGGGGAGAAGAAAGGACAACGGACGATTTGGAAGGCGAGGTCCTGCAAACTTCAACCTTACGTCCTTGTGAGTCTGAAATTTTGGCTGTGATAAAGAAATTTACAGGAAATATCCAGCAAGTCCCTCCAATTTACTCTGCCATCAAGGTAAATGGAAAAAGAGCATATGCTCTGGCACGAGCAGATGAAGAGGTTGTTTTATCTGCTCGGACGGTTACCGTAGAGCGAATAGATCTCATTTCAGCAGAAGATAAAGACTTTTCAGAGTTTGAGGTTGTTTGCGGGAAAGGAACCTATATTAGGAGCTTAGCACGTGACATAGGGCGCGTTTTGGGTTGTTTGGGACACATTAGTTACCTGAGACGTACACAAGTAGGGCCTTTTTATGAAAAAGATGCTTATTTGTTAAATAAAGTTATTGCAGCGGGACAAAACTGTGCTAATTATCTTTTGACAATTGATGCTGTGCTGGACGACATCCCGGCTATTTTGTTTGAAGACGAGTTTATTCAAAAACTCCGATGGGGTCAGGAAGTTTCCTTACCTTTACAAAATGATGCATCAGAAAAAGGAGAGACTTCTCTAGTTTTGTGCAAGTCCCAACAAGGGCAACTTGTTGCCATAGCTAGACGGAACGGATCAAAATTGCGGGTCGCTCGAGGATTTAATTTATAGAGAACTGAAAGGATTTTACGATGTCGATTACAACAGAAAGAAAGCAAGAAGTTATTAAAGAGTTTGCGACAGGAAAAGGTGATACTGGATCGGCTACGGTACAGGTTGCTGTTCTAACAGAGCGCATCAAGAATCTTACAGATCATATGACTACCCACAAAAAAGACTTCCATTCAAGGAGAGGCCTTTTGATTATGGTAGGACAACGCCGGCGTCTATTAGATTACGTTAAAAGAAAAAATGAAGAAAACTATAAGTCGCTTATTAAGAAACTAGGTTTGCGTAAGTAAGACCTCTAGAGGGAGAAAGTACCCTAGGTCCTGCGTAAACGATTTAGAAAGGATATTAATTAAATGTTTAAAATGAATAAAGTAGAAATTGAATGGGGTGGGCGAACGCTTACCTTGGAAACGGGTCAAATAGCTCGTCAAGCTGATGGAGCTGTTTTAGCCACATATGGCGAGACCTCGGTTCTTTGTACTGTTGTTGGTAATAGAGAGGCAAAAGAAGGATTAGATTTCTTCCCCCTCACAGTTCAGTACCAAGAAAAGACTTTTGCCGCAGGTAAGATTCCTGGCGGCTTTTTCAAAAGAGAAGGGCGTCCTAGCGAGAAGGAAGTTCTCACCTCACGTCTTATTGATAGGCCCATACGGCCATTATTCGCAGATGGGTTTAAGAATGAGACACAAGTGATTTGTACGGTATTAAGTCACGACATGGAGAATAACCCTGATGTTGTAGCCATGATTGGTGCCTCAGCGGCTCTGACCATTTCTGGCTTGCCATTCTTGGGTCCCATTGGATGCGCACGCGTTGGATATGTTGATGGATCATTCGTACTGAATCCGTTGGAAACCATTGGAGACGGATCTTCTCTTGATTTGGTTGTTGCTGGAACAATAGATGGTGTTTTGATGGTTGAATCGGAAGCGCACGAGCTTTCTGAAGACACAATGCTTGATGCCGTGAGTTTTGGGCATGATGGTTTTCAACCCGTGATCAAGGCTATTATTCAGTTAGCTGAAAAAGCAGCAAAGGATCCATGGGAACTTCCAGCAGCTCCTGCTGAATTGGAGGATCTTCAAAAGGCTGTTGAAAAGAAAGCGACTGCGGACTTAAAGAAGGCATACAAGATTACCGAAAAAACAGAACGTCGTGAGAAAATTTCTGCAGTTAAAGAAAGCGTTCTTGAGGAACTCGGTACAGAGGAAAATAAATCGCTGATTTCAGGTTGCTTCAAAGAAGTCGAAAAGAACATTGTTCGGAAAGAGCTTCTTACCACAGGAAATCGTATTGATGGCCGTGATACAAAGACAGTTCGCAACATACAATGTGATGTAGAAATTTTACCTAGAGCCCACGGAAGCGCCCTCTTTACTCGTGGTGAAACACAGGCTTTAGTTGTAACCACGTTGGGAACTGGCCAAGATGAGCAGATTATTGACGCGCTTGAAGGCGAATACCGTCAAAATTTCTTGCTGCATTACAACTTTCCCCCTTTCTCAGTTGGCGAAACCGGACGTTTTGGAACACCGGGTCGTCGAGAAATAGGTCATGGGAAGCTTGCATGGCGTGCGTTGCGTCCACTATTGCCAAGCAAAGAAGAGTTTCCGTATACGATTAGGGTTGTTTCAGAGATAACAGAGTCAAATGGTTCTTCTTCTATGGCGACGGTTTGTGGAGCCTCCCTGTCCATGATGGATGGTGGTGTGCCGCTGAAGCGTCCTGTTGCAGGAATTGCCATGGGCTTAATCAAAGAAGGAAAGGACTTTGTTGTTCTTACAGATATCCTAGGTGATGAAGATCATCTTGGAGATATGGACTTTAAGGTTGCTGGAACAGACAAAGGTATAACAGCCCTTCAGATGGATATCAAAATCACCAGTGTTACCACTGAGATTATGAAAATTGCTCTAAATCAAGCTTACGATGGACGTATTCATATTCTTAAAGAGATGTCTAAGTTGATGGATGTTTCTCGTGATACCGTAAGTGAAAATGCTCCCCGTATTGTGACAATCACCATTGCGAAGGATAAGATTGGTGAAGTCATAGGCCCAGGTGGAAAGGTTATCCGTGAGATCACTGAAGAGACTGGGGTTAAGATTGACATTGACGATACTGGAACAGTCAAAGTGTCTGCAGTTAGTGAAGAAGCTATCAAGAAGGCCCTCGATTGGATTGAGGGAATTGTAGCAGAACCAGAAGTAGGAGAGACCTACACAGGAAAAGTTGCAAAACTCGCAGATTTTGGTGCTTTTGTTAGTTTCCTCGGTGGTTCCTATGGATTGATCCATATCAGTGAAATTGCAAAAGAGCGCATTGGAAAGGTCTCTGACGTTTTGAAGGTTGGTGATCCAGTAACCTTTAAAGTGATCGGCGTTGATGATCGTGGAAAGCTTAAATTAAGTATTAAAGCAATCCTCTCTGATGACGGTTCGAAGAACGTAGACAAAGCTGCTGGTGCCTAGCCTAGGAGTCTTTTTATGAGCATTGTTTCTCCTCTTCTTATCTCTGGAAAGGAAGTACATCCTCTGATTGAAGGGGGGAAGGGAATCTCTATTACTAAGGGGGAGGGTTCTGGTGCCTGGGCTGCTGCAGGAGGCGTTGGAACTTTTTCGGGCGTTAATGCAGATAGTTATGATGGTGATGGAACACTTATCCCTAATGTTTACAAAGGTAATACGCGTCGGGAACGTCATGATGAGTTGATTGCCTATGGCATCGCAGGCGGCATCGATCAGGCTCGAATAGCCCATGAATGTTCCAATGGCGAGGGCCGACTCCACATGAACGTTTTGTGGGAAATGGGTGGCGCAGAGCAGATTTTGCATGGTGTCTTAGAGGGGGCAAAGGGCCTTATTCATGGCATTACATGTGGAGCGGGGATGCCGTATCGCTTGAGTGAAATAGCCGCTACCTATAAAGTCTACTACTATCCAATTGTTTCTTCAGCGCGGGCATTTCGTGCGCTCTGGAAAAGATCTTATCATAAAGTCCAAGAGTGGTTGGGCGGAGTAGTATATGAGGATCCTTGGCGCGCCGGGGGCCATAATGGTCTCAGTAATAGCGAAGATCCAGAAGTTCCAGAGGATCCTTATCCTCGCGTGAAAGCCCTTAGAGACCTTATGAATGAAATGGGTCTCCACAAAGTTCCCATTATTATGGCCGGGGGCGTTTGGCTTTTGAATGAATGGAAAGATTGGATAAATAATCCTGAGTTGGGTCCAATTGCATTTCAATTCGGAACACGACCTCTTGTAACGCAAGAGAGTCCTATTTCAGACGCCTGGAAAAAGAGCCTTTTAACCCTCAAAAAAGGCATGGTGAAACTTCATCAATTTAGTCCAACCGGTTTTTACTCTTCTGCTGTCAAGAATCCTTTCTTAGACGAGCTTCAAGGGCGCACGGATCGTCAGGTAGCCTACACCCAGACACCAGTCGGTGAACATAGTGCGGCTTTCCCTGTTGGTCCTCGTAAGCGTTCGGTTTACCTGACTCCCTCCGATAAGGAACGTGCGAATGAGTGGCTTATGGATGGATATACTGAGGCCATGAAAACGCCGGACTCTACGCTTATTTTTGTAAATTCCCCGAAGGCTCAAGAGATTCAGAAAGATCAAGTTGACTGTATGGGATGCTTAAGTGCTTGTAAGTTTAGCAATTGGGCACAAGGTGAAACCGGCAATACAGGGAAAAAGCCTGATCCACGATCTTTTTGTATTCAAAAAACATTACAGGAAATTAGTCATACGAGCAAAACAGAAGATCAACTCATGTTTGCAGGCCATTCTGCCTATCGATTTTCTGAGGATCCGTTCTATGCAAACGGCTTTATTCCTACTGTAAAGCAACTGGTGGATAGAATTCTGACAGGTGAGTAGGCAATTTTTTCTGGGCACACCAAAAAGATAAAATAAACTTATATACAATATTATCGCATACAATATTAATGTATTTATTTAACTTTTCTTCATTTTTACATAAGAAAATTGCATGATGCTATCTATTGTATTATAATCATCTATAAATATAAGAAAAAAATAGGAGATGCTCACGTGAAAAATTCCATTAGCCATATCTTATTCCTTTGCGCATTTTTAGTTGGTTGCGGTGAGGAAAAACAAAAATTATCGGAGTATGATTATTTCATACGGGCGAAAGGTTTTGAAATTTCCGAGGTTCAAAAAGATGGTTCCTTTTATCTTACCTTAAAAGGGATTCGTTCCGGTGATACCATAAATGCCTTCCCAACCATTGGCCATAAAGGCGGTGTGCATCTAGTCTCCTCTAAAGCGCTAGTAGAAAATTTGAAAACGCTTCCCAAAAACGATGAAGGATTCATCTCTCAAAAACCACATAATTTTTTAGCTTTTGTAACAAAGGATGAAAAAGAAGCGATTCTCTTCGTATCTATCCGCGGGGTCAAAGATTTTTCAGACGACTCTATTAAATTTTCGGTAAGACTTATGAAGGACGAAAATGCCCTTTTGGATGGTGAAAGAGTTTCACTGAAGGAGATATCAAAAGAAACGCCTCTTCATCGGGTAGAATTTTTAGTGGATGGGATCGCTTCCACTTTGCGAAATTGTAGGCGTCATGGGGGTTGCTGATACTAACGTTTGTAAAATTACACTTTAAATAACCAAAAATGCTTATACAGTAAATTTGTATATAAATTATTGTTTTCACAATAGTATTGCATTTTATTTGTTGGACATTATTATTTTGCATTGAGTTTAATGTTTCATTTGGACGTTGTTTTGAGAAAAATTCTTTGCATAATTTTCTTTAGCCTAATTTTTTCAAATTCTCTGGGGGTTGCTTCATCAGAAGAGGAAGGCCCCGCTTCTTCTCGAGCGCCTCAAAACTCTAAAAAGAGGAAAGCTGAGTGTGATGTTTTTCATGTCAAGTACGGTGATATGGTTAAACGCTTACGTCTAAGGGGACGAGTTAAACATGATAACATGCTCAAACAGCCAATCATTGCATATAACTCAGATATAACCGGAACTATGAAGAGGAGTGTCGTTCATCTCCTTGGATCAGAGCTGTCGTCTCCAACGGAGGTCGGAGAATTTTTAACTACACTTCGTGAGGATCATCCTGAATTAGATGATATGCTACATATTGCAATGCCAATGAGGCCGGATGAAGGAGTTGCCTCTCTTCATCTCCTTCCTAAGCGAAAGATGCCATACTTGAAACAGGCAGTCGGATCCCTGGCAACTGTGTTGGCTCTTCCCGGTTTAGTTGGCGAAGGAGCCTCTTGGGGGTACGTAGTTTTTGCTTATTGGGGGGTGCTTCACGCAGATAGTAGTGATTCCATTCCCACTTCACCGGCGGGAGTTGTTACAGAAATAATATCTGATCTTTATTATGCAAGGGCCCTAGTGACACTTATTTCTGTAGGGCAACTGGCCATTGACATGTTTCCTAGAGAGAGAAGGCTAAGTTCTTCGCTAGCTCAAAGTAAATATTTTGCTGGATTAGAGGCCGGGGATATTGGAGATAAGGAGATAGGGAGAACAATGGATTATTGGGGAAAAGAATTCCTGAGAGCTCTAGCCCACAGATTAGTTGAAGCAAATGCCTTGTTGCCTGCACTTATAATTCCTACCTATTTCCTCAAGATTTCAACAGGTTCACTTTTTGTACGTATTCCTCTGGCTGCAGGATCTCTGCTTGTTGAGTACGCAGCGTTTTATAAACAAGTTAAAATCATTACTAGGGATGCTTTATGGACTTGCACCCGAATAGATGCGTGGATTCGAAAACCACTGCAACTATACCCAAAACGAATCAAAGTGCCGATTTCAGTAATTGAAAATCATCATTGATGCGATCCACCATATCGTGGGAAATTTTTGGCCAAGTGATTTCAAAAAAGTCCATGATTGATCTTCGAAATTCT
>Ga0209665_1000819_pt1 | contig 20929 bp, 20 predicted proteins | sample SaaInlV_200m_DNA_2_FD_184675 | JGI IMG/M metagenome (GOLD analysis project Ga0209665, IMG submission 184675) | Marine microbial communities from expanding oxygen minimum zones in the Saanich Inlet - Saanich Inlet SI074_LV_135m_DNA (SPAdes) (version 2) | ecosystem: Environmental > Aquatic >... | reverse complement strand
TTACCCCAGGCGGCGAGAGAATACATAAGAGGCGGTACTATAAACGCCAGCATGAAAGCTAATGCCAAGGGAAAGAGCGTCTATGATATGGTAGCGGCCTCCAGTGGAGCTGCTGATATCTCAGTAAACAACATAGCCCTTGGCGTGAATGTGGACGCTTTCGTCAGTGCTTTGAAAAAATCCGACGTTATTTCCGGTGTCGTAGGTATATTTGATGCCCTAACAAGCCGTGGAGAAACGAGAATCAGTTCATTGAAAATTGACTTTCTCTTGAAAGATGGCGTCCTAAGAAGCCAGAGGATTGATCTAGACTCCGAAGATGTGTCACTCAATGGGGCAGCAGCATTGTCGTTAATTTCCCGCAATGGTTCCTGGATGTGAAAAGTTCCATTGCCTTAAAGAAGGCCCAAGATCTACCACCCGTCACAGTGCTTGCCCAGGGAAAACTTGATGCCCCGAGATATTCCGTAGATTCAAGCAAACTACAAAATGCCGTTTTGCAAAAAACAGGCGGGAAACTTTTGGATAGCCTTCTCGGGCCTCTAGAAGATATAGGACTTGGAGGAGGCAAAAAAGCAGCACCTGGCGGCTCCAAGGGCACATCACCTTCACAACGTCAAGGAGCTCCCGACCCGGTTAAGGCTGTTGAGGGATTACTAAAGGGGCTGTTCTAAAGTATCCCCTTCAGTTCATTGGGCTTTTTAATTTTTTAATTTATTCCTCTTTCCTTATATGTAGACGTATGCTAGAAACAATAAAAAAAAGATTGTGCATAATTGGAAAAATCCAGCACAGCAATAAAAATGAGATTTAGTAATTGCTCTTATGGGGAGAGAGAAAAAATGGTAAATGATTCTGTAGAGAATTTTGCTTCAGCTGAACATTGTAATTCATACTCAGACTTTTTTGAAAAGTCGCTGGACGATTTTTTGATGAGCAAAAATGAAGAAATTGCTCATGAAATTGAAATCCTCAAGGAAGTTAATAATTTCAGAGAAACAAACGATGACGCCGAAGTACGCATGGTTCAAGATGAGCTCATGCTTCCTCTTTATGCTCCAGGTGATTACGTCGGTGGATTTAAACTCATCAAAAGCGATTTTCATCATGCGCTAGACAATCACTGTATTATCGAGACAAAAACCGGTGAAATCCTTATTAGGACCTTAGAGAAAGCTAATGACAGTGAAAACTTTGTCTTTAATAGCTTCAACCACAACACCCAATCGAAAACTAACTTTAGTGCCTCAAAGATACAGAGCATTATTCCTATCGTCTGGCATCGCAAAATGCACAATTGTTAGTGTAAAATACCAGACTTTTCAGGTACAAATCCATCTTCCTCTAGAAAGGCTGAACTCAAAAGCTTTTTAACGCGTTGGTCACGATGTATACCTTTGATGAAGTCCACACTATCTCTGATGACATCTTTGTGCTTCGCAAGATAATGGGGTAAATCAAAAACCTTTGAATCAGTGGAAAGAGCGAACATAAGAGGTGTATCTGTTTTTATAAGCGAGACAGCTACTCCGTTATACTTTTTATGAACGTTTTGACGTTCATCAAATATTTCCTTTTGCTGTTTATTCATGGCAAGCAGATCCCATGGCACAAATGAAGAATTCTTTGAGAGACAATACTGAACCAGGGCATCTTCCTTATGACATTCGTCATCAATCATACGCTTGCCCCACTTTTTATCATTGAAATAAAACTGAGACGAACCATCTCCATGAAGCAGTGTATACGAAAAGTGCATAATGCCGTGCTTCTCTAGCTGAGAGGCAAAATTTCTTGTAAGTTCATCAACCCGATGATTAACTAATGACGCTTCCCCAGACATTAGTTCAATTTCAGGTTCAACAATATTTAATTTACTATTCATAAATTTAACCTTACAAATACTTTGATTTAATTGAATAGTTAATATATACAACTTTCTTGTCATTTTCAAGGTTTTTTTGATCTGGCCCCACAACCGTCTTCCCGGCCATTAGGAATTCTTGGCAAACCGAAGGTGCGCCTTAGAATTTCTTATGAGCGCGGGATCCACCTTCAAGTGGATGTCAAATGCGAGATGCTAGAGGATAAAAATAGAAACTTCTACAAGATCGGTTCAGTTATATTGCCTTCCCTTTCTGTCGTCTATCTATTCCCATTCAATCCTTTGGAAAAATAAGTCCCTAAAAAACCTAAAAACAATGGAAAACTTATCCAAACGACAGATGACTCTACATACGAGGAACTCTGGGCCGTATAAGTTAAAATGAGGGGGTTAAGACCTGCAAAAATGACAATCCCAATAGAGTATGTAACACCGATCGAACTATATCGGGACCATACTGGGAATAGTTGATTCAAAAAGTTATTAAGGGGGGCTTCAAATACACTGGTTCCGCAGCACCATAGGACTTGGCCCAGGCAAACCCATAGGGGAATTCCCGTTGAAAACATATAAAAAACGGGAAAAGAAAACAGAAAAACGCACGTCAGACCACAAAGCATAACGCGCCGAGCCCCAAGTCGATCGGAGAGACGTCCAATAATAGGTGGCAGTCCTATATAAACAAGGCACCCAAGTCCCACAACCATGACAGCATGAAAGACATCCCAACCCTTGAATATAACAAGAAAGGTGCTCATATACCCCATGGTAGACCCCATGACCCCAGAGGCACAGGCCACAAAAACGCCACACATGAGGGATTTCCGATTGGCTTTAAAAATAGCCAATATGGGGATGCTCTTTGGACGCTCCTTCTTTATATAATCAAGAAACCTGGGGGTTTCCGTCATCCTATAACGAATATACAAAACCATAAAACCATTTAAAAAACCCACCAAAAAAGGGATCCTCCAGCTCCATTCAGGGAACCAAAATTTATTAAATGTGGTAGCAACAATGGTTGCTAGTAGCACGCCCATGTAACAAGAAGCCAAAATCACACTCCCTGCAAAGCCTCCTCGGGATCTTTCTCCGTGTTCAATGACAAAAATCGAGGCCCCATGATATTCTCCGCCCAAGGAAAAGCCCTGAAAAAGGCGGCAAATTGTTAAAATAACTGGCCCCATGAATCCAATTGTCCCATAGGTGGGCAAACAAGCGATCACAAGAGCTGGAACAGCCATAAAGGAAACACTTAGCATAAGAGCCTTACGACGCCCATACCGATCCCCAATATGACCGAACAATAGGCCTCCAAAGGGACGGGATAAATACCCCACCGAATAAACCATGATGCTTCCCATGGCAGAGACCGCAGGGTCTTCTGAAGGAAAGAACAGGGGCCCAATAACCGGAATGAATAAAACATAAACAGCAAAGTTGTAGAATTCTAAGGCATTCCCAGCCATTATGGTCGTCAGAATTCTAGTTTGCTGCTTCATGTTTTTTTTCTTCACTTTTTCTGAAATCGCCTAATCTCTTCAGTAAGGACTCGAGCCCAGCCATGCGTTCTTCTGTACTAGCCCACGCTCGCAACACCCCCAGCTTGTGATCAGGACGCAGCTTGACAGTGCCTTTTTGGTCATTGATGAACTCGACCAACCCCAAAGGATTGTCAAACATATTCTTGTAAAATGCAATGACCACTCCTTTGGAGCCTACATCAATCTTCTCTACACCAGCCCTTACTGCCAAATTTTTTAAATGCACCACATTGAGAAGGTTCTTTACTTCTTCAGGCACGTCGCCAAATCGATCTTGAAGTTCCTCTTGGAAATGCTGAATTGCTTCTGGTTCCTTCAAATGCCCCAAACGACGGTACAACCCCATGCGAAGCCCCAAATCGGACACATAGTTTTCCGGAATCATGATGGAGACTCCCAAGTTTATTTGAGGTGAAAGCCCTTCATCTATAGGTTCATCGGTCTGCGTTTCTCTAAGGCTATGGACTGCCTCCTGCAACATATGCTGATAGAGCTCTACGCCCACTTCCTTTACATGACCAGACTGTTCCTCACCCACCAAATTTCCAGCACCACGAATGTCCAAATCGTGACTGGCAAGTGAAAATCCCGCCCCCAATCCGTCCAGAGTTTGCATCACTTCCAGCCGTTTCTGGGCTGATTTGGTAAGGCTCTTCCCGGCTGTTATCGTCAAATAAGCATACGCCCTCAACTTTGAGCGCCCTACCCGCCCTCTCAACTGGTAAAGCTGGGCCAACCCCCACATATCAGCTCGATGGACAATAAGAGTATTAGCCGTCGGGATATCAATCCCTGATTCAATAATGTTTGTCGACAACAGGACATCATACTTTCCGTCGTAAAACCCTGTCATAACATCTTCCAATTGGCGAGAAGGCATTTGACCATGGGCCATGGCAACTTTTGCCTCCGGTACGATCTTGGACAACTTCATCTTAATGGCCCCCAAATCTTGGATGCGAGGGCACACATAAAACACCTGCCCGTTCCGATGCTGTTCTCTCAAAATTGCCTCTCGAAGGATCATTCCGTCGAATGGCATGACAAATGTCCGCACTGCGAGACGATCAATAGGCGGCGTTGCAATGAGGCTCATTTCACGAACCCCTGTCAGCGCCATTTGAAGTGTCCTAGGAATGGGCGTTGCCGTCAAAGTCAGTACATGAACATTGGGGTAGCGTTCCTTAAGGCGCTCCTTTTGGACCACACCAAAATGCTGCTCTTCGTCTACGACTAACAAGCCTAGATTCTTAAAATTGGTGGATTTTGAAAATATACCCTGAGTGGCCACCAGAATGTCCACGCACCCCTCTTCTACTTCCTTTTTAATTTTGCTTACTTGGGTTTGCGTTACCAAGCGTGAAATTTGTTCCACCCGCAAGCCAAAGCCTACAAATCGCTCTTTAAAAGACTTAAAATGTTGCCGACACAACAACGTCGTCGGCACAACAATAGCCACCTGTTTGCCCATAGCAGCAACCACAAAGGCTGACCGCAAAGCAACTTCTGTCTTTCCAAAGCCCACATCCCCACAGATCAAACGATCCATGGGAACATCTTTGGCAATATCCTCGATGGTTTCCTCGATGGCACGGAATTGATCATCGGTTTCCGGAAAAGGAAAACGTGTGCAGAATTCCTCATATAGCCCAGAGGGTTTTGAAACAGCCGTCGCTTTGCGCAACTGACGCTCGGCCGCAATTTTCATCAATTTGTCAGCAATCTCCTTGATACGCTTTTTGACACGGGCCTTTCGCATCTGCCAACCTGCTCCGCCCAAGCGATCTAACTTGACCTGAGTGTCTTCCGAACCATACCGGGAAAGAACATCAATATTTTCCACGGGCACGAAAAGTTTGTCATCTCCATCATACAAGACCTTCAAACAATCGTGTCGAGTGCCCCCGGCTTGTAAAGTCTCCAATCCCTCGTATTTGCCAATTCCATGCTGAATGTGCACCACATAGTCCCCTTCGGAAAAACTGGAAAGCTCTTCCAATAACTTATCTGCGCTCTGCTTTTTAGTGCGGCTCAGAGGGATAAGCCTTTCGCCAAAAATATCTTGCTCTGTGAGAACACATAGATTGGAAGCAAGAAACCCTTTTTCTAACTCTAAAACGGTAACGCCAATGGATTTCTGGGGCAAACCCATCAAATCTTTGAAAGTCCCTACTGGCATAAGTTGTGCCAAATCTCGTTCCTTAAAAAGATCCTGCAGTCGGCGAGCAGATTTATCACTCAAAGCCGTCATAAGAACACGGCGTCCTTCTTTAATTTGCTCCCCACAAAATTTCAATACTTCTTCCAGAAGGGTCCTTTTTTCTCCCCGGGACTCTGCCAAAATGCGTGCTGTGGAAAAAGCATGTATGGGCCGTCCTCCCATGTCCATTGGGGCAGAGTCCTCCTCCCCTGCAGCAAAAGGTGAAATGGCTATTCCAGGAAGCAACTCGTCAGATTTCAAATAGAGATACTCTGAAGGCAAGGGACGATACGTTGATTCTTCCACCTTTGAAAACTCAACACGTGCCTCGTAGTGATCTTGAATCTGTTCCAAGCGTGCCTGTACTGCCACTTCCCACTGATAGTCCCAAATAAGACAAGCATCCGGCACATAATCAAATATGGTAGACATATGCTGGTAGAAAAGAGGCAACCAGTGTTCTTGCCCCGGAAAATGCTTTCCAGCACTGACCGATTCATAAAGAGGATCATTGGCTGCCTTACTGCCAAAAAGTTCCCCATACTGGGATCTAAATCGAGAAATATCCTTCCGACTCTCCAGGACTTCACTGGCGGGTTTGAGGGTTAGACTCTCCAAAGTTTCCAGAGAACGCTGAGTCATGGGATCAAAGGAGCGAATACTTTCAATGTCATCTCCGAAAAAATCTAAACGGATGGGTTTATCCTGACCCGGAGAAAATAAGTCCATAATGCCGCCCCGAACGGCAAACTCCCCCTGCTCTCGCACTGTTTCCACTCGCAAAAAACCATTGCTAGCAAAAAATTCAATCAATTTATCACTAGAAAAGGTATCTCCTCGCCGAAGACAGAGGCTAACCCCCTTAAATACTTCCTTCGGGGGCACTCTCTGCAAAATCGCATTCACTGTTGTCAGCAAAATAAAGGGCTCAGACAGCTGCCCATCGGCAATCATTGTCAGCGTTTCCAATCGCCGCGCCATAAGATCAGCCCTTGGGGAAACACGATCATAAGGGACACAGTCCCAGGCAGGAAACTCCACAACCCTAAGTTTTGGGGTGAAGAAACTCAGCACACGCTTAACCTCCTCCATGCGCCGATCGTCTCTCAGAATAAACAGAACGGACTTCTTTTGCTCACGCACCAGTTTTTCCAAAACAAAAGGCTCGTACCCTTCTGGAACGCCCCCATGTAAAATGGGGTTCATGGAATGGTTTTCATTTTTCTTGAGAGACATGGTATCCTAGCCGCTGAATTAATCCCGTATTATTAGCCTACTTTGCCTAACAATTTAAGGAAAAAATTGTGAGATCATGCCTAGCTTCAAAATCCATATTGAAAGAGGATATTTGACTCAAAAATCATCCTTCATCTTCCGAAGCTTGGCAAAAGTGCCAATGGTATCTCCTATTTGATGAACCGCCTTTTGAATCTCTGGTGCATCGGCCCGCAAAAAGGGATTAGCCGCCTTTTCTTCACCCAGAAGGGACGGAACAGTCGGCTGGCCAGTTGCTCTCAACGCTTTCACGTCGTGAGCCCTTTTGAGGAGCGTCACGTTTTCATGTTCAATGGTTAAAGCAAAACGCGCATTGGCTTCGGTATATTCGTGGGCGCAGTAAACCATTGTATCATCGGGGAGAGAACGCAGTTTATGGAGAGACTGCCACATCTGTTCTGGCGTTCCTTCAAAGAGCCGGCCACAGCCGAGAGAAAAAAGTGTATCAGCACAAAACAATGTCTTGGCATCACGAAACCAAAATGCAATATGTCCCAAAGTATGCCCCGGGATTTCTATGATTTTAGCCGTATGCTTCCCAATGTGAATTAAGTCTCCCTCAATGACCGTCTCATCAAGCCCCGGAATACGATCCTTATCATAGTAAGACCCAATAATCATACAGCCGGTTGCCTTTTTGAGTTCTAGGTTCCCCCCCACGTGATCCCAGTGATGATGGGTATTTAAGATTTTGGTAAGTGTCCAATTTTTTTCAGTCAAAAGTTTTAAAACTGGTGCAGCTTCTGATGGATCAATTGCAACTGTTTCTCCGCTCGCTTCATCATGAATTACGTAAATATAGTTATCTTCAAGGGCTTGAAGCTGAAAAATGATCAACGTATTAGCAATCTTCATTACGGAAACAGGACATTGTTATAGTTCCTAACAGGAAGATATTGGCAAAAAAACACAGGAAATACAACACCCAGAAAGACATTACAAAACAAAATTAAACTCATGCCTATTTATATTCTTTATGCAGAATTTTGATCCAGATGTAGCCCTTTACAAAGGAGATTTCCTGAGATACGATTTGGGTGTATATAAAGTACGCGTGGGAGCGACGAGAATCTGATGGGGGGTTAGCTAGCTTGGTTATCGTTGGGTTAATTTAAATACAGAACGCAAAATCGTCCCACATGAGTTTTACGTATATAGTTCGAAAACAACAGCAGAAGTTAAATTCATCAGGGCCTCCTTGTGAGACTGGTTTAGCTCTGCTACTCAAAACCACATGTGACAAGAAATCTCTTCCCCTTGCAAAAATTTATAATTTAAATGTCCTCAAATCATTTAGTTCCTCCCTCCAAGATCAGAATCTCAACTGTGTAAAAAAAACATCCACTCCCACACAAGAAGGAGACGCATGTTATGTCTAATAATATGAATAATAAAAAAATATTACGCGCTGCAATGGTAGGCAACATTCTGGAATATTATGATCTGGGATTGATTGGTTTCGTAGCGCCTGTGATGTCATATCTTTTTTTCCCGACGGATATTCCGATCCTATCTATCGTCGCAACCCTGGGAACGTTTGCAGTAGGATTTCTAGCACGCCCTATAGGGGCTCTTTTATTCGGACACATTGGAGATAAACTCGGAAGAAAAAGGGCTTTGTTTCTATCCGTTTTCTTGATGTCTATTCCAACTCTCCTGATTGGAGTTCTTCCTACTTACCATAGCATTGGCATGATGGCGCCTATCCTGTTAATCACCTTTAGATTCATGCAGGGGCTCTGTACAGGGGGAGAATACAACGGCTCCGCAATATTCTTTATTGAACATAATACAGATTCTTCAAGAAACGGTCTCTACAGCTCCCTCATAAGTGCTTCTGCCCTTATTGGTTTCTTTTTAGCTGCTTGTTTGGCGTATCTTTGTACACGCTCAGGGCTAGACCCCCACGGATGGAGAATTCCTTTCTTCTTTGGAGTTGCTATCGCTATTGTTGGCATGTACATAAGAAATAATCTGGACGAAACACCAGCATTTAACCGCTTAAAAAGCGAACGGCGCACCGTTAGTGTTCCCATAAAAAATGTTCTACTTGAAGAAACCACGACATCTTTATGCACCATAGGAATTGGGTGGTGTATGGGATTTCTGTCCTTAACACTCGTGGGGCTAAATGCCTTTCTAACGAAAGTGCTGCTCATTCCGGAAAACATAGCTCTCATCACCAACATGGGGGCTGTTTTCTTATATATGCTTATAACGCCTTTTATGGGGATGCTAACCGATCGAATTGGGCCCTACAAGTTGATGGTCTCTGTTGCCATATCTAGCATAGTCTTAGCGTATCCAATATTCTACCTATTGTCTCTGAGGACCACTGCCGGTGTGTTTTTTGGTCAAGCAATACTTGCTACCCTAGCTGCTAGCTTTATTGCTCCTTCCAATCTTTTGACCTTTTCGCTGTTTCCCACCAAAAGTAAATACACTGGGATTTCATTCAATTTTTCATTTGGGCTCGCTGTATTTGGAGGCTGCTCTCCTCTGGTGATTTCCTTACTTTCTTATAGAATAAACACCCATTTTGGCCCCACTCTTTATATGCTGGCAAGCGCCATAATAGGGCTATTGTCCCTTATTGTAATCAAAAAGAAAAATCTATTGCGTTTCTTCCCCGAAAGTACTGACGTAACGGAGAGAGAAGAAACGTCTCTTGTTCAAGGAGAGCCTTATGATAAAATTGCGTAAAATTTATAGAAATCGAGTGAATTATTTTTAAAAAGGGATCTTATACATGTTCGTTAATACATTGAATAAAATGGGATATATGACTACGGAGCCAGATGCCTACAGTAAAGAGTTCATTGAGTATGCTAGCACCATTAACTTGCCGGTTTTAGAAATTGGGGCAGCTTATGGGGTAACCACCCAATATCTCGTAGAAAAAAATGATAACGTTTTTATGAATGATTTGTGTCACGAACATCTGAAAATCTTTAAAGATAAACTATCCGATCGCTCGAAAGAAAAAGTAACATTGTGCCCTGGCGCTTTTCCTGAGGAATGCAATTTTCCTGAAGATTCATTTGGCGGCATTTTGGCCTGTAGGGTTCTCCATTTATTACCGCCTGAGAAACTGCAAGGAGCCATTGAATATGCCTATGCTCTCCTGAAACCAGGTGGAAAGTTCTTCTTTGTTGCCGATACTCCGTACTTGAGTATCTTGAAAGGATTTCACCCTATTTATGAGGATCGAGTAAAGCAAAACACTCCCTGGCCTGGATATATAGAAGATACAGCAAAGTATGTTGGCGCACGGGCTAAGGAGATTCCTACCAAAGTCAATTTCCTTGATATCAATACTCTCGGAAAAGCCTTTGAAGCTAGTCAATTTAAAACTGAAAAAATAGATTATATTGCCCAAACCGCATTCCCGGAAGATGCTCAGTTTGATGGGAGAGAGAGCGTAGGCATCATAGCCGTAAAATAGTGCCTCCGAATCCTAAATACCCACGAGTTGTGTATCACCTATGAAATAGTTCTGAAGCTTATTTTTCAGGAAAACTTCTATTAGCTCAGACTTGGAAAAACATTCCAGACGCGATCTAACATTCTCTAAGTACTTTTCTACGGTTCTAGGAGATAGACTCATGCAGAACGCCGTTTCCTTCATCGTCCGACCTCGAGAGAGGAAGTAAATTGCTTCTGCTTCTCTGTACCTAATAAATTTGTCCTTTTCAGGAATTGCCTTTGCAATACTTATTTTCAAGGTATCAACCTTAGTACGTTCAGCAAATACATCCTTTTTCGGAACCTCTTCCACAACTTTATTCGGTTGCTTTTTCTTCCCCTTTGAAACGATTAATTTATCCTCATTTGAAACATCTAAAATATCCTGACATCTATTTTTAAAATACAGGACAAATCTCTCTAATAGATCTACGTTCTTCAAATAATGATTTGCAACATTTTCATTTTCTCTTTTTGTTGCAAAGCTGAATATTTCATTCCCTTCATATATTATAAATCCGTTCCACATACCGAAAGAATGGCACGCACTAAAAACCCTATCATTTTCATAACTGTCCCAAAAAGCGTACCTAGACCTGTCGCCAGGTTGAATGGCAGCTACTTCATGTTTACGATCTTCATACAATTCATGCTGCAGATAGTTCTCAATCCACTCATGATCATTGGAAAGATATAATCTTTTTTGAGTATCAACTAAGTTAATATAGATAAAGTGGGTAAGATTTACAGCCTCCAAAATAGGCGCAGCAGCCTCAGAGAACCTCTCAACAACGGACTTACTGTAATGTAAAGGATCATTCTTTCTCAAATTCATTACAACCCGATTCCTCCATCACATACCCTTCCCAGACTCTTCTCACACGACTTCCTACTATCTCAGAAAATATTACGCCTGTATAGAATATGTAAATATCGTATTTTTTACGATATACAAAAAAAATTCATATATCTAGGTCTATTCCCCAGATTTAAGGGTTTATCTATTAACCATACCAGAAAGAGCTTGGCGTGAAACAAATTTTCGAACTTGTTTCCACCGGTGCCCTCTTTTGAGTTTTAATCTGTCTATTTCTTCACCACTTGGGCCCGTTAGATAGACAACTTCTGTGTATTTCATAGCCGCTCTTTTCTGCCCGTTTGTTGTCTCACGTATCTTTTTTCTCAGTTCTACTCTTTCCCTTGGATTATTTCTGACGCCAGGAATATTTTGCTTCTTCTTTCTCTTCTTTGGCCTTACTTCCCAGACTCTTCCATCGGAATAATCTGCTGCCACACTAAACTTACCTATTTTTTCTTTAGGTACCTCTCTTTTATTAACAATGCTTCTATTACCTCTAGCCGTTTTAAATACGTACAAGGTGTGAGAATCCTCTTTTTCCTCATATTTAGCCCGTAACAGCTTTGCCTGCACTACACCCACGGCATCCACAAGCTTCTTCTTTTCCTTTTTCTGAATTTTCCTAACCACCGCTCGGAACTGTTGGATAGGTTTTCTGCTGCGATCAACAACCAAATTTACATAATGTGGAAACTTTCCACTCGCTTTTAAATCCGCTAATTTTTGAGAATGGCTTGGGGCATTAGGGTTTAGAGGTTTTTCGGCACTCCCATCAGCATCTAGAGGCGCAACAGCATTCTCTGCCTCTTTCAAGAAGAGAACTTCTCCGGGAAGTTTGGTGAGTATACCTTCCCCTTTATTATTAGACTTCACCACAACGATATCAACATCTCGAACGATAGGGCGATCCATGAGTCGATCGACGCTTGTCAGCTTACTCTTGGCAACATCACCTAGTGGAACCGTAACACGGACGCCTGCAAAGTATACGGCGTTACGAATGTTATCTGTCTGAGCATCTCCTTCAAGTCGAAGCCATTCCGTAACATCATAAGTAAGTCTCGTTCGTACACCTGTTATGGAAGGTGCATCTTTTCCTACAAAGTGGTATCCACCCCCATAAAAGCGCAATCCCTCTATAAGCTGGTAGCCTACCTCTGCATCACCACCCCCCAGAGGCACATCGTATGTATTCTCGTCTGCTATGGAAATGAACTGATTAAAACCGATGAATCGGGTCTCGCCTGTCTCAACCCGAGTCGTATTCACGAGTTTACGGCTCGACAAGGGAATATAGCCATTAAGGCGCCCTTCCCAAGTGGTGCTCAAGGCTTCAGCCCCAACGGTTATCTGTGAAAAATATTTTCCAAATTGTGATTTTCGCCGATCGAAAAAACCATACCCTCCATAGATCCAGTCGCCCTGTATAAATCTATATCCGAGGCCAAAGTTTCCTTCAGCTTCATCTTTCGTATCAGCTACAAATCTAAAATCCGTAAAAAGCATAGAATTATTATTTTGAGTCAAAGGCATCCTCAGGCCAACCTGGCCTATATTCCTTTGAGTTCCTGCTTTTAAATCCAATATTGCTTGAGCCGTCCATTTTTGCCCTTGGGATTCATTGGCGCGCCCCACCTGGGCACCAATACAAGTCACCATGACCAGCACAAAGCAAACTATAAAGATCCAAAAACGGAAACATTCCGTATACTGCAGGGCTTGCCTGCGAAACTCCCAGATTTTCACGTGATCTCCCAGATCGATTTATTTTTATTATTGCCCATATTTTAATCAATTTTGGGCGATGAGACAAGATGGATTTTGTTTAACATCGAAGCAAAATGATGTTAGAAAGAATACAAAGTATGGAGAAAATAAAATGACTGATTCTGGTAAGAGTGTCTGTGTCGATGAAAGAGGCACTACAAAACGTATAGTTCTGTATGTAGCACTAGCTATGGGAATTTGCCTGGGGACAGCACCATCTCCGGCCCTTTCGGATTTTGCAAACAACGAACATAACTCCTCAGAGCTACATAAGGCCTTACAAACTTTCGTGGCAAACTGTGCAAAAGTGAAGAAGTGCAGTACTGAAGCGGATCCCAAACCGGTTACTCGCGAGCAAATAGATTGTTCGGCCCAATGCAATATGGAGCTAATGCACACAGTACTCGAGTGGATTGAATCTTTCCTAAAGACACGTCCAATGGTGAAGAAAAAGTTTAATAAAATACGTCTCAAGGAGCAGGAATCCCTTGGACTTATCAAAACACAACCATAGACTTGCATGGGTGCAGTCCCGCCTCCTTTAAACATCCGGAGTCGTCATCTTACGTGATGAGTCATCATCTTAAACCGATTGCCCTGTATTATATGGGAACTTAAATCGCAGCAATGAATTCCTGATAAAAAAACCCAAAACTGCCTAGCGGCTCATATATGCTTGCAACCCTATAACGTAAGAACGATGAAATTGCCATAGAATGACGCACGAGAGATCCATCCCGGACGACTCGCACCACCGACCTAAACGCCGCTCACCAGTATCTTCAGATTATTGAAACCATGCAATGAAGAGTACTTAACATATACTCCATCCATTCGCTCTAGCACTCAACCACTTCATCAAAATAGATGAAAAACATTTAAAAAATAAAGGCCCAGCGCGGATACTATCCGCATATTGCAGGATACACCTGCACAAAACTCCCAGATTTCTATACCTTACTCCCGGAACATTTTATTTTTATTCTTCTTTTTCTTATTCTTATTGTTTAGATCGTAATTCAGGTTGTTACGACTTTCAATATAGTTTTTTCACCCCCCCTAATTTTTGATTAATAAAGTGGCAAAACTGTTGCAAAACTGCACCATATTTCGGCTCTGTTATTTTGCTCTGATCCATAGCCCAAGCTAATATTTCCACATCCGATTCATCCAACAGTTTGTCGAATTCTGAGAGCTCAGATTCTACCATTTTGTGGATATTTTCCTTTGCAAATGCACCAATAAGTACATCGGCTTCTCTGATTCCTCGATGAGTTGCTTTATACAAAAGTCGCTTTCTAAGGATGGATTGGTTTTCTGACAATTCTTTTTCCCTGTTTAGAGTACATTATTCGCCCTGAGCCTTGACAAAATCGCCGTGGAAGGCCACAAACACAACAAATCAACGATAGTGTGAGCACTTAAATGGCACAAGCAAAAGTTTTAGCAAGAGACTCCGTTCAACGGAACTCTCCGTCAGGATCAACTTCAAACAATTCTACTTTGGGCATTGTGTTCATGTCGCTTGGGATATTTTGTTACGCTTGTTCTAATGCCTTTGTAAAAGAAACTGCTCCCAATTATCCAATTGGAGAAATTCTTTTCTTTCGCAGTTTGTTTTTCTTTATTCCTTTGAGTTTGTACCTTTTACTTTCAAAAGGAATAAAAGGGACAAAAGCGACCCTTAAGACTGTTCATATGCGCGTATACGTAATCAGAGGGTTCTTAAGCGCCATCTCCCTTTTCTTTATCTTTCTCGCTTTTAAATTGCTTCCCTTTGCTGAAGCTTCAGCCCTTAGTTTCTCTGGCACGTTCTTTGTGACACTTCTTTCAATCCCTCTGCTAAAAGAACACGTAGGATGGCACCGATGGGGAGCACTCTTTATAGGATTTGCAGGGATCTTACTTATAGTACAGCCGACAAATGGCGTACTTGCTTTAGTAGGTGTTGGTGCCGCAGCAGCCCTCCTTGGTGCTTTCATAGATGCTATTGTCATGATTTATGGAAGAATACTCAGTCGATCGGACTCTAATACAACAATTGTATTCTACTATGCTCTGTACTCCCTTATCGCAAGCACCTTTGCCCTTAGTCTTGGATGGGTTACTCCAAGCCAAGAAGATCTTTTACGCCTCATAGGTGTTTCTGCTGGTAGTGGCATCGGACAAGTGTTTATCACCCATGCCTTTAGAAACGCCGAAGCCTCATCACTTTCCCCCATGATCTATACGCTCATGCTATGGGGAGTCCTATTCGGCTATCTATTCTGGGGAGAAGTTCCCACTTCTGATGTACTCACGGGATCTGCGATCATCATTGCAAGTGGTCTCTATATATTCCAAAGGGAATCCAGGGCTAGGAAAAAAAGTTTGGCCGCAGCAGTGTAAAGTTTGGATATAAAGGCTTACTCGCGCGCTTCTATTCCTGCGAAGGATAGTTCCGGGGATAATCTGTCTCAACATCTGCAGGTTGTTCTAAAGGTCCTTTTTTCCCACAAGCCACCACAACTGCAAGTAATAATCCCATTAGAATCCATTTGTATGCAGGCCTTTTCATAGATATACTCCGCTCGGTCATCGTTCCATTATCATTAAAGAGAGATGCAAAATGTCCCTCATAAAATATGTTTATTCCGTCGCCATTATACTGAGCCTTTTCCCCATTGCCAGCGTTAATTCTGAGTCTTTGCTCTCGAAGAAGATCATCAGCTTTGCCCCAAAAGAACTGCCCATAACGAAAGTTCGAGATCTACAGGGCCATGAGGTTGCTTTGCAAACCCTTAAGGACCAACCAACAATCATCCATTTTTGGGCCACGTGGTGTCCTTCTTGTCGCAATGAGCTGTCTTCCTTCCAAAGCTTTTGCGCATCATCAAAAAACATACGGGGAGTCCTGATATCTGAAGATTTCAAACCTGAGATGATCGCGCCCTTTCTCACAGAAAATAAAATTACGCTCACCTCATATCATGATCTGAAAGGCCAATTCATGGCCGCTATGAAAATTCGAGGCCTTCCGACAACTGTTTTCCTTAACAAAGCGGGAAAAGAAATTGGCCGCCTGGAAGGTCCCATCGACTGGAATGACGGGGGGATAAAAGACTTTTTGGAAAAACTTTCCGCCTAAGAAAGCCCTTATTCTCCAGCGATCATCATGTTTTCAATAAGGACCGTCGGCGCATCGATGCCATACCGGAAAGATAGATCGTTACAGGGCAACATAGTTGCAAACATCTCTTTAAGATTTCCTGCGATGGTCAGTTCACTTACGGGAAAAGCGATCTCTCCCTTTTCAATCCAGTATCCGCGCATTCCCTGGCTGTAATCTCCCGTGATACCGTTCACACCGTGGCCCATTAGATCTGTCACATAAAGAGCCTTATCCAGACTCTTGATAAGATCTGAAGGCTTAATCTTTCCAGGATTCATATAGAGATTGCTAACAGAAGGTGATGGCACACTGCTTGGCCCACGGGAAGCATTTCCAGTCGTTTTCAACTTTAGCTGGCGTGCCGAACGCAAATCCAAAATCCAGCTTTGTAAAACGCCATCTTTTATTATGGTGCGCTTTTCCGTCCCAATGCCCTCAGCATCGAATCCCTTTGACCGCATTCCTTTTTTTCGATGGGGGTCATCTATTATTTGGATTGCCTCGTGAAAAATAGGCTTCCCCATCGCATCCCTTAGAAAACTCGTTCCTTTTGCAATGGCGGCTCCATTAATAGCGGCTGCAAAACTGCCCAAAAGAGTTGAACTCACCGCTGGATCAAAGACAACAGGGGCTCGGGTCGTTGGTATGCGCCGAGGATTTAAATGCTTAACAGTTTTCTCTCCTGCCCTTTTTCCCAATAATGAAGCAGACTCAAGGTCTTGCCCATATACAGCCGATGAGAAGTCATAATCTTGCTCCATGCCCGTTCCTTTTCCGGCAATTAATGCCGTAGAAAGGGACCAACTGGATCCTCGCCGCTTTCCTACAAAACCGTTGCTGGCCAATAGAGTCACATAACTTGTTCCCCAACTAGCGCTCGCTCCCTCAGATCCGGTAATGCCCTGAACGGCAAGTCCGGACTGTTCACATTCTTTCACAGCCTCAATAAGTTGAGCTTCAGTTGGGACCAAAGGATCAAAGCTGTCCACATCGACAAAGGTTTCGACAATTTGTCCTGAATCAGCGAGCCCACAAAACATATCCTCTGGCACCACCTTTGCCATTGAAACAGCCCGTGCTGCCAAATCAGTTAATCCAGACTCGGAAAAGTCACTAGAGGATACGACAGCCTGTCGCTTGCCTACGAAAACACGCAGTCCAATATCATTTCCCTCAGCTCTCTCTAGCTGTTCTAATTTCCCATTTCGGTACTGTATTGAAAGGGCATCCCCTTGGGCATAAATAGCATCCGCTGCAGTCGCTCCAGCCTTTGTTGCCTTTTCAATTAGGCTTTGTAGCGTATCAAGTGATTGGCTTTGTTCCATACTATTCTATCATCCTATATAAACTGTGAGAAAAGAATGCCACCAAACATCATAAATCCAACCCACTTGTTAGACTTAAATTTGTTCAAGCAATCCTCAGGATCTTGCATATCTAATGTATAAATTTGCCACGCAAAGTGGATGCTACAGGCTAACACTGCCACATAATACAGTGCTCCAAGAGGAGATAGAATCCCCACCCCTAAGAAACACAAAATGCTAAACCCGTAGAAAACCCACAAAAACTGTGGGGTATCTTTTCCAAGTTTCAAAGCCGAAGATTTTACACCTATTCTCAGATCATCTTCTTTATCCTGATGGGCGTAAATAGTGTCATACCCCAAGGTCCAAAAAATTCCGGCTAAATACAAAAGGATACTTACCCAGGAAAGTTCTTCTCTAATTACTGCCCATCCCAAAAGAGCACCCCAATTAAAAGTGAGCCCCAAAAAGGCCTGAGGCCAATAAGTTATACGCTTCATCAGAGGGTAAAGCATGACGAACACAAGAGCCGTAAAACCGAGCGCAATAGAGAAAAAGTTAAACTGTACTAGAATTAATAAACTCACAGACAAAAGGAATGCTAAAAACAGCATACCTTGACGCTCTAAAAGCTGTCCCGAGGCAATAGGGCGTGTATAGGTCCGTTGAACTTGTGCATCATAAGTCTTGTCCAATAGGTCGTTATAGGCACACCCAGCTGCCCGCATCAAAAAAGCGCCCATAAAGAAAAGGAGAAGGATTTCTCCATCAGGCAACCCTGGATAGGATGCCAATGTAATGGACCACAAGCACGGAGCTAATAGCAACCACACACCAATAGGTTTATCAAATCTACCCAAATAGGCATAAGGCTGAAACTGCTCAGGCAAAAATGCGACCCATGGGTTTTGAGAAAGACGATTCGCCTTAGAATTTATACTATTCATTTCTTCGCTCTTACTTTACTGTCTGTGGTTAGTCTCAGCCTTGAATAAACTGAAGCCCAAAAACATGTCACTATTTCATACTTTAGCCCGTTTATATACCCCAGAAGACCTTTCATCTCAAACAAATATTCCGCTTTCCAGCCAACAAGCCCACTATTTATGCCATGTACTACGACTCAAATCTGGAGATCCCGTACGTCTGTTCAATGGCCGTGATGGAGAGTTTCTTGCAAAATTAAAACTGACAACGAAAAAAAGTCCTCATCTAGACGTCGAAAACCGCCTTCATCCTCAATCGCCAGAGAAAGGACCTGCATTAGTTTTTGCCCCCATTAAAAATGATCGCATGGGGTGGATGATGGAAAAAGCTACTGAATTAGGGGTTCAAGAACTATTCCCTGTGATCACAGAACGGACAACTACCCGCAACTTCAATAGAAAACGCTTAGAGGCACGAATTATAGAAGCGGCCGAACAATGTGAACGACTTACCATACCCACGCTTCATGATTCACTTCCTCTCCATGATTTCCTCGCCACTTGGTCAAAAGACATTCCTATTTTATGGGCGGTGGAACGGACTAAAGCCCCCACTTTTGTTGAAGAACTTAAACGCCAGCCCACCGCTATGACTTTTCTGGTAGGACCAGAAGGAGGGTTTTCTAATAGTGAAAAAGAGATCCTGAAAGAAACTTCTTTTATGAATCCAGTAACACTGGGTGCCAAAATTCTGCGCACAGAAACTGCAGCACTTAGTGGACTAACCCTTCTACAAATGGCAGAATAAGAACACCGTAAGAAAATAAGAGAAAATCTGTTTATGCCGCCAAAGCAACCTGTCACCTCTCAGCAAGATCTGATCCGGTTTTTTGAATCAGGCTGCAAGAAGCCTGAGGATTTCCTTATCGGGACCGAACATGAAGTGTTCATGTTTGAGGTAAGTGATTTTCATCGACTGTCCCATGGAGAGCCTGGAGGCATTCAAGATATACTCATATCTCTCCAAGAGTATGGATGGACGCCAATCAAAGAAAATGGCAGCGTCATTGCTCTCAAGGAAAATGGGGCCTCTATTACCTTGGAGCCTGGTGGTCAATTCGAACTGTCCGGAGCCCCCCTCAAATCAGTCCACGACACCCATGAAGAGTTGTGCCGGCATCAAGCACAGCTATGCCAGACTGGAGAGCAATATAATTACTTTCCTCTAGGCATCGGACTAGATCCTGTGCACACATTCAAGGAAATCCCGTGGATGCCCAAAGAGCGCTATCGTCTGATGCGCGCCTACATGCCCACTAAAGGGAATCTGGGCCTGGATATGATGACTCGCACGGCTACTATTCAAACAAATCTCGATTTTTCCTCAGAACAAGACATGGTGAAAAAGTTTCGGGTGGGCTTAGCCCTCCAACCCATAGCGACGGCATTGTTTTCCAATTCCCCTATTCTTGAAGGCGTCCCAAATGACTATCAAAGTTACCGTGCTCATATTTGGCAAGATACGGATCCAGATCGATGTGGGTTTTTAAATTTTGTCTTTGAAGAAGGCATGGGTTTCGAACGATATGTGGACTATCTCTTGGATGTCCCCATGTATTTTGTGCACAGAAATGGACAATATTTGGATGCCACGGGAAAATCCTTCCGAAATTTTTTGACAGGAAACCTGGAAGGACTCGAAGGACAGTTGCCTTCCATGGACGACTGGAATGATCATACGACAACCGTCTTCCCCGAAGTACGCCTCAAACAATTCCTGGAAATGCGCGGAGCTGACGCAAATGCTAATCCCCTGGTTCCCGCCCTCTCAGCTTTTTGGACAGGGCTCCTTTACGACCAACAAGTACTGGATGAGGCATATGATCTTATCAAAACTTGGACGCAAGAAGAACGACTCTCTCTTTATCAAAACGTTCCAAAAACGGGACTCAGAACTAAATTTCGCAAAGAGACTGTCCGTGAACTTGGAAAAAAATGTCTTACATTGGCTCAAAAGGGATTGGAAAAACGTGACATAAGAAATAAGGCTGGCCACAACGAAACGATCTATTTGGCCCCCTTAATAGAAATCGTCGAATCGGGAAAAACACCAGCGGACGTCTTATTGGAAAAATATAAAACAGTCTGGGACAAAGATGTCAAAAATATGCTGCTTGAGGTTGCTAAACGACAAACTGCTCATCCAGAATGCGTCTCTCCAAATTTTGCTCGGGATCAAAAAGAAGGGTAAACTTTTTTTCCCGAGATTCTGACACATGCACTTTAATGACATTTCTGACCTCAGAATGGTCTGACACAGCACTCACAGGACGTTTCTGGTGGTCTTTGATTTCGAAAGAAACCACCGTGTCATGGGGTAAAAGAGCGCCCCGCCATCTCCTTGGACGAAAAGGACTCAGGGGTGTTAATGCCATAATGTTGCTTCCCAATGGAATAATGGGACCATGGGCCGAAAAATTATAGGCTGTACTGCCAGCAGGCGTCGCCACAAGTACGCCATCCCCCACGAGCTCTGGCAAACAAACACGG
>Ga0209665_1000798_pt1 | contig 21392 bp, 16 predicted proteins | sample SaaInlV_200m_DNA_2_FD_184675 | JGI IMG/M metagenome (GOLD analysis project Ga0209665, IMG submission 184675) | Marine microbial communities from expanding oxygen minimum zones in the Saanich Inlet - Saanich Inlet SI074_LV_135m_DNA (SPAdes) (version 2) | ecosystem: Environmental > Aquatic >... | reverse complement strand
TTATCTGCATCAGGAAGGTTCGTTCCGGAGAATAATGAAATTGTACCTGCTGGTTTGTCGTTGACCTGGTTGAGAGGCAGCTTTGAAGATGCTCCTGAATTAGCGGAAACATTCCGCAATTATGATGATGCGGTCAAAGAACTGTTTTTTAGTAATTTGGACAGGATGGATAAACAACGTGACGAATCTCCATTTGTCGGCAATGAAGTCTGTGCAGGATGTCACGCGGAGATTGTCTCAATTTGGCAAAAAAGCCGGCATGCTCATGCTTTTGCCACTCTTGAAAACAAAGGCAAACATTTTGATCCGGAATGTTTAGCATGTCATGTTGTTGGACTTAAACCGTGGGAGGCTCCGGAAAATGCTTCTGTAGAAGACAGGAAATTCGCAGGTGGTACTGGTTTCCTGAGTCTGCAGACAACTGCACATTTAAAAAATGTGCAGTGTGAGAATTGCCATGGCCCAGCGAGGACGCATCTGGAAAACAATAATATCAAACCAGCGAATAATGATCCAAAAATGATTTGCGCGAATTGTCACCAGGGCAGCCATTCACCAGTTTTTGATTTTGAAACATACTGGCCTAAAATAAAACACTGAGGTTGAACTAGCTCATCCAGCGGTCACGTTCATTTTTTGACTGCGTAAGAAGTTCAATTAACTTTTGCTTATCCTTTTCCCTAACAGCTTTTTCAAGCGCGGACAGGACATCTTTAAAAGTATTTATTCTGAGCAGCAAATTCTGATTATTTTCCAGAAATATATCTGCCCACATTTCCGGACTTGATGAGGCAATCCGGGAAAAATCCTTCAACCCTGCTCCGGAATGCCCAAGCGCGTCAGGAGTCTCCGAATTGGCGATTGCTTGTATACTCGCGTAGGCCAGCAGATGCGGCAAGTGGCTCACCGAGGCAAACATCTTATCATGAGTCTCCGCGTCCATCTCTGAAACAACCGCACCTAACGCTTGCCAAAGTCCGCGCACTCTTTCGACTACAACCTGTTCTGTTTTTTCACTTGGAGTAAGGATAAAACGTTTTCCGGAAAACAGCTTTTCCTGTGCGGCACTTGGACCGAAATTCTCTGATCCTGCAATTGGATGTCCGCCGACAAAGCGCATTTCTGCATACTCCGGAGCAGACATGATTTTTAATAAAGGAGATTTTACACTGCCTGCATCTGTGACAATTGCTGATGCGGAAAGATGGGGACGTATCTGCGTGAGTACTTCGGCAAAGGCTTTTACCGGAACAGCGAGCAATACCAATTCCGCTTCCGCTAGTTTTTCATCCGGAGCAGCGGCGAGATAATCAACTAAATTTAGCGAGCTTATTTCTTTACGGTATGCCGCGTTAATGTCGTATCCAATCAACTGCTGCGCCAATCCCAAACGCCGCACATCTCTGGCGAATGAACCTCCGATCAATCCGAGGCCCACAACAGCTAATGCCCCAAACGGTTTAAATCCGGAAGAAGACATTTTATCTGCTCAGGTAGTTGCGGGAGCAGTTCCGCCAGGCGGAGCCAACTTTGTCAAAAACACGGCTACAGGGCTGGCGACATAAATGGATGAGTATGTTCCAATCAAAACACCAACGAGTAAGGCAAAGGCGAAATCGTGAATAATTTCTCCCCCCAGTAAAAACAAGGCGAGTACCACAAGCAATGTTGTTCCGGAAGTAATTAAGGTTCTGCTCAGCGTTTCCGTAATACTCAGATTGATTGTCTCTTCAAAAGATTTTTTGCGGTATTTACCCTGATTTTCCCTGATACGGTCAAAAACCACGATTGTGTCATTCAGTGAGTATCCGACCACCGTCAGCAATGCAGCAACAACGGTTAAGGAAAATTCTTTATCCAAAATGGAAAACATCCCGATAACGACAAGCACATCATGTACTAAGGCGACAATCGCGCTGACGCCCTGTCTCCATTGGAAACGAATGGTGATGTAAAGCAGAACAAGTCCGAGTGCAATCAAAATGGCCTGTACCGCACTGATTTTCAATTCATCACCGACTTTCGGACCAATTGTTTCGATACGCCGAATTTCAAGTTTTGGATGTTGCGGCAGCAGAATTTTGCGTAACTCTGAAGTAAGCTCTTCTCCTGTACCAAGCGGGCTGCCGGTCGGAAGTCCAAGTAAAATTTCCTTGTCTGCTGCATCTCCAAAAGTTTGCAGAACAACGTTTTTCATCCCTTTTTCGGCAAAGAACTGACGTAATTGATCCAGGTCAGGTGCAGTCGAAAATTGAATTTGCACATTCGTTCCTCCCCTGAAATCAATCCCGTATTTCAAACCCTGGTGCGCGACTATCGAAGCGACGCCCGCAAGAATAAGTAAGGCGGAAAAAACTGCGGCAAGTCGTTTATAACTGAGAAAATCAATAAATTGGCCTTCTTTAAAATTTAAAAATTGCATAGTCTGTTTAGAGAAAAATCTACAGAGTTAGTTAAATCAAATACTGAGTTTGTGTAATTTTGTTTTACGCAAATAAACTATATCAAAAAAGAAACGTGTTACTACAATTGCGGTAAACATACTGGCAATGATACCAATTGAAAGTGTAACTGCAAAGCCCTTGATCGGTCCTGTGCCAAACTGCAGAAGTGCGAGTGCCGCAAAAAGTGTAGTAATGTTTGCATCAAGAATAGTACGGAATGCTTTACCGAAACCTTCCTGAATGGCTGCACGCGGATTTTCTGTACGTTTTAATTCTTCACGAATACGCTGGAAAATTAAAACATTCGCGTCAACCGCCATGCCGATCGTCAACACAATTCCTGCCATGCCAGGCAGAGTCAGGGTAGCGCCGAACGCACCAAGAATTGCAATGATTAAAATGACATTGAATATTAATGCAACTGCGGCAAATACTCCCGCCAGTCGATAATAAAATATCATGAAAATTAAAACCAGCACACTACCGATCATCAGTGAAGTCAAACCCTGTTCCACGGAATCTTCTCCGAGACTTGCACCGACTGTGCGTTCTTCACGAATTTCTATCGGAGCAGGTAAAGATCCTGAGCGCAAAACAATTTTTAAGGTATCTGCTTCTTCGACTGTAAACTGTCCTGAAATTGAGGCTTCACCGCCGGTGATGGCTTCACGTATAACAGGTGCTGACTGCACCTTGTCATCCAACACAATCGCCATGTTGCGTCCCACGTTGCGCCGTGTGATTTTTGCGAAAAGATCTGCGCCAATTGAATCGAAAGAAAGCGCTACGTATGGGCTGTTGTCTCTGGAATCAATGCGCACCCTGGCGTCACGGATAAACTCACCTGTCATTAAAATCTTTTTATCCAATACATAAGGCCGTTTGGAAATTAGTTTATTGGTTGTCTTATCCCAGACTTCTTGATATTTGACAACCTCCGTCAGCCGGTTGTAAGTATTTGGGGTAGCGTTACTGTTAACAATTTGAAACTGTAAAACTGCCTGTGGGCCAATCAATTCAATGGCGCGGTCCCGATCTTTTAAGCCCGGCAGCTGGATTACAATGTTGTTTGCACCTTGCTTCTGCAGAGAAGGTTCACTGATGCCCAAACTGTCTATACGGTTTCGCAAAACTTCTAAAGCCTGACTAACCGCGCTTTCACGAATACGGTTTGCCTCATCTTCTTTGAGGCTTAAGTAAGTCAGTTCACCTTCCGGTTGCTGATCAAACTGGACTAGAAAACGGTCGTACGGCTCCAGCTCAAGGTTTACTTTTTTGCCGGCTTCCATTTCAACAATCAGCGAACCTGCCGTTTGACGTACCTCTACAAAATCAACCTGTTCATCAATCAGCAAATCTTCCAGTTCAACTGCTGTACGTCGAATAATTTCCTTGACCGCTTCCTCTACTTTGATTTCAATATCGAGGTACATCCCTCCCTGCAAATCAAGACCAAGATTTACTTTGTTATCCACTGTCTGTGGATCAACTCCTGGTTGATATGCTCTGTAAGTTGGGAATGCGTAATAAAGGGCGGCAATCAAAACGATCAGGATGATGCCTCCTTTGAATTTTATGTCCATGTATTTCGGTTGTAAATTTACAGATTGTGAGATTCGGTTTTACAAAACAAACAAAAATGCTGCTCGGTTTATGTTCAAATATTATGCTCAAAGACTCTGCTGAAATGCTAAATTTAGCTCAGGTTTAGCAAGCTGCTTATTCTTCTTCTTTATCTTTTTTGCTTACTTTTTTAGTTGTTTTCTTCGCAACTTTCTTTTTTTCTTCCTTTTTTTCAACAGCATCATCATCTTCTTTATCCGCTTTGCTTTCAGCAATTTTCTTATCCATCCGGGCAACCTGCTGACGCTCAATTTGGATTTGAACTTTACTGGCAATTTCAAGGGTGATGCGGTCGTCTCCGACTTTTACAATCGTACCAAAGATACCGCCATTGGTGATAACCTTGTCGCCTTTGCTCAGACTATCCACCATGCGCACGTGTTCTTTCTGCTTTTTTTGCTGCGGACGGATGATCAGAAACCAGAATACTCCAAGGATTAATACAAGTGGGATAAATTGGAAAAAAGGACTTTGTGATGCCGCGTCTCCAGCGGATTGGGCATAGGCGACTGAAACAAATGGATACATGAAAATTACTCCTCAAAAAGTGAATTATTAAACAAACGTTAAAATATAGCACTTCTTGTTAAAAATTTCACGTCTAAATCAACATAAAATTAAATTATTTTCTATCAAAAATTGTTGGAATCTTAAAAGCTGCCATTCCTGCTCAAGAGGGAATCCAGTGAAACTGCTTAATATCTTGTGTTCAAACAGTTTAGGTGAGTCTGTAGGAAATAATTTGTGTGAACAGTTCTAGGAAAAATGTCACTGCTTGTTTAATCTTAAACTTGTCAGTCAAGTACAATCTAGGGAATTAAATAGACTCTGCACCTATGCTGGTATCCTGTAGAGGAATTCTCGTAAGCTGGGTTAGGCAAAAGCCGTAACCCGGATACGTTCACTGTGGATTTAAGGGAGAAGTTTTGACAAAAACACCAGAGGATTCCAGAACCAGCTTTTTATAGAAATATCCGGAAGTGGCGCCCAGTACCAGCCAAAAAAACGCTGAGGTAACCAGAGACGCAACCGCGAATTGTGCGGAAAGTTCTGCAGGTACAATGCTTTCAAACAGGAATGGATGCGGTGCTCCAATCAAGTGCGGTGCCGCAAGCAGAGCAAGAGCTGCAATTTTTGGCAGGATTGATTTGCTTTCTCTAAAAAGACCAATACCGACCGCAGTCGCGAGCACGGTGCCGATCCACCAGAGTTGACGTGACTCCAGAGCTGCAGCAGTCATTCCGGGAAGTTCCGGAGGGAGTCCTAAAGCCGGAGCTAAGGCAAAAACAGCAAATCCCGCTGCGCCCCAAAGCAAACCTGAATTCATGTCCACCTTTTTTCCACGCAGTAAATAAACAGCAACAAGCATCAGACTGAAAGCAATTCCGGTGACAATATTTGAAACAGCAGTATAAAACGTACGCTCCGCACCATCTCCTGGAGCCCAGCTTTCTGCAGCATGATCATGAGCAACTCCGGCATGGTCGTGTGCAGTAGGCAAAATCTCGTGAGGTGTTGCCACTCTTTGGTGCACATCAACCGCAACTCCATTCAAGACATGAGTATGCGTAATTCCGGATGCCGCATGAGAATGCGGAACAGCAATTTCAGCTATTTCATATTTTTCCGCCTCAAGGATCAGCGGTGTGACCCTTAGCATTTGCGCGCCTGTATATAAAATTCCCGCAATAAAACCTGTCAAAAGAACGGTCGTCAATGCTTTTGAAATCATTTGATTTTTCCTTTAATGAAATTTAATGGCAAGGAAAAGTGGCCGCATGTCGAGTGTCGTGAGCCGCATTGTGCATGAAGTTGCCGGAACCTTGAGCGAATCCAACCGCAAAAAGAAGAACCATACCTGCCGAAAGCATCAGCACCGCGGTTGTCATCCTTTGCGAAAATACTCCGGCATCACTCGTGTCCAGAGAAGCTGTTGCTACTGCAGCAATCGTATTAGTTGTCATATAAATCTCCTAGAAAAATGGATTACAGTTTGTAACAAACCGGTGAGACAAGCAGGAATAGTGGGATCACAGCAAGCTGTTGATTCCATTTACTATTTGCCTCGAATAGTCTGTTTTGGAAATATCAAGGCTGGTCTCCTGACTTATGGAAGTGAACAAAAACGCCTTCCCAAAAACAAACATTGCGTTTACTTTCAGTGGCTTATGTTTTAATTTTTTCCAATTACAGTTACGAGGATAGTTCCCGAATCACACGGAATTCCCTGCTTTTAACTCACAAGAAGACAATAAACGCAGTCTCGTGAAGCATACCTTGAAAGTAGTGATTATAACGCCCGCAAATTAAATGGCAAGTAAAAAACTACTCCCGCAAACGCATTTATCCCCAACTGATAGTTATCAGCACGATGCCACTCAAAGTTACAACCGCACTGACCCATGCCATTAAGGGTGGTCGGACACCAGTGCTGATCCAGAGCAAGGGTAGGATCATCACTGGCGTTGTCGCAGAAAGTGTGGTTATAACTCCGGCGTCTCCCAGAGCCAAACCATACAAAAGGAGAGTCATGCCGATTCCCATTGCTAAAAATCCGCTGAACATAATTAGAGCAATGAGTTTCACCGTGTACGGGGTTTTCTGTCTGAAAAGCGGATTAGGAATAAAACCGACAAACAGCAGACAAAGTGCGGAAATTCCAACTCTGATTGCGGACGCAGTAACCGGATCGACTCCCTCCGCCATAATGGGACGTGCGATGATTGAACCAGCGGCTTGTCCAAATGCTGCCAGCAAACCCAGCGCGATTCCATAACGCAGCCGCCCTTGAGTAGAATCCATACTTTGCGGTTCTTCTTTATTCCGCCGACCCAAAATGGCAATCAAGACTCCTGCTGTTACAATTCCACAACCGAGCAGTGTGAGCCAGGGCAGATGTTCTTCCAAAATAAACCAGCCCATAATCACCGTCATCGGTGCATTGAGTGCAAAAACGACAGAAGTACGGCTTGGTCCCAAGCGCTGCAGAGAACCGAAAAGCGCTGTGTCTCCCAGAAAAATTCCGATGAGGCCTGAAATCATCAGCGTTTGAATTGTATCCAAAGGAAAATCACGCCATGCTCCGGTCAGCAGTGAAACTCCGGCCAGCATCATAAAGACAAGCGACATCCGCACCCTGTTAAAGGCCAGCGGTCCTAATTTTCGGATTGGACCAATTGAAATTAAGCCTCCAAGCGCCCAACAAAAAGCCGCACTCAACGCAGCCAGTTCTGCAATTAACATTTTGCTAATTCTTTCGGATATATTCGCAGAATCTCAGCGATCAGTGAGGCGGCTTGCGGAAAATAAAGGTGAACATAAGAGGCATGCAGGTTGGCTGTGCGGAAACCTTCTTTGCGGAAATTTCCTGTTGAATGACGCGTGACATCCCAAAGATTGGCTCTGTTCGTTTCGGCAGACCATTGTGAATAATGAAACTCATGACCACGCACCTCTCCCTTTTCAGGCAAAGCTATTTTACAGTAGCCAAAATGTTGTAGCCGTTTTGTCATTTCAACCATGCCCGGGATAACTCCTGCCATCGCTAGATTTTGTCCGGATCGTAATTTCATTGATTCCGCTAAAATCATCAAACCACCACATTCCGCATAAGTCGGCATTCCGGATTCCACCGTTTTTTTAAGCGAGCTGAGCATACTTTTATTTGCAGAAATCTTTTCTGCAAATACTTCCGGAAAACCTCCGCCTAAAAGCAGGGCATCCACATTTTCCGGAACATGACTGTCGTGTAGAGGCGAAAACGAAACGATTTCCGCACCCTGCTGTCGGAGCCATTCCAGATTAGCGGCATAGTAAAAATGAAACGCCTCATCCTGTGCCACGGCGATACGTTTGCTGAAATTTTGTGGAGTGCTGTGCTGAGTATTTTTTTGTTTGACTGATGCGGAAAGCGCTGGAAATTTTTTAACAAGCAGATTTAGGTCAAAATATTTTTCGGCAATTTCCGCCAGTTCATTTGCATCCGCAAGTTTTTGTTCAACTCCGGGCTGCAAACCGAGATGCCGCTCCGGCCAGTTGAGTTCCGGAATTTCAGGCAGTGCACCCAGAATCGGAACTTCTAAGGTTGAACATGCTTTTCGCAGATATTCCGCATGACTTTCAGTGTTGACCTGATTGAGGATGATTCCGGAAAATAATTCTTCTCCACCTGCTTCCGCGATAAAACCATTAATTGCCGCAGTGATTGAACGTCCCGCGTTCCTGCAGGGAACCACCAGCAAAATTGGCCAGCCGAGCCAACGTGCGATTTCCATCGTACTTCCGGAATCATTTGTGGGATCGGAACCGTCAAAAAGTCCCATCACGCCTTCCGCTATTCCAAAAGCATTTTCCGTAAATTGCTCCGCGGCCTGAACAACATGCTCACGTCCCATGATCCACGGATCGAGATTTACAGAAGCTTTGGCTGAGAAATGGGAATGGAATCCCGGATCAATATAATCCGGACCAACTTTGAAAGGCTGTACCGCTAATTTTCGCTGGTGTAATGCGGCAAGGAGCAGACATGTAACTGCGGTTTTTCCGCCGCTGCTGTGCATTCCAGCGACGATGAATCCTTTGTGTTTATGATTGTTTGGGTCTTGCATTTCAGTCCAAAGAAATCAGGCGGACTTCTGTCCCCTCGACCAGTCGTGGAAGCCAATGGCGCATTCCGCGCTGTAACTGAGGATGAATCCACGCAATATTCCGGACTCTTTCAGAAAGACTCAAGAGCGCCTTTCTGAACCGCTTTTTACTTTCCGGAACAGTTTTTTCAGACTCCGGACTGAGCATGCCATCAGAACAAAGCAAAACACGATCTCCACTTAAAACACCTTGTTTTTGAATAGCATTACGCAGCTGATTCAAAGCAGAAGTCAAATGACTTTTTCCGGCTGCTTCCGTAAGTTGTGCCAAATTTTTCTGCACAGCTTGTGCAGTTCCGCGTTTTATCCACCAGCTGATTTTTCCTTTTTGCAAAACCAAAACATGAAAGCGGCTGCCGAAAGTTTTTGCGCCAAGTGTTTGAATTACGTTACGTGCTTCATTCAAAAAACGTGAGGATGGACTGCTACCGATGCTTCCGGTAGAGCGGCTTGCGTCCATAAACAACCAAAAATTAGGCCGCCTTGCCGGTTTGCGAAAGCGGAGATGCCACGCTTTTCCCGGAGACCAGCCCCTCAACAGAGAAGCTTTCAGCGAAGAATTCCAACAGAGACGCGCATGAGAAACGTGAGCGGGAACAGGACGCGATGTTCCGGAAACAAAGGCAGCCGGAGACTGTTTTTGTTCCGGACTCTGCCACCATGAAGCCAGTTCCGCATGAGCCATATTTTGCGAAGATTCCAGCACTATTTCATCTGTCTGGGCTGAAGTTGGAGAAGCGGAAGTTTTCGGCATTTGCAAACGCTTTGATTCCGGCTTGAATTCAGGAGGTTGCGGAAGTTTGATTTCAGGTTTCGGGTTTTGATTTTCCGGTGGTTGATTTTCCTGCCGATGTCCGAGGCACAAAATCCAGGCTTCCTCTAAATCATCCGCAGAAACCGAAGTTTCACCACGCCATGCCGCAGCGCAGCGTACAGTTCGCAAAACTCCGAGTTCAGCACGTACTCCTTCCAAATTTAACGCAGTCGCTTTCTCGGCAACTTCAGTACGCAGGTTTTCCGTAATTTCAACATTTTTCAACTGTTGCCGAACTTGAATAATTTTCGTTCTCAGCTGTGCCAAATTCTTTTGATGTTCAACCAAAAACAATTGCGGATCATCGTCAAAATCCATCCGTACACGAACAATTTCGCGACGCTGCTCAACACTAAAATTATCATGCACCAGAATTCCGTGCATGAAGCGATCAGTTAATTGCGGGCGCAAATCGCCTTCTTCCGGATTCATTGAGCCGATCAAAATATAGCGGGCGCTGACAGTTTTGGAAAGACCATCCCGTTCAATGCGGTGCTGTCCGCTGGCGGCAGAATCAAGAATCGAATCCACCAGATGATCAGGCAGCAGATTGACTTCGTCGATGTAAAGGACACCTGAATCTGCTTGTTGAATCAAACCTGTTTGTGCAGTCCATTCTCCGTTTTCAAGCAAGCGTGATGCGTCAATTGAACCCAGCAGGCGATCCTCTGTTGTGCCGAGAGGAACTTCCACAAAAGGTGCTTCTTCAACATTTGCCGGAGCTGGTAAAATTTCCCGAAAGGCCCGCGCCACAGTACTTTTTGCGCAACCTCGATGTCCCATCAGCAATAAACCGCCTAGTCGAGGATCGATTGCATGATAAAGCAGTGACCGTTTAACCAGATCCATACCGACAATTGCCGTAAAAGGGAAAGTATAATTCATGATAATTTATTTTGATTTTTGAAAAAGTCTGATTCTGTCAAGATGCTAAAAAACACTCAAGTCTGTTTAATCCAAACTACAAATCCGGATTTATTGGAATTCCTCTTTTGTTTGATTTACTCTTAAAGTGGTCGATCCAGATTACGATACTGAATGGCCTCTGCAACATGGAGAGTATCGATGTTTTCCTGCTCCGCCAGATCGGCAATCGTACGGGCAACTTTGAGGATACGGTCATAAGCTCTGGCACTCAAGCCCATTTTGGTCATCGCCTGTTCCAGCATTTTTCTTGAAGCATCAGCAAGCTGGGCATGCTTTTCCAACTCCTTGCGTGTCATTCCTGAGTTGTTTCTGGTCGAGGAATTTTGGAAACGCTCCTGCTGAATTTGACGCGAGCGGACAACACGTTCCCGAATATTTTTGGACGATTCCCCTTGTCTTGCTTCTGCCAATTTTTCATATTCAACTGCAGGCACGGTAAGGTGAATATCAATTCGATCCAGCAAAGGTCCTGAAATTTTGGCACGGTATTTTTGAATTTGCTGAGGTGGACAATTACATTCTCGGCGGTTTTCACCTTGACCGGTTGGAGCTCCATGATAACCGCAAGGGCATGGATTCATCGAAGCCAAAAGCATAAATTTGCAAGGAAACTCCAAAGACATCGCTGCGCGTGAAATCGTCAAGCTGCCGTCTTCCAAAGGCTGTCGGAGCAGTTCGAGAGTTGCGCGTGGGAATTCCGGAAATTCATCAAGAAATAAAACTCCGTTGTGTGATAATGATATTTCGCCCGGCCCAGGGATACTACCGCCGCCGACCAATCCGGCTTGTGAAATTGTGTGATGCGGAAAGCGGAAAGGACGTGCTGAAATTAATGCTGTTCCGGAAGGAATTAAACCGGCGATACTGTGTATTTTAGTGCATTCCAGTGCTTCGTCAAAACTTAGAGGCGGCAGGATTGTGCTCATACGACGGGCGAGCATCGTTTTCCCGGAACCAGGAGGGCCGAGCATCAGCAAATTGTGTGATCCCGCGGCCGCAACTTCGAGAGCCCGCTTGACGTGCTCCTGCCCTTTTACATCCTGAAAATCCTCTTCATGAAACTGTTCCTGCGAAAACAACGATTGTGGATCATAATCAACTGCTGTGATTTCTAAATCACCCTTTAAATACTGCACCACTTGAGAGAGTGTTGAAACAGGAACTATGCTAATTCCTTCGACTACTGCTGCTTCGGCTTCATTTGCTTTTGGTAGAATCAACTGCTCTAATTTATGATCCCTCGTTGCCACTGCAACTGGTAAAATACCACGCACAGGCCGGATTTCACCATCCAGTGACAATTCTCCCACCACCATGGCGCGGTTCAGATTTTCTGGAGGAAACAAGCCCATCGTGCCCAATAAAGCCAAGGCAATCGGCAAATCAAAACCGGAACCGATTTTACGCAAAGGCGCAGGTGCCAGATTTACCACCACCCTGCGCACAGGGAAACTGAATCCGGAGTTGTTGACCGCCGACAAAACACGATCACGGCTTTCCTTGATCGTACCATCCGGCAGGCCCACGATATTGAAAACGCTCATCCCAACCGTAACATCGACCTCTACCTCAATCAAATGAGCATCGATTCCTAAAACTGTAGCAGAAAATGTTTTGGCAATCATCGTGACTCTTGAAGAAGAATTGTGTCTTAATTTGATATTTAGTAGAAATCAAAACTGAAATGATCTTACTGCTTGCAGTAACTCATTCATTCACAAGAATGTACTTTAGCATATTGTCTCATTTAAGGGTTCCACTATAATTCTGCTCTGGTAGGATTCTGATACAGCTTGAGACCCTTAAGTTCAGTCAGTAGTGTTCCGTGATCTCTAATAAATTGGTAACAAAGATTGCTATTTTCGGAGGACAGGAGGCTATAACGATAGAACTTTAAACGAGATAGATCATCCTGAATATGGCAGTCAAGTAGAAACTCAGCACCATAGCTTTGTTTGGCCGTATGCAGACGGACCCCCCGGGGAAGGTAATAAGAGCTTGAGTACGAGTCACTAATAACATAATCAACAACCTCCGAATCATTCGCTTCGATCTTATCCCAAAGTGCTGTCAGAGGTATTTCCCTACGCACCATTTCTTGTTCTGTCAAAGAATAATGGCCCGTCACCGCATCCCTAATATTACGGCCTACCAAGTCTAATTTGGCATCACTCATAACAATCAGTATCAGCAGCACAAGGCCAGTTTTAGTTGTAAAAAAGCTGCTGGTTTTGGGGTCTTCGGACATAGCTTTTAAGCTTAGGAAGATAAACAAGACCAACAAGAAATAGCTGGAAAAAAAGTACCTGGGATGGGGCAGACTACCGTTGAATACTAAATACAGCCCAAAGGCAGCAAGAGACAACCAGGCAAAGAAATTTAGGGAGCTTCTCCCAGATTTATAGTTGAGCCACATAAGAATGGGATGGATAATGAAGAGGAATTTACCGGTTAGAAAGTCTCGAATCTGAATGCCGAAGGTGTCTAAGGTCATGGGGTTACCATAGAAAAAGGAATAATGGTCCAGCATGGGCTGAGTCAGAAATCCAGGGAACCTAGAAACGAGGGCGGGGAAAAATATATTTCCCGTGTAGATGTAATTCTTCGCTAGAGCCGGCAGGAACACGAGCAAGGCGATGCTGCCGGTGATGACGATATTTGAGACTTTATAGCGATTTTGCCAGACAAAATAGAGGGACAGTGGTAGCACCACCAAAAGTCCACTCATCTTGATACTTGGAACAAGACCCAGCATAAGCCCTATTACTACCAAACTAAACTTTTCTTGATCTTTCCCGAGGTATTTAGCCCTATAAATCAGCCCCGCTGCTACCAGAGAGACTAAAGCAAGTGCACCGTCGTTTTTAGCGTAGTGAAAGAAGCCACTATCCCTGGCAATGGTGAGCATGGAAATCGCCGCCAGTGGCCCCCAGACTCTATGATTGACCCAGCGAAGACATAAGAGGCTTGCCAAGCCGATAGAGAAAAAGAAATGAAGAAATTGACCAGCAATCTGATTCTTCATTAGGGAGTCTGAAAAGGAGAAAGGGATGAAATAAATGAGATCGAAGTATCCAGCTTGGACGTAATGGGACAGATCTAGAGACATCTCAGACCATGAAGAAGACGCCCATATTTTTGGGGCCACCAAATGGTAATAAAGAGCATCGCCGTGTGGGGTGGGTAGTAAACATTCAAGTGCCTTCATCATAAAGACAAGCCAAAAGAGTCCCCTTAAAAATCTGTGTTTATCTGGCAAACTAATATTGATCATGTCTAAAAATTCTATCTGATAATGTCCCATGAGGAAGCCCATCAATTTACTTTCACTTATAAATAGTGAGGGGCAAACTTTTATAAAATGGGTGAAATCATTATTACTTAAAGTTATAAAAGGATTATTTGAATAGTTTTTTTATTAACTGTAAAGAGAACTATTGTTTGACCTAAATCCTGCAATTTTAAATTTAGATTTTATTTACCCTATTTTCCCTATTTTCTAACATGGATTATTTTGATCAAGTTCTGAAGGCAAATTTTTCAACTGACGCGCCATTTTTGCATGATCCCAAGGATAACAAACAATTTCATTTTTTTACTATATATGGTTTTTGCGCAATACTATCGTCATAATTATAACTAAGGTGCCTTTGACTTTTTTAAATTCTTGAAGCATCGGTTTTACATTTAACTACAAATTTTTAGAATCTAAATTTGATTCTGCTAAGAATATGGTAATTTGATCATGACTTAGACAAGCGTCTGCTCTGGATGAAAGACCTGTAGCAGTAGTTTTGAAGAATAAACTGATCAAATAATCTGTGTACAAATCAATTAGGTTTTTACCCAGGATGACTCTTTTGGATGATTAATCATTCAAAAACTTTTAACCAAAAGAATCTCAGCTGTCAAAAACAATATATCAAGCCCCAGATTTATTCAATTTTTTGGTGTTATTAAAAAAATTACGATTTAGGATAAAGAAATTTGTTTCAGGTGTATGAACATTTAGCCCCTCATTTTGCTTAGTTAAGCTGATATCTCTCCCATTAATATTAGTCAATAATTTTTTATTATTGTCAAAATAGTACTTAACTAAATACTGGCCATTGTTTATTTTGTTCAAATACAATTTTTTCGCACTAATTTTCACCTCAAAACTTCCTTGCTTATCATAAATGTCATCAAATACTCGACGCTCAAAGAAAAAAGTACTGGAGATATTCATTCCATCATGGCTGACCCAATTATTACTTTTATAGTCTATCCTAATTTCATCGCACTTTATTTCAATTTGTATATTCAACATGAAAGATATATTTGTAATACACTTGAAGGCTTGCATCTTAGAAATGTAATTGAGAATAAGTGCACTTTGAGATTTTACAAGTACTATGTTTAATGTGTCCCATTTTACAGACAAATCCAGAAGATCCACTTTCATATTTTGCTTGGTAATTTTTGGATGATCATCTCCCCAGTCGACATCGAGATTTCGGTTTAGATTGTGAGTAAGCTTTTCCGAAATGTCACCAGCATACAGAATAATTACCATGAAGAGACTGGATATTATAAAAACAAAAATGATAAAGAACTTTTTCATAGGAGATCCTTATTTGCTGACCAAATCATATAATCCTTGAAAACCATTTCAGTTTTTCGATATTCTTCTTCAAGCATCCATCTGATAATTTCTGATTGTGCATAATGATCCCTCATAACAAGCACAACTTTACCGCAAGCATTCTTATCAACTGATCCAGTCGACGATTTAAAGAACTGTAAACCTCGGGGATCTAAGATATATGCTGATGAATCTGCATTACAATTATCAGCATAATACTGTGTAAATTTATCCGAATATCCAATATCAGTCACATAGGGTTTTGTGTACTCCGAATATGCACGCCAATAACTGAATGAACCTTGAATAAATATGCTTACTAATAATAGTGATATTATTAATTTTTTCCGTTTATTTTCTACACCAACCAATACTGCAAAATTCAACGCCAATAAAGGCGTAAGAAATTGATAGTGATGGGCATGCACGTGCATCCCCACCAACAGGAACATAAGACATGACAAATTAATTATAGATAGAGCTATCAATAATTTAACATGTGGCAAGTCCAATTCGTTTATTTTTTTTACTTGAATATTTAATATATCTCTAAATTGGATATGCTTAAATGATAAGTAGGTTGAATAGACTAACATTGTTAATAGAATCAGACCCGAGACAAATAACATATTATTGAATATTGTTGTGTTTGGGAAAGTGTTTGTTCCGTAGCTGATATATGCTCTATATTCATTGGCTAAGCCCCAACCTCCTAAAAAGTTGAAATATTCCATAGCAGGAGTATAAAAGCTTTTGAATAACTTTTTTTTAGAATAGAACTGGTCCCAGTTAAATACAAATATATAATAATACAACCATGGGTATACTAATATAATTTGAATTAGTATATGAATTATCTGGTGCAATATGCTTGGTAGTTTTTTGAAAATAAAGAGTATAAATATGAAAGCTGGAATTAAAATAATTGCTTGCGGCATCATCTGCACAACAATATTTATTAATATTCCTGAAAGATGAAAATATATTACAGACTTACTTTCATTAAGTAACTTAGATAGAAATATTATGAACATGCACATAAAGAATGGAATATAGTTTGGATTCCAAAAAAAGGAGGAAAAATATAATGACCAAACATGTGTCGCGGAAAATAATAATAATATTATACTTTCAAGATAGCCGTATTTTTTGAAAGTATAATTTGCTAAAAGTATAATTCCAACAATATTGAAAAAAGCGACTGACCAATATAAAAATATTGGTTCTTCTGAAATGTAAACCAGAGGCGCAACCAAATAGTAAAAAACAGGGAATGTATGCATCCCATTGCTACTAACGTACCCCACTAATGGGAAATTCCCATCAATTATGTCTTTAGCAATATTAATAGCCATTGTTTGGTCCATCCATATTGAATTGGATGGTATTGACAAAGTAAAGTAAAGAATACAGCTAAATACAAAAAGTAACATTATTAATGTTTTTCGCATTTCTATATACATATGGTGTATTAAATAAACTTAGTTAGTTTTATTTAAAATGATTAAGTTATTAACTCTATTTTTTTAAAATATAAATTGTGTATCCAGTACTAATTAAGATTATTCTTCTCTGTGAGATTTTACTAAAATTAACATTAAGTTATTTTAACCTACACTTTTTTTAATCTCAACTAACTCCATGCATTATAATGAACGGATAATATGCAACTATATTATAAAAATTTTCTTTGTATAGTATGTTAAACTCTGTTTCAACAATATATCCTCCCATAAATGTTTCTATTAACTGAGTTCTATGTTTAGCATTAATGTCCATAAATCTCTACTAAGACTGAGTTGTTTAAATCTTCTCATTTTTTATAAAACCTAGAGAGGAACAAACATACAAGTTTGTACATACTTCTAAATATCTCAGTTTTTGGGATTTTTGAATTACCGTGAAAACGATCCTTGAAGTGTATTGGGACTTCCGTCATTACTGCATCAACATGCTTTAATTCATAAACACACTCCAGAAAAAATGAGTATCCATCCGATTTTATAGCACTAAGATTTAAGGTGTTTAACAAACTGACACGAAACGCTCTAAATGAAGTCGTACACTCGTGTATCTTAATTCCGAGTGTCAATCTGGCCAATTTATTCGCAATTAGACTCACCCATTTTCTATAACCTTCATAATCACTTTTTCCACCCTTCATGTAACGTGAACCAATAACAAAATCTGAAGTCTTTAATTTTTCCAGCATTTGCGGGATTGTGCTTGGGGAATGTGAAAAATCAGCATCCATAGTAATCAGTTCCTCATATTTATTTTTCAAAGCATAAATCATTGCGGCTCTATGGGCTGAACCCACTCCCATTTTCCGTGGTCTGTTAATGACAGTCAGGCAGGAGTGTTTAGCGTTGAGTTTTTCGAGGCTTTCTTTTGTACCATCTGTGGAATTATCATCAATAATTAAAACATCATATTCTGGAGAAATCTTAATTATATCGTAAAAAAGATCTGAGATATTTAGATTTTCGTTATAAGTTGCTATAAATACTAAAATTTTGTTTTTCATTAGTTGTTTATGTATTAGCGGAATTTGCCCCTCATAGACCTAATCGTAAAAGCATGTTTAAACAATAACCAGATATTAATTTATGAACAAGCAGAACAATATCTAAATTTTGTAGAATGTTTTCAATGCTATTTCTCCATGTATCACTATGCTTTATCTTGTTTTCAGCATCCAAACAATGAAGCCCCACATAATAATTTTTTTATAAAAGTCGCTAAGAACTCAATTTATTTTTTTATATACCTTTATATGTTGATATCCAGAAAGTATTTGATAATCTTTTGATTGATCCATCTCTTTTAAGCATTTCTCCAAGTCATTAATCAAGTAGTGGTTTAAAGATTTGGCAAAGAGTAAATATTTTGAGACAGGAACTGACATGTCTCGTTGCATGGGAGAACAATTCCCATTTACATCCTGTGTAATTGCTAAAATGTCCTTACGATGAAATTGAGTTCCAAGTGAAGTTTGCACTGCGATAGATTCACCTTTTGAAAATTGATCAAACTCAATCAATTCTTTTCGAATTTCCCTGTGGGACTGCTTGGGAATTGCCGCATAGAGTTCTCTCATCGGACTTGAAGGTAACAAGCTGAATACACAAACCAACCAGACCAAAATCAACCATTGGCCAGAACTTCTCTTCTGCCAAATTTTTAATTTGTCCAAATTTGCTGAAATGATGAGTATCATGGCAATCATCAACAATGTTGCAGAGAGGTCGTCATAATGAAAGCTCGTTGAATACATACTAGGATTTGCTGAGAGTATATTAACCCCAATTGCCGGACCAGCCAAAATCCCAATGCGCCAAAATAATACAGGTAAAAAGGAGAGTGGAATTAAAATTTTGAAAATATATAACACTTTTGCTGGAACATCTTGAAACGGACCAATGACCATACTCCACGTTTCTTCATAATTACGGAAATAAGGCATAACCTGAAACATAATCAGGTAAATTGCAACGATACCAGCGGCTATGAGTAATAGACCTGTTTTTTTATTGGTGGTTACCAAAACCATGTAACAGCCAAAGCCAATCCATACAGCACCAAGGTGTTCCTTAAAACCGAGTAAAATAATCATGCTCAACCAGAAACGCAGCCAATGTTCGCGTTGAAAATTCAAAAAAGCATAAAGGATAACAGGTGGAGCCAGAGCAGAAGGTTGAAACTCATAATAAAGACTGTTTAAGGCAGGAGCATAAAAGAGCATCCAAGCAACTCCCAATATTGCTGTTACGCTCCAAGCTTGCTCTTTACTTTGAATAGCTTCCCGACAAATCTTAAATATCAGCAGAGGGACACTCAGATACGCTGCCGTTTTAGCTAGTGTAACCCAGTGAGTACTAGGAGTTAATAGATATAATAAGGCCAATGGAGACATCGAAGGCGAAAAATGGTCAGCCCAATTGTGGGAGCCTAGATAGGAAGAGTAAAAACTACCTTGCGAAATATTGTAGAGTTTGTTGCTGAAATTACCCACATCCCAGACATTCCAGCGAAATGAATAATATTTTAATAATGTTATTGCCAGATATAAAAGAACATGAACAAAAAACATGCTGATCAGCCAGCGTTTCCCGGATAAACTATTGACCCACTTGGTTGAAATCTTGAAGGCTTGTTTTTTTTCCCAGAGACGGTAGCTTTGAATTCCAACAAAAATAAGAGCCGGCAGCAAAAATAAATCCCGCCCTGCAATACCAAACCACCAAACAACTAATGTGATTGCCAACCAGCTTATTGCAGGATTTTGAAAAAATAAAGAAGAAATCCACAGTTTCATTTTCTAAGAATTTTTTGAGTTTCTTGAATCACCATCTCTACAGTAATTTGCTTCATGCACTGATTATCAGTACATGAAGATTTTTTCTGATTAAATACAGAGATACACGGACTACAGGCCAAACCAAGTGAAATCGTCTTAGCATGCGGGCTCATTGGACCAAATATTTTTGGTGTTTCCGGACCAAACAAAGCAATAATCGGAATATCGGTTGTAGATGCAAAATGAACTGGGCCAGAATCATTGGTAACCAATAAATCACTGAGAGAATAGAGGGTTATCAATTCTTTGAAAGTTGTTTTACCCGCAAAATTAATCACTCTATCAGGATCAATTTTCAAAGCTAAATCCGCACACGCCTCATTTTCTTCCGGACTTCCCGTCAAGACAACGGTAATTTCTGCATTTTCCAGGAGTCGTTTGCCCAGTTCAACAAAATTTGACAGTGACCACTTTCGCAGGGGAACAATATCACTGGCATTCGCATTAAGCAAAACAATCTTTTTGAAACTAAAATCTGAAATTTCTCCCTGCAGACGCTGCTTTAAAATTTGATGTTCATTTTCAGGGATTTCAATTTTTAACCTATTTTTAATTTGGGAAGCGACTACTTCTTTCAGGGTAGGTTCAACTGACTCCGGTTCCTCCAATAATTTTGCTAAAGCGAAATATGTTTGTGAAGCATGCAGATGTGGATTATAAACCAAACGATGCGTTAGGAGATTTCCCAGATAAACACCTTCAGCCAAAAAACGATGACAACCTAAACGTTTTGAAGCTCCTATCCAGGTAGCTACCAAAGTACTGAATCTCGTAAACGGTTCTAGAACAACTGCTGAAACTCTGACCTTCTTAAAAACATTACGAATCTTGACGATGTCACCTAAAATGTTTTGAATTGAGCTTGTTCTGATCAACAAGATGTCTTTCTCCTCAAAACCCATCAGTTCTAATGTCTGTTTCCCAGCAGGAGCGGTGATGAAACAAATCCGGCTCTGTGGATGTTGTTTACGCGCTTCCTGAATTGCAGGATATGCCACTACTAACGCCCCGATTTCAGCAATACCGATAAAGACAATAGTGTCATTTGATTCAGCTCCAATACCTGTTTTTTTATTTTTCCAAATTAACAAACTTGTAAAAAAACATAGTGGTATCCCGGCCCATCTGTCAATGAACCTCATTGTGTCTGGATGCATTTTTTCTCTTTAATCTTCTCGTTTTGTTTCTTTTTTTACTTGCCGTGAAAACCTCCATCACCTTTTTGGATAGACTGCTCCAAAAACAAAGACATTTGTAACTGTGATGTTCATTCACAGTTTAAATTTAGTTGCTGCGTGGGTGTATTTCAGTCGAAATTATCCTTGCGAATCCTGGATAGTAAGTTGGATTTTACGTCTGCCGCGGAATTCGTTAAAACCCAAATTAACTGCGAGTTGTGAAGGCAACTTTTCCGCAAAGTTCTCTGCGCGATTCCAGCCTATAATTTCAACATTTCCATTTACTTGCCATTTGACATGTATCTCTTTGAGTCTTGTGAAAGGTGATTCCGGTGTTTCAACAGAAAATAGCGGTTCCTGATTTCCTTCTCCAAAAGGCTGGAGACGCTCTAACTGCTCCACAAACATATTCGTTAATTTTGGAAAATCCAGTGAGCCATCCAATTGCAATTTAGGCTCAATTGATTCAGGAATATTTTTCTTGCAAAAAGCAAAAAACCGTTTCCGAAACTCATTTAAATTTTCCGGAATCAACCTGCAGCCAGCTGCTGCGGCATGACCACCGAAACGTTCCAGTAAATCTGCACATTCCGAAAGTGCGTCCTTCAAATGCAGTTCCGGAATGGAGCGTCCGGAACCTTTCAACTTTTTTTCACGCTCACTGAGTATCAGCACTGGCTTGTAAAAACGTTCCACCAAACGGGTAGCGACAATGCCGTTTATCCCTTCGTGAAATTCCGGAGAGGTCAAAATCAATGCCGGATTATGCTTTTGTT